>JAABUK010002373.1_pt1 | contig 33854 bp, 31 predicted proteins | sample 5559141 | NCBI WGS metagenome assembly JAABUK01 (sample SAMN10711869, study PRJNA513367) | rock metagenome | isolation source: Antarctica rocks | place: Antarctica: Victoria Land, Pudding Butte nord | collected 2016-01-03 | reverse complement strand
TTGTGGTGCGCGTTTGAAAATTATCACATGGGCAACACGGGCGAAGTCGTCGCAACGCGCTACGGCGTGACGCGCGAGCAGCAGGATGAGTATGCTTTTAACTCGCATCGTAAAGCTGTCGCAGCAATGAAGGCCGGAAGGTTCAAGGACGAGATTTTGCCGATCGAGATTCCACAGAAAAAAGGCGCGGCCATTGTGTTTGACGCGGACGAATCGGTGCGCGAAGACGCCGCGCCGGAGTCGTTGGGCAAGTTGAAGCCAGCGTTCAAAAAGGAAGGCGGCACGGTCACGGCTGGCAACGCTTCGAGCATCAACGACGGAGCATCGGCAGTCGTTGTTACTTCGCTCGAGCACGCGCGAGAGATGGGCGTCGAACCGATGGCGCGCATTGCGGCGCAAGCGACGAGCGGCATCGAACCGGAACTCGTGATGATGGCTCCTGTGGAAGCGATCCGCAAGGTGGTTAAGAAGGCAGGGTGGTCGCTCAACGAAGTCGATTTGATCGAACTGAACGAAGCCTTCGCGGTGCAGGCTGTGGCGATTATTAAAGAGTTGGAACTCGATCCGCAGCGCGTCAACGTTAACGGCGGCGCGGTTGCGCTCGGTCACGCTATCGGGCAATCGGGTTCGAGGCTTTTGACGACGATGCTGTATGAAATGAAGCGGCGCGATGTGCATAGAGGCGTCGCAGCCTTGTGTCTGGGCGGCGGCAACGCGGTGGCGATGGCAGTCGAGCGGTAAGAAGATAGAAATGGCTTTGCGATGGTATAGCAAAGTTGCGAAGACTCTGCTCTTGCTCGGCGGCGCGGGTACCTGCCTGATTGGTGTTTTACCCGTTGTTCGTTTTCTTTCGGACAAAGGTGAGGATGTTGCCGGTGAAGTTGATCCCTCGCCAGCGTTCATGGGTGTGCTAATAGCAATTTTTGGATTGTTGATTGTTACTCTCACCTTTGTTTTCTTCAGTGAAAAGTATAGGAAGAAATTATGACTTCACAAGATCACAACAAAGTTCTCGGCGTGCTGCATCTTGTTTACGGCGGCGCGAACGCATTTGTCATGCTCATGATGACGGTTTATTTTGCATTCATCTGGTCGATGATGTCTCGCTTTACTCCTCCGCCGTCTTATGGAGGCGATCCGTTCCCGAAAGAGATGTTCGGATTTATCTTTGCTGCAATGGCTGTCCTGATGGGAATTTTTACGCTGATCTTTGCCGCAGTTCCGCTCATCGCGGGTTACGGATTATTGAAGCGCAAGTCGTGGGCGCGCAAGGCCGGAATCGTCGCCTCTGCGCTGGCTGCGCTTGGCTTTCCGCTCGGCACGGCGTTGAGCATTTATTCGTTCTGGTTTTTGTTCGGGCAGGGCGACGAGCTGTACAAGAACGGCGGCAAGGCGAGCGTCGCTTATTTGCATGAACTGCCGAGACCCGCGCCGGATTGGGCTGTCAACAGCGCAACTAACACAACGAGCGAACGTGAGCGCGAGTATGTGCCGCCGACGCAGCCACCGGACTGGCGCGGTTAGGATCGACATTTCAACTTCGGGAGTTTGATTGTGACGGAAACAATCGGCGTCGTCGGCGCCGGAACAATGGGCAACGGGATCGCGCAGATCGCGGCGCGCGCGGGCTACAACGTCATCTTGCGCGACGTGCAGAACGAATTTTTAGAGCACGGCATGAAGGCGATTGACCGTAGCCTTCAGCGCGACGTGGACAAAGAACGCCTGCGCGCAGATGAAAAGCAGCAGATTATCAATCGCATTAAAACGACAACTGAATTGAGCGAATTGAGCGCGGCAAGCCTTGTCGTCGAAGCGATCACGGAGAATCTGCAAATCAAAACGGAACTCTTTCGGGCGCTCGATGACATCACTGCGCCCGCTGCCATTCTCGCTTCCAACACGTCTTCGATTTCAATTACCAAACTCGGCGCGGCGACGAAGCGGCCTGATAAAGTTATCGGAATGCACTTTATGAATCCCGTGCCGGTGATGAAACTCGTGGAGATTATTCGCGGCATCGCAACGTCAAATGAAACTTTTGAACATGTGCGCGCTCTCACAGAAAAGTTTGGGAAAACGCCGCTCGAATGCAACGACATGCCGGGCTTTGTTTCCAATCGCGTGCTGATGCCGATGATAAACGAAGCGATTTTCGTTTTGCAGGAAGGCGTTGCGACGCGCGAAAGCATTGACGGCATCATGAAGCTCGGCATGAATCATCCGATGGGGCCGCTCGCGCTCGCAGACTTTATCGGTTTGGACGTGTGTCTCGCAATTTTGAATGTGATGCACGAAGGACTGGGCGATCCGAAGTACAGAGCTTGCCCGCTGCTTAAACGCTACGTTGACGCCGGATGGCTCGGACGAAAAACGAATCGCGGCTTTTACGAATATTAAACGTCGATGTTACGCCGCAGCAATACTCGGCACAGCCGCCGGATTGCGTCTCATCAATAATTAAATGGCTGCTGCGTTTAATCGCAAATCGCCGATCTAAAATCACAAATAATTTATATGCTGCCGAAATCAATTGCTCATTACTGTCAAAAATGCCTCGCGGCAAATCCTTTCGGGCAGGAATTATGCGGGCGCTGCGGGACGCGTTTGATGCTTGTCGTCGAACCGCCCGCAACGCGCTTTGAATCAAACGGCTCGGCGGCGCAAACGCCGGAAGAGTATTTGCTCGAACGCGTCTCCGCGCTTGAAAATATGCTTTTGCGAATCACGGAGCGAATGGAACGAACCCTCGATCTGATGCTGCAACAAGCGAATAATTCGCAGCGCGAACACGCCCTCGTGCAATCCTTGATCGACATTTTGAATGAAGCGGGAGCGATTAGCGCGAACGAAGTGGACATGCGCTGGATAGAGAATTGCCGCAAGCATACAGCCGAATTCGAGCAGAATAATCGCTATAAAAAACTGGGCGATATTATCCTCGCGGCCTATCAGGGAACAGAGAAGGGAGTCTTCACGAAGTGCGTCGATGCGGCGGTTCACCATCTAGGGAAAAAGGAACTTACAAGCGGCATTCGGGAACTCGAACGCGCGGCGGCGCTTGCCGCAGACAATGCGCCGCTCAATTCATTCCTCGGCGAGTATTTCTTCGATGAAGGCAAGCATCGGCTGGCGCACGATTATTTACAAAGAGCCTTTCGCGCGGGAACGAACGCTGGCTCCTCTGTGCCTCTTCTGCTGGGCATCGCGTGCGGCGATTTGGGCGACGTGAAGCAGGCCGTAGCATTAATCGAAGCGTGGATTAAAAATCATCAGGCGGCTTCCTTCAGCGCGCCTTACGCGCTTGGCAAGTTGTTTGCGTATGAGGATCGCTGGCGCGAAGCCTTGGCGGAATTCAAGAAGGCGCTTGCCGCCCGCCCGTGCGCCGAAATGAATTATGTGATGGGCTGTGTTTATTACAAACTCGAAAGAGACGGCACGGCAGAACGTCACTTACGCAAAGCAATCGCGCTCGATGAAAATTACGCCGCCGCTCATTTTGCGCTCGGCGTCGTGCTGCTGCGCACAAGCGGCCTCGCCGTCGCGCGCAAATCGTTCAATGCCGCGTGCGTTGCCGAAGACCCGGACGCGCCCGCTTATCGAAGAGTCGTAGAAGAAATATCCAGAACAAAGAAACGCACTTTCTTGCAGACGATAATAATGCAGTTCTTCGCTGCGCCGGGAAGCAAATCTGCTGCGGAAGGCATCATTACCGGCGGAAGCACGCGCCTTGCCGGACTCGTTCGCACAGATGCGTTAAAGCGCTTCGTAACGCCGCAAATAAAAGAAGCGAATTAAAATGGCTTTGGCTTTCGCGTTGACACAAACGCACGGGCGGCTATAATAACTCCTTTTGCGCGCGTGCGGCGGAAACGGGCGCTTGCTTCCATAGAGTGCAGCGAGAGATTTGATAGAGTGCGGCGGAAAACTAACGCGCAGATGTTTCGCGGCAAGGTGTGCGGGGAATGCGAATCGAAGTCGATAAGATAGCAAAGACTGGCGGCGATTTCACGTACACTTACGCGCCCGCAGAGCTTGCGCTCAATGATGAAGCAGCGCGTTTGACGAGTGCGCCGGAAATTCGCGCGCGAGTCAAGCGGCACGGCGAGCGAATCGACTTGCGAGGCCATATTTCGGCGCGCGTCGAAGTCGATTGCGACCGCTGTTTGAAAATTGTCGATGTGCCGGTTGAAACGGATTTCGCCGCCGCGTATGTGCCTGCGATATTGACCGCCGACCTTGATAAGGAAGCCGAACTGCACGATGAAGATTTAGATGTCGCCGTGCTCGACGGGGACGCAATAGATGTCGATGAATTAGTGCGCGAGCAAGTCTTGCTGGCGCTTCCGCTTCACGCCTTATGCGCGGATGATTGCAAGGGATTATGCCCTGCGTGCGGCACGAATAAAAATATAAATGCGGCGTGCGGCTGCGAGCAAAAGGAAATAGACCCGCGCTGGGCGGCGCTGAAAAATTTTTGATTTTAGATTTGCGATTGAATACGAATTAAGAACAACTATCAACAGTAGAGATTGCTTTCCTTCAATCGGCAATCGCAAATCTAAAATCAAAAATCGCAAATTTATAAACTTGAGGAGTAATTATGCCGAATCCAAAACGACGCCATTCAAAATCACGCACACGCCAGCGCCGCGCACATGACGCTCTGCGCGCGCCGCAAACTTCGTCTTGCCCTAACTGTCAGGAACCGCGCCTTCCGCATCGGGTATGCCCGAAGTGCGGCTTTTATAAGGGACGCGAAATCCTGCGCATAGAACAAAACAATTAGCGTTTGAAGTTTGGCTGAAGTGTTCAAACATTTGCGCGCAATTTGATGAAGCACAGAGAGCTTCAACTGACCGGCAAGGTCGTCGTGGATGCGATGGGCAGCGACCGCGCGCCGCATCCTGAAATCGACGGCGCGCTGGCTGCGACGCGCGATTTTGGCATCGGCGTTATTCTCGTCGGGCAAAGGGAAAAAATCGAGCCGGAATTACGCCGCTGCGGATGGCGGGGTGATGGAGACAACGGCATCGAGTTTGTCGAAGCGGCGGAAGTAATCGGGATGGACGAGCCGGTTGCGACAGCCGTCCGCCGCAAGAAAAAAAGTTCTTTGAGAATCGGCACGAAGCTCGTCATGGAAGGCCGCGCCGACGGATTCATTTCCGCTGGCAATACGGGCGCGGCGATGGCGACGGCGAAGATGGTCATAGGAATGCTGCCGGGCGTGGACAGGCCTGCGCTCGCCGCATTGATTCCGACGCGCGGCGCGAAACCGACGCTTCTTTTGGATGTCGGCGCGAATTCCGATTGCAAGCCTTCGCAGCTTGCGCAGTTTGCGATTATGGGCGACGCTTACGCGCGCGCCGTGCTCGGCACAAACAAGCCTAGCGTCGGACTCATGAGCATCGGCGAAGAAGAAGCTAAGGGAAACGAATTAACGAAGGAAGCGTTTCCGCTGTTGCGCGATCTTTCGAGTTTGAATTTCGTCGGCAATGTCGAAGGACGCGATGTGTTCACGGGCGCGGTTGACGTAATCGTGACCGACGGCTTTACCGGCAACGTGATGCTCAAATTGTCGGAAGGCTTGACGGATGCGATGCTGGCGATGATAAAAAGCGAGTTGACGGCGACGGCGCGAACGAAAGCGGGAGCAATGCTGGCGCGCCCTGCCTTTCGCAACATTAAAAAGCGCTTGGATTATTCGGAGTACGGCGGCGCGCCGCTGCTGGGCGTGCAGCGCATCGTCGTCATAGGGCATGGCAGTTCCAATTCGCGCGCGATTTGCAACGCCATTCGCAACGTCAAGGAGTTTTCCGAGCATCGCGCGGGCGAGCGTATTGAACAGGGGATTGCGGAAACAAACGCGCGCGAATTAGCCGCGCTCGCCGCCGTCGCCGATTAAAGATTCAGGCTATAGAGGATTATGGCAAACCGCAGCGCTTATATTTTAGGTACAGGCCACGCGTACCCGGAAACTGTTTTGACCAACGCCGAGCTGGAAAAAATGGTCGAGACTTCCGACGACTGGATTACTTCGCGCACAGGCATTAAGCAGCGCCGCAAGGCTGCTCCCGGCGAATACACTTCGCTCTTTGCCGTCCGCGCCGCACGTCAGGCTATCGAGCGCGCAGGCATAGAAGCTTCCGAAATCGATCTCTTGGTTTGCGCGACTGTCACGCCCGATCAAATTCTTCCTTCCACAGGCTGCATTATCCAAGCGGAACTCGGCGCAAACAACGCCGCCGCGTTTGATCTGGCCGCCGCCTGTTCCGGCTTTTTGTACGGCCTGACGCTCGTCAATCAAATGATTAAAAGCGGGCAGTCGCGTTATGCTCTCGTTATCGGCGCGGAAGTTTTGACGCAGTATGTCGATTATACGGATCGCGCGACATGCGTGATTTTCGGCGACGGCGCGGGCGCAGCCGTTCTCGGCGCAACCGAATCGGATCGCGGGCTGATGACTTCGCGCATTCGTTCCGACGGGCGCTACATGGAACAACTCTTTGCTCCGGGCGGCGGCACGCGTATGCCTGCGACGGCGGAGACGATTGCTTCCGGCCACCATTTCTTTAAGATGCGCGGCAACGAACTCTTCAAAGTCGCGGTGCGCTCGATGACGGAAATTTCTCTGGAGGTTCTGGAAGAAGCCAACTGTCGTCCTGAAGACGTGAAACTGTTTATTCCGCATCAAGCGAATCAACGCATTACGGATGCCGTCGCAAATAAGTTGGGTGTCGATGAATCGCGCGTTTATTCCAACATCGCAATGCACGGCAACACCAGCGCCGCTTCGATTCCGATTGCGCTCGATGAATGCGTTCAATCGGGGCGCGTGCGCGAAGGCGATCTGGTCATGATGTCATCGTTCGGGGGCGGCGTTACGTGGGGCGCAACCTTGATGCGCTGGTAGGAAATGGATTTTATGAAAGCGAAATGCGCATGGCTGATTTTCGTTGCTGTATTAATGTTCGGCGGAAGCTTCGCGGCGGTGGCTGCCCAAGTCACAATCGAAAAGCCTTTAATTATCGAAGTGAAGAACGCGAAGGGGCAGCCGCTCAAACATGCTTGCGTAACGTACATTCCGAAGAACGGCGAAGTGCAGTTTCGCAACGCGGACGAGCACGGGCGCGTCGAGTTTAGAAATTTAACGGCGGGCGAAGGGCGCGTCGTCGCTAAGGTGAGCGGCTACACGGCGCAGAAAAAATCTGTGATGATCGGGACAAGCGCGGAGACGATTGCTTTTGCGCTGGAGCCGCGAAGATAAAATGAGCAAGACGGGTGTGGCTTATGTTTTTCCCGGTCAGGGTTCGCAAGTATCGGGCATGGGCAAAGATTTAGCGGATAATTTCCCGGCAGCCCTCATGGTCTTTGAAGAAGCAGATGACGCGCTCGGTTTTTCGATTTCGCAAATCTGCTTTCATGGTTCGAGCGAAGAATTGCAGTTGACGGAAAATACGCAACCGGCGATTCTGACAGTCTCGATTGCCGCTCTGCGTGCAATGCAAGCCGAAGGCTTTACAGCGGCGGCAGAAGGCTCACAAGCATTGTCGTCGCCCGCTTACGTTGCCGGACACAGCCTTGGCGAGTACTCTGCGCTTGTCGCAGCGGGAAGCTTGAATTTCGCGGATGCCGTTCGCACTGTGCGCGCGCGCGGGCGTTACATGCAGGAAGCAGTTCCCGTCGGCTCCGGCGCAATGGCTGCAATCTTAGGCTTAGGTTTAGCGGATGTGATGAATGCGTGCGATGAAGCGCAGCAAGGCGAAGTCTGTAGCCCTGCCAACATTAATTCGCCCGGCCAGATTGTGATTGCGGGTAATGTCATGGCAGTTGATCGGGCAATGGATTTGGCGAAGGAGCGCGGCGCAAAACGCGCGATTAAATTGAACGTCAGCGCACCCTTTCATTGCGCATTGATGAACCCTGCGCAGGAAAAATTAGCGCTGGATTTAGAGCAGTTGAAGTTTGATGATTTACGAGTGCCGCTCGTAACGAATGTCGATGCGGCGGCAATCATGAAGGGCGACGATGCGCGCGACGCCTTAACGCGGCAAGTTTCGAGCACTGTGCGCTGGCTGGAAACAATTGAATTTTTGGCAAGCGATGGCGTCGAAACTTTTGTCGAAGTCGGCCCCGGCAAAGTTCTATCGGGGCTTGTGCGTCAAACAAAACGCGAAGCCGGATGTCTAAACGTCGAAGACGCCGCGAGCCTTCGCCATGCGCGAGAGGCTTTACACAATTCTGTCAGTTAAACTCGAAAGCTTTTTTACATTCATTTCAAGAGGAGCAAATTGCAATGCCCGATCAAGAGATCGAGAATAAAGTAAAACAAATTATCGTCGATGAACTCGGTGTGGACGAAAACGAAGTTACGCCCAACGCACGCTTCATCGACGATCTCGGCGCGGACTCGCTCGACACAGTTGAACTGGTGATGCGCTTTGAAGAAGAGTTCGGTATTGAAATCCCGGACGAAGACGCGGAGAAAATCCAGAGCGTGCGCGACGCTTACAATTACATCGACCAGCACAAGAAATAGCGACAGCGAACGGGTGGCGGGCGCAAGGATGAAAAATCATTCAAGAGAACGAAAGTTCTCGTGCGAATGAAAAATCATTTTTGACTTGTCACCTGTTCCTTATCGCTGAATCGCTGATCGCAGCTTTTAACGAAGGAGCATTCATCTTGAAACGTCGCGTGGTGGTTACGGGGCTTGGACTCGTCACTCCAATCGGGCTTAACGTCGAGGCCACTTGGTCTGCGCTAATGGCAGGCAAAAGCGGCGTGGACTATATCAAGAAGTTCGACACGGAGAAGTTTTCCGTCAAGTTCGCCGCCGAAATCAAGGACTTCGACCCGCTCAAGTTCGTCGAGAAAAAAGAAGCGCGCAAGATGGGCACCTTTATTCACTATGCCATCGCCGCTTCCGACGAATTAATGAAGGACAGCGGCTTTCAGGCGACGGATGAAAACGAAGAGCAGTTCGGCGTTTATATCAGTAGCGGCATCGGCGATTTCTGGGCAATAGAGCGCGAACACTCGAAGCTTTTAGACGAAGGGCCGAACCGCGTTTCGCCCTTTTTTATCGTCTCGGCAATCGTCAATCTCGCCGCCGGTCAAGTCTCCATTCGCTACCGCGCCAAAGGGCCTAACTCTGCAACTGCGACGGCCTGCGCCGCAGGAGCGCACGCCATCGGAGACAGCTTCAAAATTATCCAACGCGGCGACGCCGTGGCGATGATTTGCGGCGGCGCGGAATCCGCCATCACGCCGATGAGCGTCGCGGGCTTTGCCGCGATGCGCGCGATGTCCACGCGCAACGATGATCCGCTTCGCGCCTCGCGCCCGTTCGAGCGTGACCGCGACGGCTTCGTGATCGGCGAAGGCGCAGGCTTGATGATGCTCGAAGAATTGGAATCGGCGAAGGCACGCGGCGCGAAAATCTACGCGGAGATCGTCGGCTACGGCATGACCGCAGACGCTTTTCATTTGACGATGCCGGACGAAACAGGCTCCGGCCCACGCCGCGCGATGCAAAAGGCTTTGGCGGACGCGGGCGTTCAACCGGAAGCAGTCGGCTACATCAACGCGCACGGAACGTCCACGCCCTACAACGACAAGTTCGAGACTTTCGCCATCAAGCAGGCTTTCGGCGAGCACGCTTATAAGCTGGCGGTGAGTTCGACGAAATCCATGACGGGACATCTGCTCGGCGCGGCGGGCGGCATCGAAGGCGTCTTCACAGCGCTCGCAATTCACAGAAGCATACTGCCGCCGACCATTAACTACGTTCATCCAGACCCGGAATGCGATCTCGATTACGTGCCGAATGAGCCGCGCGAAGCAAAAGTGGAATACGCGCTTTCCAATAGCTTCGGCTTCGGCGGCACCAACGCGAGTTTGCTTTTCAAACGCTACGAGGAAGAATAGTTATCAGTTTTTAGTTTTAAGTTTTCAGCAAGGGCATCAACTGAAAACCGCAAACTGAAAATTGAAAACTGATAATGGATTATGAAAATAATTGTTTTAATGAAGCAGGTCGCCAACAAAGATGCGATTCTGCGTATCAACAAAGAAGCGACGTGGATTGAGGAAGGCGATCTGTCCTATGAGGTCAATGAATCGGACGGTTATGCGCTCGAAGAATCTCTGCGCTTGAGGGAAAAGCATGGCGGCGAAGTAGTTGTTTGTTCAATGGGGCCGCAGCGAGTCAAAAGCGTTATCAAAGACGCACTCGCGCGCGGCGCGGATCGCGCCATTCACATCACGGGCGATAATCTCGCGCACATTTCTCCATACAACGGAGCAAAGATTCTCGCCGACGCCATACGCGACGAAAACGCAGACCTTATCCTGACGGGACTGCAATCCGATGATTACGGCTTTGCGCAAACGGGCGTCATCATCGCCGAACTTTTGGGCATTCCGCACGCGACGATTGTTATTGAAGTAGATGCTGCGGGCGAAAATCTGCGCGTCAAACGAGAGCTTGAAAGCGGCTGGTATCAATGGTACTCGATGCCGAAGCCAGCGCTTCTGACGATTCAATCCGGCATCAGCCAGATACGCTACGCGACGCTCAAAGGCATCATGGCGGCGAAGAAAAAAGAGATCAAAGAAATTCCCGCGCCCGCCGACGTTGCCGCGCAAAGCTCGCATCAACGCATCGAAAAAATTTACTTTCCAGAGAAAACAAAACAAACGCAGTTCTTAGGCAACGGCGACGCCAAGGCCGGAGCCGCGCAACTGGCCGACAAACTGCACACTGAAGCGCGAATTATTTGAGTTCTCAGTGGTCTGTGTTCAGTGGTCAGTAACATACATTGTGCTGATCGCTAATGACCGACCACTGTTCACTGACCACTAACCACCGACCACTGAATATATGAGCAACGGGATTCTAGTTTTTGCGGAACACCGCGCGGGCGCTTTCAACAAGACTTCATTCGAGGCGATGGCGGCGGCGCAGCATCTCGGCACGGAATTGAATCAACAAGTGACAGCCGTTGTGTTAGGCAGCGGCATGAATGATCTGGCGCAGCAGATTGCCGCTTATGATTTGAGCCGCGTTATCTATGCTGACAACGCACAGCTTGCCGAGTACACGCCGGACGGCTACACGGATGCGATGGAGCGCGTGGTGCGAGAAGTCGATCCGCAGTATGTCGTTTTGCCGCACACATATTTAGTGCGCGACTTTGCGCCAAAGCTTGCCGCGCGTTTCGGCAAAGGCTTAATCAGCGATTGCCTGCGTTTCAAAACATCGAACAACACGGTGACGTTCTCGCGCCGTATTTTTCTCGGCAAGATAGACGCGGATGTTATTTCGGACGGTGAGCCGCCCGTATTTGCGACGTTTCAATCCGGCGCGTTTCGTGGTGACCAAGCGACGAAGGGAAGCGGAGCAGCGAAAGTCGATGTGTTGCAAGTCGAAGTCAAGCCTGTTCGCATGAAACCGGAGCCAGCCTTTCAGGAAGTCAAGCAGGCGGTTGATCTCACCAAAGCAGATATTATCGTGGCAATCGGGCGCGGCATCAAAGGGCAGGAGAATATCGCGCTTGCCCAAAAGCTTGCCGATGCGCTCGGCGGAGACCTCGCCGCGTCGCGCCCGATCTGCGATGCCGAATGGTTGCCGATTGATCGCCAGATTGGTTCGAGCGGGCAAACCGTCGCGCCAAAACTTTACATCGCGCTCGGCATCAGTGGCGCAATACAGCATCTCGTCGGCATGAAAAACTCCGGCACAATCGTCGCCGTCAACAAAGACCCGGAAGCTCCCATCTTCGATATCGCGGATTACGGCATCGTCGGCGATCTCTTTGAAGTCGTGCCTGTGCTGACAGAAGAAGTGAAAAAACTTAAAGGCTAAAGCGGCGATAATGTTTCGTTCTTACCTGTGTTGCAGTTGCTCCGTATACAAGGTTTGATAAGCCCAGAAATTCGGCAGCACTTTAGTGACGTAATCCCTGCTTTGCGCGAATCCGATTTCCGCCACATAACGATCAGGATCATTTGAATGAGCGCGCGAAACCCAACGCGCGACATTGTCTTCACCGCCATTGTAGGACGCGGCGACGGCTTCCGGCATAGCAGGGAACTGCCGGAAAAGATTCTTCATATACTCCGAACCGAACAATAAAATAGTCGCGGGATCATACAATTCATCCTGCTCGAAATTCGTCACGCCGAGTCGCGTTGCAATGTCGTTCGAGGTCGAAGAAATAAATTGCAATAATCCGCGCGCCGCCGCCTCTGATTTCGCGCCGGGCTGAAAACGCGATTCCTGACGCGCGATGGCGAGCACGAAACGCGGATCGAGATTGCGCGGAACTGCCGCTTCCAAAAGCTGGCGTTTGTACGGCGCAGGATAAAGCATCTCTACGCTCGCGCGCGGAGCGAGTTCCAGCAAATAATCGGCGGGAACGTTTTTCCAGAGCGGTTCGGCATAACGTATCGCGCTCTCTGCCATATCGCCGCGCATAAAAAGCAACGCGAGATTTGCATCATCGGAAGAGTTTTCTGCGAGCGCCGATTCAGGCGCGCCCTCATCGTAAAGACCTAGAAAGAGCAGTTCATCGGCGAGCGCTCGGTGTGTCGGCGAAGCATTCCATTCATAGAAATTTTTCGTGCGTAACTCTACGCGCCCGACAGCTTCGACGCGCGCCGCCGGAACCGCGCGGTAGGCCGGAAGTGCAGCATAAGCGAAGAGCGCGATGTCGAGCGCCTCGCGCGTGCTGGCTTCATCGAAGGAGAAACGCAACGCGCCTTGCGCCGCCGCGCGTGCCTGTTCGATAAGCTCGTTGTCCTTGTCATGTCGCGCTTCCGCGAGCAATGCGTGGACGCGTGTGGCGGTTGCGTCACGCGTGCGCGGATCGAGTGCGAGAGCGCGCAAACGCCGCGTCGCGCGCCCGCCGTAATATTGATGGCGGCCATCCGGCAGCGACAAGTAAACATTCATCGCTTCGTCAACGCGATTCAATTGTTCGAGCGTAAGCCCGCGCATCAACGCGATTTCGCTTTGCGACGTTTCATTACTCGCTGAATTGCGTTGCTCATCGAAATTACCTACGCCGCGCAATTGGTCGAAGTCCGCGAGCGCCGCCGCCCATGCGCCCTGTCCCTGATGAATCCTCGCCTGCTCGAACAACGCACGCGCCGCCGCATTCTGTCCGCTGAAACGCGCGCGGGTTTTATCGACCCATGCGAGGGCTTCCGTGTCGCGCCCGGCATCGCGCAAGGCGTCTATGCTATTCAAGTAAGGGCGTTCCGCGTCGGGCGCGTCGGGAAAGCGATTGATGAAATCCTGATAAGCGGCGACGGCTTCATCCGTGCGCTTGAGACGCGCGAGCGCGGAAGCTTTGAAACTAAAAGCGTCACGCACGCTCGCGTTGCCTTCGGGCGATTTCTCGATCACCCGCTCGAACCATTGAAGCGCTTCGTCAAAGCGGCGCTGCTGATAAAAGCCCCGACCTATCTGGTACAGCGCGTCCAGAGCGTCGGCGCTTTGCGGATCGGCAGCGGTAATCGCAAGATAGTGGCGGCGCGCGGCTTCAAACTCGCGGTTGAAAGTGTAAATATTTGCGCGTTGCAAATGTTCGCTTTCAGAAATCGGTTTGACGCCGTTTGCGGCTTGCTTCGCTTCATCTGCGTCGAGCGCATCGAGGCCGCGTGCGGCTGCGAGAGCATAATCATCCGGGCGTTTTGCGTCCGGCAATTGCGATGCCAGATTGCTGAAGACTTCGCGCGCGGCCTGTTTTTGCCCGCTGCGTTGATAAGCTTGTCCGATAAGCGCGAGCGCTTCGCGGTTCATTGCGTGGCTGCTGGATGTAGTATTAGCTTGTGCGCGAACCGTTTCAATCGCCGATGCGTAATCGCCGCTCTCGAAAAAACTTTCGGCGAGCCGCGCCTTTGCTGCGTCGCGCAAAATGATTGTCGGCGCAAACATAATCAGCCGCCGCAATTGGTCGCGTTCGAGCGTTAGGTTGCCTGTCGCGCGCGCGATGTGCGCGAGATGCCACAGCGCGTATTGCCGCAGCACGGAATTATGCGCGAGCACTGTTTGATAATTCGCGGCGGCCTTCGCCGTGCTGCCAAGCTGTTCGGAAATTCTGGCGAGCAGATAATCATAGTTATTGAAACCGAAAATGTTCGGCTCCGCGAAGCGCAATGCTTCGAGGTCTTGAAGCGCAGCGCTCGCGTCCGCTCTGTCCATCGCCTGACGAATGCGTTCGTGCCTTTCATGCAAGCTTTGCGCGCAAATTGTCGTTGCCGTGAAAACAATTAAGATAAAAACCGATGCGAGGTTCCGAAAGCGGCGATGTTTATTTGCAATAATGCGCATCAGCTTTAATAATCCGAAGAAGGGAAGTTTTGTAAATCTTTATCCTGCGCTGCCGATGCCTGAACTTCTATAAAGCATAAAGCAACGCGTGGCTTTGAAACGAACAATTACATGATGCCAGAACATACCTTGCTAACAAAAGAAAACAATCAACAATCCGGCGCGAAGGTTTTAGACGGCGCGGTTGTTGCCGAAGCCATCAAGCGCGAAGCGGCAGAAGAAGTCGCGCGCCTGCGTGAAGAACACGCGGTGCGTCCCGGTCTTGCCGTCGTGCGCGTCGGCGATGATGCGGCGTCCGCCGTTTATGTGCGAAATAAAGTGCGGACATCCGAAGCGCTCGGAATCTATTCGGAACATCACGCGCTCGCCAACACAACTTCAACTTCGCAACTGCTCGAATTAATCGCTACGCTAAACGAGCGTGACGACATCGACGGCATACTCGTGCAATTGCCGTTGCCGCGTGAAGTCGATGAAGCGCAGGTGCTGGAAAGCGTCAGTGCGGAAAAGGATGTGGACGGGTTTCATCCTTTGAACGTCGGCAAACTCGCGTTAGGCCAATTCGCGCTTGCGCCATGCACGCCCGCCGGAATTATCGAATTATTAAAGCGCTCCGGCATTGAGATGAGCGGCGCGAACGCGTGCGTCGTCGGGCGCAGCAACATCGTCGGACGCCCGCTCGCGCAGCTTCTTTTGCAGCAGGACGCGACAATCACGATATGCCATTCGCGCACGCGTGATTTGGCTTCGATCACGCGCGAGGCGGATATTCTCGTCGCCGCCATCGGGCGCGCGGGCTTTATCAGAGGAGAGCATCTCAAGCCGGGCGCGGTTGTCGTTGATGTCGGAATGAACAAAGTTACAAGCGAAGAAACGGCGCGCGGGTTTTTCGGCTCCGATGAACTCGATGACCGCTTGTGGAAGATCAGAGAGCGCGGTTACACGCTCGTCGGCGATGTGCATCCGGCGGAAGCGGATGCGGTGGCGGGATGGCGCACGCCTGTGCCGGGCGGCGTAGGGCTTTTGACCGTCGCCATGCTGATGCGCAATACAATCGAAGCAGCGAAGCAGCGACGGAAAATATAAAGGCCACATTCTAAAAGCAAGACGACTTAAGTAAGCAGCAGATTGCATCGGATGCGCGACGGACATAATTAAAATGCGAGGACAAGGATGTTGAAGCCGTTGGTGAAGGGCGCGGGCGTTAATGAAGAAACATTTTTCGCGTCGCCGCTATGGTTCGTCTTCGCGGCTGCCGTTTTATGGAGCACGGGCGGGCTGTTTATTAAATCGACTTCGCTCAACGCGTTCGAGTTGACGTTCTGGCGCTCATTGCTGGCGGCGCTCACCGTGATGTTTTTTACGAGAGGGGAAGGCTACGGCTTTAACCGCGTGACGTTGCTCGCCTCCGTCATGTACGCGGCGCTCCTTTTGCTGTTTGTGTTTGCGACGAAATGGACTACTGCCGCCAACGCGATTTTTCTGCAATACACCGCGCCCGTTTACGTGCTGCTGCTCGAACCGGTTTTATACAAAGAGAAATTCCGTTCGCGCGATCTGCTGGTAATCGCGGCGTGCGTCGCGGGCATGTCGCTTTTCTTCGTTGGTAAATTGAGGCCGCAGGATATTGACGGCAATCTAGCGGCGCTCGCTTCGGGCGTGTGCTTTGCCTGCTATTTTCTGTTGCTGCGCCATCCGCAATCACGTCTCGTCAACAAAGCGTCGTCCGTGATTTACGGGAATCTTTTGCTGGCGTTCGCGTGCTCATACGCGGGCACAAAAGCTTTGCCAAAGATGCACGCGCAGGATGCAGGCATCGTTGTATTTTTGGGCGTCGTGCAGATCGGCTTGGCCTACACTTTTTTTACCATTGGCATGAGTCGCGGCGCGAGATCGCTCGATGCGGGAATCGTCGGCTACATCGAGCCTGTGTTGAATCCGCTTTGGGTCTTCATTTTTATCGGCGAGCAGCCTTCGAGATGGGCGCTTGCGGGCGGTTCGATGATTATTCTCGCCGTGGTTTGCCATACGATTTACGGCGCGCGGAAAGTAATGCGCGAACGCACGGCTTGAACGTAAAATCAATTGTTCGCCGCGTGCGATGTTTAATCGCCGGGCAGATTTCGATTGCCGCAAACGGATAAAATTAAGTTGTAGCATGAAAGCTGCCGCTGCTAAACTGTTTTCACTTCGGAGCAAAATAAAGTGCATTATGCCTAAGCCTATCAATTCAATCGAGCTTTCATCAAAACTTTTAACCGTCGTTTTGCTTGCCGCATGTTTTGCCGCGACTGCCTTCGCGCAATCAATCGAGCCGGATTCTCCGACGCCGGTCAGCACAAGCGAGGTGAGCGGGCGCATCGCGGCCAGAGATGTCGGCGACGCGCGCCTGACGCGTTATTTTTATATTTTGAGCGCCGCGCCCGGCGATCTGCTCGTGACAGTCGAAAGCAGTAACCTGAACGGAGATGTCGATCTGTTTACCGCAGGGACTCTGCGCCCGCTTGCCAAAGTGAGCATGTACGCGTCTGAATCGGAGACGAAGGCTACCAAAAGCATTTTTCTAAAGCAGCGCCAGCAAATTGTTTTGCGCGTCGAAGCACGCAGCGCAAATGATAACGACGGCGTCTACCGCATTCGTTTTGAAGGAAGCTTTGAACCTCTGCCGGACGCCGCGCTCGCTTCAGGTACGACGACTGCGACACGCGCGCCGGAAGTTTCATCAACACGCGGCAGCGGCACGAAGCGCGTCTCTGCAACAGGCGCGCGGTTGCCCGAAGAAGTCAGGGTAACGACGGAGGAATCCAAAGCCGCGCAGCCACAGTCATCGCCGTCTCCCACAGTTGCCGAAACAACCGCAACAGCCGCAATAACCACCACACCGGAGCCTGTCACGACTGTGCGACGCACCTCTCGTGTGCCGCGAAAATCGACGCGCAATCCGTCGCCTGCAAATACCGCGTCCGCGCAGCCCGCGCGCACTCGCACGCCGCGCGCGCGCGCGAGTTCAGCAAACAAATCTGCTTCCGCTTCTTCAGAGCCTGCGGCAAAGGCAAGCGCGGCGAAACCCGCGCCTCAACCAACAATCGAACGTCCGGCGAGCGCTGCCGTCGCTGCTTCTCCGCGTCTTGTCATAGAGTTTCGCAGCGGAGTAAAAACAGAACGCTCGATGACGACCGTGCGCCGCGTCACAATTGATAATAATCAACTCGTGATCGTCAATCGCGACGGCAAAATCGAGCGCCAGCAACTCGCCGATGTGCTGCGTTTCTCTATCGAGCCTTAATGTAAATTTGACCGTAAGCGCAGCTTGCAAACAATCGGATTGTGTTTCAAAGATTTGACTCATCCCAGAGCGTAAAGGTAAACGAAAAGAGTGGACAATAAAGGTGAAGCATTCGGGCATCCGGGAATTGAGCCGCGTTGGACATCCAGCTCTAAAGAAGGCATCGGCACGGCGCTCGCCGACGCTTCGCCCGTCTGGTTCACGCTCGCCTACGGCATTCTTAATGAAATTTATTTCCCGCGCGTAGACTGCGCCAACACACGCGATGCGCAGTATCTCGTCACGGACGGGCGCAGCTTTTTTCACGAAGAAAAGCGCGACCTCGATCATCGCCTAGATTATGCAGATTCTCGCGCGCTCGCCTTCCGCCAGACGAATTCTGATCGCGGCGGGCGCTATCGCATCGTCAAGGAAACGATCACGGATTCGCGCGCGCCCGTCGTGCTCGTACACACGCGCTACGAACCGTTGTTTCCCGAAGCAGAGCACTACAAAATTTACGCGCTCGTCGCTCCGCACGTCGGCAATCAAGGCATGAATAACAACGGGCGCGTGCTTGAAATCGACGGGCGCGTTTGTTTGACGGCGGAACGCTCCGGCACGGCACTCGCCGTCGTCGCTTCCGTTCCGTTTCGCAAAACTTCGTGCGGCTTTGCGGGCGCAAGCGACGGGTGGGCTGATCTTCACGACAATCTGAAAATGGATTGGGAGTTTGCGACGGCGACAAACGGCAACATCTCTCTGACGGGCGAACTCGACACCGCGCAGCAAAAGGAATGGACGCTTGCGATAGGCTTCGGCGCTAATCCCGAAGAAGCGGCGCGCGCGGCAATTGATTCTCTTGAACGCGGCTGGCAAAAAGCACGTGATGAATATGTCTCGACATGGCGCGCATACTGCGACGGCTTAACGGATTTGAGCGCGGAGAGCAGCGACGGCGGCAGAACTTATTACACGAGCGCGATGATTCTGCGCGCGCATGAAGACAGACGCAACAAGGGAGCAATCTGCGCGTCGCTCTCGATTCCGTGGGGCGAGATTGCGGGCGATCAAAACATGGGCGGGTATCATTTGGTGTGGCCGCGCGATTTATGCCAATCGGCGATGGCCGCGCTTGCAGCAGGCGATTGCGAATTACCGATGAACGTGTTGCGTTATCTGGCTTCGATTCAATTGCCGGGCGGCGGAATGCCGCAGAATTGCTGGGTGGACGGGAAACCGTATTGGAGCGGTATTCAATTAGATGAATCCGCTTTTCCGATTATGCTCGCGTGGCGTTTAGAGCAGGAAAATCTGCTCGGCGATTTCGATCCGTATCCGATGGTCAAGGCCGGAGCGTCTTACATTTTGCAGCGCGGCCCCGCTTCGCCGCAGGAGCGTTGGGAAGAAGACGCGGGAATTTCTCCTTCGACGCTCGCCGCAGAAATCTGCGCGCTCGTTTGCGCCGCTGAAATGGCGAAGAAGCGCGGCGACATACAAACTGTGAATCTGTGTTTGCGGACAAGCGACTACTGGGCGTCGAACATAGAAGAATGGACGTATGCGACAAACAGCAGTCTGCTTCCGGGAAGCGCGGAAAGCTATGTGCGCATCGAATCGATTGACCCGGACGATCTCGAAACGGAACGCGACCCGAACACGGGCATCGTGCAGATTCGCAATCGTCCCGCAGGAGAAACTGGCTTTCCCGTTTACGATATTGTGGACGGCGGCTTTCTCGAACTCACGCGCTACGGCATACGAGCCGCCCACGATCATCACATACTCGAATCGCTCAAAGTCTATGATGCAGTGTTGAGGACGGAGACGGGGTGCGGCCCGTGCTGGCATCGCTACAATCACGACGGCTACGGGCAAAAGGCGGACGGTGAACCGTTTGACGGCACGGGCGTCGGGCGCGCGTGGCCTTTGCTGACGGGCGAACGCGCGCATTACGAACTCGCTGCCAAACAAAAGATTGCTGTTTATATAAAGGCGATGGAATGCTTCGCCAACGCTGGCGCGATGATACCGGAGCAGGTCTGGGATACTGTGGACATCCCGGAAAAGTCTATGTACAACGGGCGTCCGACAGGCTCCGCGATGCCGCTCGTGTGGTCGCACGCCGAATACATCAAACTGCTCAGATCAAAACGCGACGGTAAAATATTTGACATGATCGAACCCGTTCGCGCGCGCTACATCGAGCAGAAGGTAAAAAGTGATTTACAGGTCTGGCTCCTTAATCATAAATTGCGCGCCGCCCGTTCGTCGCAACTTTTGCGCCTCGAATTAATCGCTGCGGCGCGGCTGCATTGGACAATCGATGAATGGAAAAACGTGCATGATGTCGAGTTGTTCGATGATGGATTGGGCATCTATTCGCACGAGTTTGCACCCGAAGAATTGAAGGCGGGCGAAACGCTGAAGTTTACTTTTTACTGGACAGAGGCAGCGCACTGGGAAGGACGCGATTTCTCGATTGCGATTATGTGACGGCTTGCTGTATAGCAAGATGTGTAGGATTAGCCGCTTGTTCCTGCCCGTATTTTGTATAATGCAAAGCGGGTAGGGACAAGCTGCTGAGCCTCCGATTATACCTATTTTGTCGGACGTTTTTAGGAATGTGATTGAAAAAGATGACTGAACCCATCGTGAATAATTCAGGTCGTTTGCAAGGCAAGCGTGCGTTGGTGACGGGCGCGAACAGCGGCATCGGGCGCGCCATTGCTTTGCGCCTTGCGCAGGAGGGCGCAAATGTCGCTGTCAATTACGTCGCACACCCGGAAGCCGCTGACGAAGTGGTGAAAGGCATTACAGATGCGGGCGCGAAAGGCCTTGCGGTGCAGGCGGACATTTCAAACGAGGCGCAGGTGGATGCGATGTTCGCGCGCGTCCAAAATGAATTCGGCGGCATAGATATTTTAGTCAACAACGCGGGCATGGAAACGTATCACAAGTTTCTGGAAATGCCGCTCGACGCGTGGCAGAAGGTGATCGACATTGATTTGACGGGAGCGTTTCTTTGCGCGCAAAGAGCCGCAAGATTGATGGTCGTGCAGGGAACGAGCGGCGGCTCGATTATCAATATCTCTTCGGTTCACCAGAAAATTCCTTGGGGCGGTTACTCGCATTACTGCGCGGCGAAATCAGCGCTCGACATGCTGACGAAAACCATTGCGCTCGAACTCGCCACAGAGAACGTGCGCGCCAACGCGATTGCGCCGGGAGCGATAGCGACGCCGATCAATGAAAACGTCTGGGGCAATCCAGACGGCCTGCGCGATCTGCTGCGAAAGATTCCGAACGAGCGCGTCGGGAAACCGGAAGACATCGCCGCCGCTGTGGTTTATCTGTGCTCAGACGAAGCAAATTATGTGACTGGCGCAACGCTTTTTATCGACGGCGGCATGACGCTTTACCCTGAATTTCGTCACGGCGGTTAGAGGCATTCAATGAAATATAATAGCGCTGTTCGAACTTGTTTTATGGCACGTCGGTTGAGCGCGGTTCAGCATCAATCGCCGCGCTCGCTTTTTCGTTCGATGGCTTGTTGAGTTGCGCGAGTGCCGCCGTTGCAGCTTTGCGAACGTCCGCTTGCCTGTCTTCCTTAGATAATCTCAGCAGCGCACCGGCGGCGCTCGTCGCCTTTAATTCACCCAAAATCTGAATTGCCGCGTAGCGTATGTCGCGTTCGCTATCGTCCAGCAATGAGATAAGCCGCTCGATTGCTTTCGGATCATGCGTGCCGATTCTGTAGAGCGCGCGCAAACCAGCCCGACGCACTTCCATTGATTGATCTGCTTTGACTGCCTTCATTGCCAGCGGCAAAGCTTCGGCGCGCTGTAAGCTTGCGAGCGACAGCATGGCGGTGATAAGCACGCGCGGCGCGACGTTTTGGCGTGATGCAATTTCGACGACGGCCATTCGTGCTGCGTCATCGCCTTGCTTGAGAGCGCCAGCCATTGCCGCGACAATGACAAACGGACTCGGATCATTCAGCGCGCCGCGCACAGCTTCGATTGCTTTAAGGTTAGCGGAATCTTTGAGCGCGCCGATAACCGCCGCGCGGACTCTCGAATCTTTATCTGCTGCGCCAGCGACGAGCGCTTCCGCCGCGTGGTCTTCGTGGCTCAAGCGAGCGAGCGTGTCGGCTGCCGCGACGCGCACGCCGTAAAATGAATCAGTCGTGAGCGCCTGTTGCAAAGCTTCGACAACCGGATTTTTCTCTTCGCCAAGCGATACTTGTTTTGTTGCGGTGTGGGCGAGCGCTTCGGCGGCTTCGATGCGCCCGATGGCGTCCGCGCTGTGCGTCAGTTGATAGGAAAGCATCTTGGTCGATTGCGGAAAGTCGAGCGTCTTGAGAAGGCGCGAATCTTTGTCGAAGCGAATCATGCGTGGTTCTCCGTCCAATGAAAATGTGAAACTCTGCTCGCGCTGTGTTATCTCTATTTTCTCTGTGCGCGAAGATTTTGCGTCGGCGAGTTCTATTTCGACTGGCAAGCGAAAGACGGCGGGCGTAATGTCGTCGGGCATCTGCGTTTGCGCGACGTTGAGCGTTAGCTTTTTCGCGGCGGCGTCGTAAACATAACGCACGCGCAATTCAGGATAGCCAGCCTTCGTTACCCACTGATCGAAAAACCAATCGAGTTTGCGATTGCTTACCTTCTCGAAGGCGCGCTGTAAATCCGCTGTTTCGACGTTGCGATATTCGTTTTCCTTGAGATACAGATTGAGCGCCTTCCAAAAAGTTTCGTCGCCGACGATGCCGCGCAGCATGTGCAGAACAAGCGCGCCCTTCTGGTAAAGCGTGGCGTCGAAGAGATCAATCGGCGCGCGATAACGATTGTAAACAAGCGGGCGGCGATAGCGCGCATTATCATCGCGCATGTACGTGCGCGCGTCGTTGCGCAGTTCAAAAAGATAGGCGTCGTGTCCCGCTTCGTGCTCCTTGAAACTCGCTTCCATAAACGTCGCAAAGCCTTCGTTGAGCCATGCCTGCGACCAATCCTTGCAGGTGACGAGATCGCCGAACCATTGATGCGCGAGTTCGTGCGATACTAGGTTGTCGGCGGAGGTTTGCGGTTCTTCGTCTGCGCGGTTGAGAATTTCGGTGTCGGCTTGCGTCGTCGCGGTGACGTTTTCCATGCCGCCGAAGATAAAGCCAGCGACGACTGTCTGCGCGTATTTGTTGTATGGATATTCGTACCTCAAAGCTTCGCTGAACCAATTCATCATCTGCGGCGTTTTACCGAAACTGCGGCGCGCTTCCGTTTCCGTGTTGTGATAAGTGTAGTATTCGACGGCAATGTTTTTGTAAGCGTCCGTGACTCTGGCGAAATCGCCGACGATGAGGGAAATGAGATAACTCGAATGCGGCTTGTTCATCGACCAGTGAAAGGTTTGCGTGCCGTCGCTGTTCGTTTTTTTGTCGAGCAGCGCGCCGTTGGAGATGGCGATTTGATTTTGCGGAACGGTGATGAATTGTTCGCTGGTGGCTTTGTCGTCGGGAAAATCGTAACAGGGAAACCAGTAATGATTGTCTTCAGGTTCGCCCTGCGTCCAGATTTGCGCGGGCTTTGAAGGTCGCGCGGCATTGGTACCCGGCGCAGGCGAAACAAAGTAGAGACCACGCTGCGGAGTGGCGCGATAACGTATGCGAACCGTGATGGAGTCCGTCGGAGCATAAGCGCGGTCTAGATTGATCGTGAGTTTGTCGGGCGACGCTATGAAGCGGAGCGGCGCCGTTTTTCCTTCGAGCGTCACGGATTCAATGTTCATGTTCGCCGCATCGAGCGTGAACGAATTGAAGTTTGCCGCGAGCGGTTTGAGCGTCACGGTTTCATCGCCGATCACTGTTTTGTTTAGCACATCGAAACGAGTGCGAATCAAGTAGTGTTGCGCGTCAAAGGTGCGCGGCAGGCGCGTGTGAATTGTTCCTTCCAAGCGTCCGCGTCGTGGCGTCGTCGGCGGCGTGGCAGTCGGCGCGGGCGTTTGGGCAAATGTTACAGGTATTAAAGCAAAGCCGTAAGAAGCAAAGGCAAGCGAGATGAATAAAAGCGCTTTTGTAAATTTATGGCGAATGAAAAAGTTGAAGTGCATGAATATTCTTTCTGTAAAACTTTGTTCGATGGCTGGATTTTAGCCGATGATTGAATTGTGCATCAGACGCGAGTTTGACGCAAAGCGCGGGCACGCTTAAATTGTTGGATGTGATTAACGCATACGGAGAAGATGTATGAAATTTTCAATCGCGCTGCCATTAGCGCGCATCGTGTTAATGCTCGTGGCCGTCTCCTCGTGTCAAAAAATTATGGCGCAAAGCACTTCAATAAATGTTCCCACCGCATGGGAAACACACGCCGAACGCACGCAGTATCGTGAAACGCCGCGCTACGAAGAGACCCTCGCTTATGCGCGAAAACTCGCCGCCGCTTCGCCGCTGATACGAGTGCAAAGCTTCGGCAAGAGCGGGCAGAGACGCGAACTTCCGCTCGTCATCGCGGCGACAAACAAAACCTTTACCCCGCAATCAGCACGGCACGCAGGCAAAGCCGTCATACTCGTTCAAGCCTGCATACATGCTGGAGAATCGGACGGCAAAGACGCTGGCCTTGCTTTGCTACGCGACATTGCGATAACGAAAACGCGCCTCGCGCTGCTCGATCACGTCGTCGTGCTTTTTATCCCGATTTACAATACGGACGGGCATGAAAGATTCAGTGCGTATAATCGAATTAATCAAAACGGCCCGACGGAAATGGGCTGGCGCGCGACAGCGACGAACTTGAATTTGAATCGTGATTATATGAAGGCGGATGCACCGGAAACGCGCGCGTGGCTAAAACTATGGAATGAGTGGAACCCGGATTTGTTCATTGATTGCCATGTCACGGACGGCGCTGATTTTCGCTACAACGTGACGTATCAATATGAGCATCACGAGAACGTGCCTGCCGCTGTGCTCGCATGGGAACAGGCGGCATTTGACAAAAGAATTATTCCGGCGACGGAAGCCGCAGGCAATCTGCTTGCTCCTTACCTTGAGTTTCGTGATAACAGAGATTTAATGAAGGGCATCGACGGCTTTCTGCCGACGCCCAGATATTCGACGGCGTATACGCCGCTGCGCAATCGTCCCGGCTTGCTGATCGAAACGCACATGCTGAAGGATTATCGCACGCGCGTGCGCGGAAATTATGATCTGCTGCGAGCCACGCTCGAAGAAATAAACCGCAACCCGCAGAGTTTGCTGAATGCTGTGCGACAGGCGGACGAGCAGACTATTGCAGCCGGACGAAAGTATGATCCGGCTAGGGCTGTGCCGCTCCAACTCGAATTGAATGATAAAGCGACGCCGTTTCAGTTTAAGGGTGTAGAGTATCGCAAAGAGATGAGCGATGTGTCGGGCGCGGAGCGAGTCATCTTCGGAACGAAGCCGCGCGATTTGACGATACCTTTTTATGATGAAACGCGCGTCACTGTTTCTGTTGCCGCGCCGCTTTATTACGTCGTGCCGCCGCAGTGGACGAACGTTATAGAGGTGCTCGCCGCGCACGGATTGCAGATGCAGCGGCTCATTGTAGAAACAACGCTCGACGTTGAAGGCTACCGCTTCAAAGACGTGCGTTTCGCCTCCGCGTCTTTTGAAGGCCGCGTGATGCCGAACTATAAAACGAGCGTTGTGCGTGAGCGCCGTGTGTTTCCCGCCGGTTCCGTCATCGTGCCGCTGGCGCAACCTTCGGCGCGCGTCGCTTTGAACTTGCTGGAGCCGTCAGCGCCGGATTCGCTTGCCGCGTGGGGCTTCTTCAATGCCGTTTTCGAGCAGAAAGAATTCGGCGAAAGTTATGTGCTGGAAAAACTCGCGCGCGAGATGATGTCGAAGGATGAGAATTTGCGCAGGGAATTTGAAAGGCGCGTAGCAAGCGATCCGAAGTTTGCCGCAAGCGCGCGCGAGCGCCTACAATTTTTCTATGACCGCTCGCCGTATCACGACAGAGAATTGAATCTGTATCCGGTGGCGCGTCTCTTATCGGCTTTGAGCGCGAGAACAATCGACTTCGGCAAATGAAAAGAAAAAGGGATGCGAGTGTTTCAAAGACTCGCATCCCTTTTCTGTTTGTTAGCGGGCAACTAAACTGCGCGGCGGCCTGTAATCAAATTGATTACGAGAACGACCAAAGCCACCAATAGCAGCAGATGAATCAAACTGCCACCTACATGCAATCCGAAACCGAGCAGCCACAAAACCACAAGCACCACTAAGATTGTCCACAACATATTCCACTTCTCCTTTTTGAGCGTCGCCGTTTGATGTTAATGTCGCTTTCTAACTCGCTTGCCCCTACATAGCAGCAACGATTGTGCCAGTGCGCAGCATCGCACGAAATTTTAACGCTAATCTCCGCTTTGCTGCCGAACTCGCATTTCCTGTGCAATGAGTCAACGCGAAACCGTGATCTTAAAATTTATGTTCGTACTAAATTGCTTCACGATAACTCCGTCGCGGCTGTTTGAAAACAAAGCAATGGTATGAAGCGGAAAAGCTAACATTGTTTGTATAGCAATCGAATGGGCATTGTCCTTGGAATCTTTAACTCGCCTTGTGCGCTTGATAGTCAAAGCCTTTCTCCTGTAATTTTGCAAGGAAGTGAAATGCTGTCGTTGCTGGCTGCGCCGGACTTTTGCGCGCAGAAATTAATTGTAATCATGGCCTATCCGAGCATCGCGCGCGTTGAATCGCCGATCCTGCATGAACTCGTTGCCACAGGCGGCGCTGAAGACGTGCGTTATCTTTACGCGCGATTGACTTTAGCTTGCTGATTATTTTACCGGACGTAGCGCAATGGTTAGCTTCTTGGTTTCCTCTCTTTCCAACTTGAGCGCGTCTTTGTGTTTGCCTGTGCCATCGCTGCTGTACGTCCAATCTTCGTAGCCCAGTGCTTTTACTTCGATTGTGAAGGGTACGGGTGGAACTAGAATTTTGAATTTACCTTTGACCCTTAAATCATTCGGACCAGTAAGTAAAAAGTGCTTGGGATCGTCCACACGCCGCAAAGTTATTATTACATTTGGCACGGGTTCGTTAGCTACTGCATCCATGACACGACCGGTTATAGCAGGAGTTTTCGGGCCTAACTTTACTAATACTTTTGGTGTCGTTTTACTTCCCAAGACAATAACTTGCGGCATAGTAGCAGAAGCGCCGTAATAAAAGATCGAACCTACGTCCGGATAACCGTCTTCCTCTTTGGAAACGCTTAATTTGTATCGACCCAAATCCATATCTTTGATTTTGAATTCTCCATTTATATTTGTCTTAACTATGGGTGATACGGACGAGAAAGAGAAATTGATTTTGACGGGAGAAACTGTTGCTTCGGATACTGGCTGCCCTTTATCATCCAGTACGCGGCCTACAATCTCTCCAGTCTGTGAAGGATTGTTTGACATGGCAACCTGCGGCAGTCTCTCGCCGCCCATTTCATGATGAACCATATCATTAGCTGGAGAAGTTATTCTTTGTGGTGAGCCTTCGTTTCGGGTAATAAAATGAGATGAGGTGGCAACGCGGAAAGCAAAAACGCTAATCGTTGCTAGCCCTCCGATTATAATAAGAGCTATTGATAGTTTTTTATTCATTACGGCGCTCCTTATGGAAATAGTTCCGTCCCTACATCGAACCTTTCAAGACCGTTTGCAGTTATATAATTATAATGCACACGGTAATCAATTGTTGCTAGCGTTATGTGCGCCCCATCTCTCCTGCGACACCATTGCCAATGATCTGTGGCTTCTGCACCGCAAGTGCCTGTAAGACTAGGGCAACCAGTACTAAGGTTATCTATGAATGTACCATCAGCGCTGACATAATGGCGGCACGTTGATGTAGTGTTAATGTTCTTTCCATTGCAGCTATCATAAACAGTCCCGCCGAAGTCTTCTATAATAGAAATGTTCCCGACCGGGTTTCCAGATACATCAACAACTCTGTAAGTTATTTTACGGGAAAGGCCGCCGCAGCCGTTGCCATTCGGATCATAATTGTCATTAACCACTTGCAAGTGATGCGGTGTTCGTAGCGGAGTGGTCACGGAAGCGGAGTCATAAGTATTACCGAGATTGATATACGGCGAGCGGCGCGTCACCGGATCAGTGCCGGGACGAAAGAAATGATAAAACCAGGGTTCATTAATATACTGTCCCTCGAAGAAACCGAAAAAGTAGTCATCCCAATAATCAATGATGTAGCGATACGGATAAAAGTCTTGATAGTATTCGTCGTACAGGCGTGTGCGTGCTTTGTGTGTTGCATTGGCTGTGTAGGTCGTCGTCGGATCGCCCGCCACCTGCACCGTCACGGATGTAAATCCGATATGAGTATAATCCCGCCCGATGTCGCTGGCGAGAATCGCTCCGCTGTCGTTCGTTACAGACATGTACACATATGCATCATAAACGCTTCTCACTCCGTAATGCGGTATGTCCGTTTCTGAATATGCGGTGACCGTGTTCGTGTCCGGGTCGTAGTCAATGGAAGTATAGCCGTCTATGCTCGGCCCTTCCGGTGTGCCGTCTATCTGTGCCCGCGCCTTTTCCGCCACAATCAAAAAGCAAACGAGCGCCAGCAACACAGTCGTTAAAATCGAGGCTTTCATTGCAGGTTATCCTTTCAAAAGAGCCACCGCATGATTCGTGAGACTACTGCGCATTTACCTGCGTTGCGGGCGAAGGCTGGCCGGGCGACATTTGTTTCACATTCGGAGCGATGCGCTGTTTGATGAACTCATCGAAACGCTTGAATTCTTCTTCGCCGAAGGTCGCGCGCAAACGATCCCGCGCGCGCAAGACAATCGCATTGCGTTCCTGCGTCATCAAGTCCAACTCTACCGGCGGCGGCTTGGGCGTTTCGCCGTGCGGAACTTTGCCGTTCGGATACTGCGCTTCGTATGCCTCGATGATCGCCTGCGCCCGCGCGTCTTGCAGCTTAACTTCCCGGTCACAATCAATCGCAATTTCGTTGAGCGCGCCGGACTGTTCATCGTTCAATGCCGCCTTGCGTTTGAAGAAAGAGCGGAAAGCCCTGCCGTCTTTGCCCGCTTGTTCTGCTTCACCGCCTGCTTTTTAAACGCTGCGGCGTGGCTGAACAAATGCCTGTAAGCAATTTGGTCGGGAACTGAAGCCGATTGCTGCGCAGATTGCGCCGTTTGCCCGCGTCCGGCTAATGCGAAAACCGCAAATGCCAGCGCAGACACACATAACACCGTCAACATAAGCTTTTTGTTCATTGAAACCTCCGCGCGAGCGTGAGCGCAGCCTTCGTCCGTTAACTTGATTCAGTGACGTTGCGTGCTAATAATAGTGAAGCGCCGCATGAGATGCGTCCTCTAAATACAAACTGTTTGATAGGCTTTAACGGGAGGCGGACTTGTTGAGAAGTGAGGCACGCGTTAACTGAAAATGAAAGACGGCCACAATCTACTCTCGTTTATTTGATGAGTCGATCTTTTTCAGTTGCGCTCAATTGGCCGTCCCGGTGCTTTCCGGGATTATTGCAAAATCTTGAATTAACGCTTTCTGCGCTTGATAGTCGCGTGCGTTCTCCTGTAATTTTGCAGTGGAATCGAATTTTAACTTTCCATGTATGCGCTGCTGTTTCAGGCGCGCAGAAATCATTTGTAGCCATGGCTTATCCGAGCATCGCGCGCGTTGAATCGCCGATCCTGCATGAACTCGTTGCCACAGGCGGCGCTGAAGACGTGCGTTATCTTTACGCGCGATTGACGGGCTATTTCCCGCAGTTGACTGACGCGGAGACGCAGACGCTCGCCAATAATCACAGCAAACAGTGGCGCACGCTTGTGCAGCGCGCCGGACGCAGCCTAGACGAACAGCGCCTTATCTCGCGTCGTCAAGGGCATTGGGAATTGACGGAAAAGGGACGCGCCCGCGCGGACGAAGAAGACTCGCGCTTTTCGTTTGCGGAAGATCAACGCACAATCGGCGCGCATGAGCTTTCGCATACGGACGTGCAACAGATGCTTTCCGACATCGGGCGCGCTCTCGGTTATCGCTGCGAACTGGAGTTTGAATATTATGATGTGGTGTGGCGCGAGGGCGAAGATAATCCGCGTCTCAGCCATGTTTTTGAAGTACAACGCAAGGGCAACATAGATGCCGCGCTCGCCAAATTGAAACGCGCGCACGATGCGCAAAGGTCAAAGCCGTACTTGATTGTTTCTTCGGAACGCGACACGAATCGCGCACACAAATCCTTGAGCCTCGCGCGCACGGGAGCCTTCCACGAGATCGAGCGCGTCACCACAATTTTAAGTTTCGAGCAAATCAACAAGCTTCACCGCGCTCTCACATCGGTCGAAGATTTACTCGCGCAATTCTTCGAGCGATGACGACTTTAATTGCTGCGGCGACGACGCCGCTTCGCCAACAATATCTCGAAATCAAAGAGCGACATAGGGACGCCATACTGCTTTTTCGCATCGGCGATTTCTACGAAGCCTTCGATGACGATGCGCGTCTCATTGCGCGCGAGTTGGACATCGTGCTGACTTCAAAGCCGATGGGACGCAGCGGGCGCGTGCCGCTCGCGGGCGTTCCGCATCACAGCCTCGAACGCCATCTTGCGACGCTCATTGCGCGCGGGCATCGCATCGCCATTTGCGAGCAGTTATCTACAACGCCCGTGCGCGGCGAAACGGCTGGGCGCGGTTTGATCGAACGCGGTGTCGTGCGCGTCGTGACGCCCGGAACAATTCTCGAACCCGGCTTGCTGCAAAGCAAATCGAACAATTACCTTGCCGCCTTCGTCACCAACAATAAACGCACGGGGATCGCTTACGCTGATGTAACGACGGGCTATTTTGCCGCTACGGAAATTGACGAAGCCGCCGCCGAAATCGAGTTGCAGCGCATCGCTCCATCCGAAGTTTTGCTGCCGCGCGGCTTCACTCTCGATCAAGACAACGAGCAATCGCTGTTCATCACAAGGCTCGATGATGAAGTTTTCGATTCCAAAAAGGCTTCGCGCGTGCTGCTCGATCATTTCGGCGCGCGCTCCCTTGCCGCTTATGGATTAAGCGACTGGCCGCTTGCCGCCGCCGCTGCCGGAGCGATTATCACTTACCTGTGCGAAACGCAAACAAGCGCCGTCGATCAACTCACGCGGCTGACGAGTTATCACACAGAAAATTTTATGGTGCTTGACCGTCAAACGATGCGCAGCCTCGAACTATTCGAGAGTGGATCGGGAGCGCCGACCTTGCTTTCAACACTCGACGCGACGCGCACTTCGATGGGCGGAAGATTGCTGCGTCGCATGTTGCGCCAGCCGCTCTTGAACGTCGCGGAGATTGTTCGCCGTCAGGAACAAGTTCAATGGTTCGTCGCGCACAAAGACGCTCGCACCGAACTCTTCGCGGCGCTCGAAAGCGTTCACGATCTTGAGCGTTTGTCGGGACGCGTGCGCGCGACACTCGCCAACGCGCATGATTTGTTCACGCTCGGTCAAAGTCTGGAAGCGATTAAGCATGTGCGCGTCGTGCTGCAAAAAGATACAAAGCAGTTCAACGGATTGCTCGCGGCGTTGCCGACATGCGACGCGGCGGCGACGCTCATACGTCAGGCTTTGCCGGATGAACTCCCCGTTCGCACAGGAAAATCCGGCGTCATACGCGAAGGCTATTCGGAAGAGTTGGATAAGCTGCGCGCGCTCTTGCGCGATGGCCGAAACTTTCTTGCGGAAATGGAAACCCGCGAACGCGCCCGCACAGGCATTAAGAGTTTGCGTGTCGGCTATAACAAAGTCTTCGGCTATTTCATCGAGGTCACCCGCCCGAATCTGCATCTCGTGCCGGGCGATTACACGCGCAAGCAAACGCTCGTCAACGCCGAAAGATTCATCACGCTCGAACTAAAGGAATACGAATCGCTCGTGGCGAACGCCGGAGAAAGAATCGACGAACTCGAAGCGAGCCTTTTTCGCCGTGTCTGCGCGAACGTCAGCCGCAGCCGCGCGGAGATTCTGATTGCCGCAGCGACAATCGCGCACCTCGACGTTGTAGCCGCTTTTGCCGAAAACGCCGCGCAGTTCGATTACGCGCGCCCTGTGGTTTCCGATTCGCGCACGCTCGACATTAAAGCGGGTCGTCATCCGATTCTCGAAAGAATCAACGCGGGCGAAAATTTCGTCGCCAACGATTTACAGCTTGCGCTCGACGAGGACAAAGCGTCGCCGGATATTGCTTTAATCACAGGGCCGAACATGTCCGGCAAATCCACTTATTTGCGGCAAACGGCGCTCATCGTTTTGATGGCACAAACGGGAAGCTTTGTGCCTGCCGAGTCTGCGGCGATTGGTTTATGTGACCGCATTTTCACGCGCGCGGGGCTGTATGATCGTCAAGGCAGCGGCGAATCTACTTTTATGACGGAGATGATCGAAGCGGCGGAGATACTTCATCACGCGACACCGCGCTCTTTGATTTTGCTCGATGAACTAGGGCGCGGCACTTCGACTTACGACGGGCTGGCGGTGGCGCGCGCGGTAATCGAATACATACATAATCATCCGCAGCTTCACTCTAAAACACTTTTCGCCACCCACTATCACGAACTTACGGAATTAGAGGAAACGCTGCCGCGCTTGAAAAACTTTCGCGTAGAGATTGCGGAGGAGGGAACGGAACTGCGTTTTCTGTTCAAGATAAGCCACGGCGTGGCGGAAAAAAGTTATGGAGTTTACGCCGCCAAACTCGCAGGGCTGCCGCGTCCCGTCGTGCGCCGCGCGGAAAAACTCTTGAGCGAATACGAAGCGCGAAGCACGGAGATTTTTCCACGCGCAAACGACTCTTCGGAAGATTCATACCAAGCGCGCGCTCACGAAACTTCTATTTCTAAACAAGCAGTGCCGCAAACATTGATTGCCGAAGCGTTGTTGGAAATTGATCCCGACAGTTTGTCACCCGTCGAAGCGCTGATGAAATTATTTGAATTGCGACGGCTTGCAGAGTCAACGAAAAACGGCACAGTGAAAGTTATCAAAACGGCTTAGGCTTAAAATAGCTTAAGCTAATCGGCGGGGTCTGTGTGGATGTGGACGCGGGAGCGCGGCACTGCGGTTTCAATCTCGCGCAGCACGACGACAGTCAAATCATGCGCTTCCTGAAAAGTTCTGCGGCGATCTATTTCCAGATGCAAATCAATAAATTTTTGCGAGCCGGAACGCCGTGTGCGCAGTTCGTGAAAGCCGCGCACGCCCTGCGCCTCAAAGTCTTTGACGATGCACGCGACGCTTTCATCGACATCAATCCCTAAATAACGATCCATCAGCACATCGATGGATTCGCGCGCGACTCTCACCGCAGACCACAGAATATAAATCGAAATAAGTATCGAAATGATGGGGTCTGCCGCGCGCCATGTCGTGATGGACGTTGCGAGCAGGGCAATCAAAGCGCCGCCCGTCGTGTAAACGTCAATCGAATAATGCGCCGCGTCGGATTTGAGCGCGGGCGATTCGGTTTCCCGCGCGACACGCCTTAAGTGTGAGGCGAGCGCGAGGCTCACAGCGATAGCCACAATCATCGCCAAAACGCCGAAGCCTTCGGAGTGCGTTTCGCGCGTCCCGCCTAATCTGCGCACCGCTTCGATAATCAGAAAAATGCCCGAACCGGCGATGGCGAGTGATTGAAAAAGGCTGCCGAGCGATTCGGCTTTGCCGTGTCCGTAAAGGTGGTCTTCGTCGGCAGGGCGCGCGGCGGCGTAGACGACAATTAAATTAACGATGGATGCGATCAGGTCTGTTGTCGAATCGAGCAGCGAAGCCCACACGCTGATCGAGCCTGTCAGATAACCCGTACCGGCTTTGAGCAGAATCAAAAATGCCGCGACGTAGATAGACAGCCGCGCGGCGGCGGATTTCTTCGCTGCTTCGATTGCGCGCGCCGAAGCGTTCTCGTTATGCCCGGACGAACTCATATCTGGTAGTTGATGCTGCGCCGAGCCGTTTTGCAATCAATGAATGGCTGCACCCGGCTGTTCGGAAATTTCCTTTATACTTTTGCGTTTCTGAACTGCCGTTCGGCTGGTGACGATTGCCACGCCCGCGAAAATCAAGGCGGAAGCGATCCATGTGCGCGAGTTCCACTTTTCGCCGAGAATGAGCGGAGCGAGCGCAAAGGCGATCAACGGCTGTAGATAAATGTATACGGCAACCGTGCTCGGCGCAAC
>JAABUK010002372.1_pt1 | contig 33859 bp, 25 predicted proteins | sample 5559141 | NCBI WGS metagenome assembly JAABUK01 (sample SAMN10711869, study PRJNA513367) | rock metagenome | isolation source: Antarctica rocks | place: Antarctica: Victoria Land, Pudding Butte nord | collected 2016-01-03 | reverse complement strand
GGTCTCGTCTCAGACTTTGAGGGGCACATGCGGGGATGAACATGTAGCACGCCGTAGAACGTGACTCCTTTGAGGTCTTGGCGCTCTTTTGTTTTGCCTCGTTCGCTCGTGCTGGACGATTTGGATCAGTCTCAGCGACTTCACAATGGGATCAGAGCGACCAGAATCGCAAAGGAAGCTATTCAAGGGGTACCTGATCCAGCCGCAGCAGACTCACAATGCTCAGACCACATACTCGCTACCAGCAAGCCACTCTTTATCCCTATCGAGGAAGGGAAAAAGCCCAACGAAGACTCCTCAAGGTAGCGGTCCTTCGTACCTACCCCTTGAAAGATGCACGTCTAATGCTATCAAGTACACGTCTTCAATTCGAGTAAAGTTCCTCAGCCATTTCTCGACGCAACTGTTCTAGACCGGAAGCGCAAAGAGTACGATGCCCGCAATCGGTTGAAGGATCAAGACCATTGATCTGAATGAGCTCAACCTTCATTGTCGCTGGTCAATGATGGAGTAACCATGCCTGCCGCTTTGGTCTAGATTCATCCCCTCGTTGCACTTCACAGCGTGGACCTGATCCACTGTTCATTAGTGAAATATGCCGTGCGAGTTGATCCTACTCCGCATCTTTGATGGATTGTCTCTCTGTGTCAAACCCTTCAACGTTTCTGGGTCTACGCATATGGAACTGCATCTACGGCTCGAGACCGTCGGTACTTGGAAAGGACGTTGATGCTCGCTCGGTCAGTCAAACACGAATGCAATGTCCACCACGAAATGACGTCCGATCGCATCGATGAGTATTGAAGCCGCGCACGGTCGAGACCGTCTGTCCTTGTCGCGCTTTCAAGACGGTTGACGACAAGCCGCGATATAATTTCCCTCTGGCTGGGGAATGGGAACATTCGTGACTGATCCAGACATTGCCTTCATCTTGCTTTCATCTGCCATCGCCAACTGAGAGCATCCCATGTCAATCATGGGAAAGTACAACATGGCCGTCACAGCGGCCATGCTGGATGACTGGCTATCATCATCCGCCGAGCCGCGAGCATTAATTCACATACGAGAGGGGAGAGTGGACGCTTTGGATTCAAGTCCGTAGAGACTGCGATTTTTATTGATGGCTGGTGCGTATATGGACTGATCGAGATATCCTATGTTGGGGCGTTGAGCATTCGGTCAGGTGTTGAGGAACAGCGCATTTTCAATCCAATTTACCTGGTTACAAATAGGCTGCATTGGACATCCGCAGCATTATCAAAGCGAGAGAACCTGTCGTAAAGCTCGTCCCTGAGTTATTCCGAATCAACTGTGCAAAGCGATATCCCATGGTTGCTGAGAGTAGAAGCCACCACACCCGTGCCTTCAGCTTGGGAGAAAGCTCTCTGAAGACGTTTGCCACAACACATGCCTTTGACTGGCCTCGCGTTGAGTGATTTGAATCCATAGATCAGTCAATCATCCGTACAGACGCCACTGCATTCCTCCAAGGCGACGTCACACCAGTGTTCCCATCGCATTATCGTCGATGCAGAACAATTCAAAAGCCATAACTAAGTCACTCGCCCACCAAGAGAAAAATTGCAAAAAAATGATTGTTGACTTAGCCACTGGAGAAATCAGTAAGAATGATACATGTAGCGAGAGATTTTGGGCCTACTGACGGGGTCGAACCTGTCAAGTGTAAGAATAATGTAGCGGGGGAATTACGAGTCATGTATTACCTGGAATCTCATGATTCGTAGTCATGCGCCTTGCCATTGGGCCACTAAGCCATATAGGGTTTTGGGAAACTAATGTAAAATATATAGTTAGTGGAATAGTCTTCACTCAGACTTCGCCGTACAACTTTAGGAAGGTCCCGTGTACTATTAAGAATCTAGCTACATGGTTTTCCCATCATATTTGTTGCTATTTGTCGTAAAGGACTGGGGGGGTTGTCTTTGTACTAAGCTTTGGCGAGATTGGCTGTTGGAACGGCTGAGGATCAAATGCGGTGAATTCACTTGCATGAACCAATCAGGTTGAAGCCTGCGCCGTACAGATTCAGCTCAAAAAGCGTACATTGGCCAACAACACTCCTTGACTCTCTTTATCTGCTTCAGCCATGCACATTCTTTCGTCACTTTCTTTATCAAAACACCGTCGTCCCCGAAGCACCCACAGTCCTTGTTCTTCGCCAGGCACGCGGAATAACTGATCTTTACAGCATATACCAGGCAAAAACCCTTCTACTATAACATCGCGAAGATGTTCTCGGCTGCTCTGTCCATGCTGTCCTTCGCCGCACTCGGCGCAGCCCAGTCTTCCACCGTTTCCCTATTCATATTCGCCGATCCCCAAAGCCTTGTTGCGTCAATTGCTGGTTCGGTAAGATATTGACGCTGTATTCATATATTACTCGAGCCACGGGGCTAAGCACAGATCACCAGGACTCCACGGCAACGACTTACGTCGTCAACTGTGCCAGCCCTGCGGCCTCTTCAACTGCCGCTGCTGCCAGCGCAAGTGCAACGAGCATGGATAACGTTGCGGGCGCTGATGGTGGGAACGGGTGTGGGTTCCCTAATGCCATAACAGTCGTCCAAGGTCCCTCCACTGTTCACTATGCCATTTCGATTGAAGATGCGTAAGCCTCCAGTGATTGGCGTACCAGTCAAAGCGAGACCTGACACCACTACAGTGGCTCCGTGTCCATCAACTGTCAGCTTATGGGAAGTACCCAAGCTATCTGTACCGAAGCAGCATCAGGCTCTGCCCTACTCGTTGGCAGCAACTCGATCCCTGCGTTGACTACCGCAACGCTGTCAGGTACCGATTATTCATTCATGCCAGTCGTGATCACCGCAGGCTCTGCAACCGCACAGCAAACCAGCAGCAGTAGCATCAGCTCAACTGGCAGTGCCACCACGAAGACATCTGCATCGGCGGGTAGCTCACATACGGGGTCCACCACGTCCGGAGCAACGACTGGGACATCCAGTAGTGCAAAGACACAGAGTACCAATGCGGCAATGCAAGGATCACCAATGTTTGGGGCCGGTGTCTTGGGTGCTCTCGGTGTGGCAGTGGCAGGAGCGATAATATAAGAGTTGAGGCACGAAGGGAGGGTCTAATCATGATGAGACCTCTGCATTAGCGATGGCGCACCATGTACTATTAGCACGTATCGTCACCTTCACATTGCATCGAGAGTAGTGTATCTGCATCAAATCTTCATGCAAATATCACACAGGAACTCCGTAGATCGCCTATTAGTGCACTACATGATTTTCTATTCAACACGCACAACCGCAGGACTACCCTGCCACGCAAGCTTCTGGCGCTAAAACAATGTTCTGCAGGCCTAAATGCTCTAATTCGCCGATTCGATCCGGCGGCACACTTCGCACCCCTCACGGGCGGCTGTAACACATCATCGGCATCCAGTGGTTCCCAGTTGACGACCTCGACATGCCAAGATTAGGCACGCACATCTGGCGACTCCGCCACATTGCATTTCGGAATACTGCAATGGAATAGACATCTAGTCACCTCGTGAAGCATATGCCTTCGCTGTCTCGAGTTTGGATGTCTGCCAAATCTTCAGATCAGCAACCGCAGGGTAACGGAGGGCTCAAGAGCTAGCACTGGTACTAGTTCCAGGGCGGGAAAGCGTCGCAATCATTGGAGCTTCTTCATTCCCCGGAAAACGTCAACGGTCAACGCCTCATCACTCACAGGACGCGCAAGTACGGTATAATCACGCACCTCGGTCCTCGCAGCAGGTAATCAGCAGGGCGCTCATCAACCTGCAACTTACCGAAGCTCACAGCTCCTGGCGCAAGGCATCTGCGCTCAATCTAATAGCCACCCACCCCGGCCAGCGACAGGACGACGGGGCTGGTTGCATCAATGAACGTATCCAGACGGCCTATCAACTAAGTCCTGCAAGCAGCTCGACCGAGCATCTCCTTTCGCCTTGCCTAGACCTGAGCACATTGCATACCCTTGGTCACGGACGAATCGCGATCATCCATCGCTCTGCCCCTTGGTCTCTCGAACACCCACAAGACTTATAGACGCTATCTTATCTTCAGGCAAAGCTAGGGCTATACAGTACATCGAAGCATGATTCAAACCCGCAAAACCCATCGCCGCTCCTTAGCAATGCGCTGAGAGCTCAAGAGTGGCTTTTCCCGGTGCTGGAACATATCATATTGAGGCAGAATGCCGGGCAGATCATTGGAGCCATCCATGGACAAGGCTCCCATAGTCCTCGTCGGGTCGCTAAAGGGCCACAAGGCTCTTCCACGCAGAAAGCATGTGGTAGTCGAACCAACGCCCACGCGACACGCAGTGAAGGAACCCGTTGGCAGTAGAAGCGACCAAATCATATACAGCTCAGCTGAACGTATCAAGTCATGGATTCCAGATCCATCACCGATCCATATTGTTCCAGTCGTTGGCATTCCCTTGACCACCCCAATCAATTTTCGGGATGACTTCCAGAGTTGGATTGATGATGCAGCTTTGAGAAGGAGGGAGTTCGCGAAGATTGGGGCAAGCGGTAGCTCCGGCACCAAGTCTTCTGTCCAGCAGAGCCCGCCAACGCCAGAAACCACGCCGCCGAGGAAGGTACACCGAGCTCAGGCTGTTGCTTCGTTTTCTTCATTCCGCAATCGCAATCTGACAGAGAGTCGGACGGAGTCCTTCGAAACCGCTCGAGAAAATCAACCGTCGGACGACGAGGACGAGCCCCTAGATTCACCTTCACTTCACCCATCACGGCAGAAATGGTTGAGGGCAGCTGGTCTTGATACGCACAAGGATGTGGGACTTGGCCTAGGATTGGAGTCCGAGGACGAGGAGGCTACACCAGGAGAGACCACACCTAGGCACCCGCCGATAACTCAACACTTTGCCGCGTTTGACGGGGCGTGGGATGCCGATATGGAGGATTCGAACGACTACCAGGTTCTGACAGACCCTGTGAAGCCTGCCCCGTTTAGGACAGGCCACAAGCGCCTACGACTAACATCAGAGCCGACGTTGGATTCTCCTACGTTGGGCAAAGAGCTGGGGGCATCAATGAAGAAGAGTCTCAGCCTAAGGCAGAGAGTGGAACAGAGCCGGCATAGCCCACGTAACGCGTCAACAGAGAAATTCGCTGAGCAGATAAACTGGCCTCTGAAAGACAACGAATTCGACATGGATACCGAGCTTCGAGACATGAATACCAAGCGGCTATCACAGGTCTCTACAACGTCTACTGTAGTATCAGCGATGGTCATCAACTCGCCGCCCCGACGACGGCAGACCTTACGCCGAACGAACAAGATGCCAGATCTAACCACTCCGCCGTCCAATCGCAACTCCCTCATCTCGAACGACCATTCGCTTCGCCGGCGACTGCGCAGAAGCGGGAGCCCAGAACAAGAGCTGCGGAAAAGCTTTGCGTCTGAGAGCCCAGACAGCTTGGTTCCTAGCGTAGCTAGATCACGGCAAGACAATGCTCCGGTAATTCCTCAACGCAGATCCTCTCTTCAATCGTCCGCATCAGGCAGCAAACGCCTTTCGAATACATTCTCACTTACATCGCGACAGCAGTCATCAAGACCAACGACCGCTCCAGAAGACACCGTTGGTTATTTCGACATACCACGTCCTCGCGATCGCCGAACAATGTCTGTCGTGGTCCATGCAGCAACACCGGTGAAATGTGGAGCCAAAGGTACGGAGATGAAGCCAACATCAATCATTGGTGATTTATCGCCACCATCTGTACCAACAAGTACAGAGGAGCCGTCCACCACCACTTCTGCGACAACAGCAGGCCTAGACGCTTTCTATGCTCCGGCCACCCCTACTACTCAACCTGATCCTCCGCATCAGCTCACCGACGCCCAGGAAGCTCGAACCCCAAGCATAGATCGTCTACGCACCGGCGAATGGTCGGCGATGCGCCCGAGATCCACCATGGTGACTCCATTTTCGCTTCGCTCCGCTCATTCATCGACTCCAGGAACACTGGAAGTGAGTGAAGCCACAGCAATCAGTATATTCCCCCACACCAATAAGTCCATCCTCGTTATCCAGCAAATGGCGAGTGGAGGCAATGCTTCCCCCCAGGAACGCTCGGCCATCATCACTGGAGAAGCCAACATCGCGCTCCCAGGACCCTTGATCTATCATGCATCGCCCCCTGAACCACCGAAGGAGCCCCTGAATTCTCCACTCCAGAATCCACGTGATCCACCGCAGCCACCAGACTTGAGAATAATCGCGCCCACCCCAGCAAATGGTCCCCCGTCTCCAGAGAAGCCGGAGTACCCAACCAGAACACCATCCAGAAAAAACCGCTTCAGTGCTCCAGTGTCATCGCTCAAGCGTACATTTTCCGCTCGCCGACCTCGCTCACAATCGCTAGTGGCGCCTTTTACTCGTACGTTCTCTCTTCGTGGCACCGCTGGCACACCCCAGCGAAGGAATCAGATTGCCGACGGGCCAGATGTGAAATTGCATCCCTTCTGGCGCCCTCGAGCATACGACGATGGGAGCGACAGTGACAGCGAATTCGGAAATACTGGCTACCTCAATGGTAGTCGAGTACAATCGCAAGCTCGTGGGGAGGCACCGCCTGGCAGGACCATGTCCTTGACGCGCAGACTGAGCAACTCTATACGCCTTTCGCAGTATGTGAGAAGGCAGCGGCCTTCATCCATGATTATGGCGTCAGATCGTGATTATCCTCATGAGTCCGGTCGTCCTCGTATATGGGAGGAAGACGGGAGGAAGAGCGAGGTGATGCCCTCACCCGGCTACCACGTGCAATTCGTTGGCTTTCGAGGACTGGCACATATGTTGGAAAAGAGGAGAAAAGCAAAGGAGGAGGATAAGAGGGAGGAGCGAAGACAACGATTGCGAGCGAAGATCGGCCCTGTAGAGAAGGGGAGCGCCGGGGAGGAGGTGTAGGTGAAGAAGGATGATGGCGGGCAGCGAGGGAGACAAATGGATGGTATAATGATATGGACGCATCTGCTTGGCGAGTCGATGAGCGTTAGACACGCGAAGACTGCATTGATGATATTTATGCGAAACGGCAGCGACGAAATGACCAGGTAGGAGCCAGATACTGGATACGGCATTTGTAGCATTGAGAATTTCTTCCTGTTGATAATGGTATACTGGATAAGGTACATTGTTTACAACCCTTCATGTTTTCATGTTTCGAGATCCATTTCCAGCCAAGTGCGAGTAGTCAAGTGTCCATTGTGTTAATCTTCGCCAAAATGCCACCGTGTACTTCTACTAAGAGTGAGGCAGAGCGTTTTCACCACATCGCTTATACGACGGATCGCTTGCAGATTGTCTGCTTGATTTGTCCAACTGCATTTGTTGATGGGCACGACATGGATTGGGAATTGACGTGGATTGTTCATCATTATGATGCTATTTGCGTCATCGCGCATGAAGCACAAGCCGGGGACAGACCCTGGAAACGCCGGACTGCAGCCTCCTCAAAGAATCTGGCGACCACGGCCAAATACCTAGTCCATCACTTCTGCATTTCAAAGCCATGCGTGAAGACTACTCCAAAAGCCAAATTCGATAAAGGTGTCGTCCCTGCCTCGTGTCAACTGTCAAACTCCAATTGATAAAATCAAGCGGCAAGTCCAGCCGAACCCTGCCTGAGCTGTCCCATCGACGATCGCCGTCGTCACTGTCAATCACTCGCTCGACCTACGACAACAACTGCCTTCACCCATACATACTCCTGTGCCACCTCAACAAGGGGCCACTCGCTATTTCTACCAGTTTCTGCCCTCGCCGCCGTGGGCCGAGATCCACGTCAAAAGTGCGACCCGCCAGTACAGGAGCACCGTCGACCCTCAATTTCGCCTTGCATACCCCACAATCAGACATGTCTACAATACAGAACCTGAAGAACTTCATCCGGCATGGCAAGCAAGCCCGACAAGCTGCCGACCCCACCACAAGCACATCACCAGTACATGCCCAGCAACAGCGATACGCCCCTCCTCCACCCAACGCACAATATGCCATGAGCGATCCCAATGTACTGGACCATAAACCACTACAACAAGCACATGTCCCGGGAGGTGACTACTCTGCCGCAAATGTTGGCCATCGCAATGTAGCTGCTCAAGCAGGCAACGCCGCTGCCAAGGCTGCTGGGGACAAGCAGAGAATGGACGGAGGTGGCTCGGTCGAGCGAGGCAACGACATGGATCCATCAGTGATTGAAAGGATTGTCGCAGAAGAGAGGGAGAGCCAAGGCAAGCTGCCAAAATATCCTGGCCTGGATCGATGGACACTACTAGAGAAAATGGGCGACGGTGCATTCAGCAATGTCTACCGCGCCAGAGAAGCTAATGGCTCTGGACCCGAGGTTGCTATCAAGGTCGTCCGTAAATTCGAAATGAACTCCACACAGGTATGTCCATGCCAAGCAGACGGCGCGAGTCCCTTTTCTTTGTCACATATTGCACCTTTATTCAATGTATCATACGTCATACCACCCCTTACCCTTTTGTGGTCTTCGACGCATGACCAACAGCAGTGGGTGCAATAGGGCGATAGCCACCTTCATCCGGATTTCAAGAAACAACCCAAGGTCGTGGAGGTGCGCATAGACTTCCTTTCAAACCATGTGCTGCCATGCCTTACCGCAACTGTGCCTTGATCCCGTCCCGAGAGAGACTGCTGACATTTCCTCTTTCTTGGGCAGAGAGCCAACATCCTCAAAGAAGTGCAAATCATGCGGCAATTGGACCATCCTAATATTGTCAAGCTTATCGACTTTTCCGAGTCTCGCCAATACTACTACATCGTCCTTGAACTCTGTCCAGGGGGCGAGCTGTTTCATCAAATTGTTAGATTGACATATTTCAGCGAAGATTTGAGTCGTCACGTCATCATGCAGGTCGCCGAAGCCTTGGAGTATCTACATGAGACTGCGGGGGTAGTTCACCGGTACGTCGACTGTCAAGCTTACTACCAATACCCTGCTAATTCCCAACCAGAGATATCAAGCCGGAGAATTTACTTTTCTACCCATCGACATTTATTCCCACAAGACACCCAAAGCCCAGATCAGCCGAGGATGAGGATAAGGAAGACGAAGGAGAATTTATCAAAGGTGTTGGAGCTGGAGGTATCGGAACGATCAAGATAGCTGATTTTGGGCTGTCCAAGGTCATCTGGGACACTCAGACGATGACGCCTTGCGGTACAGTTGGCTACACAGCACCAGAGATTGTAAAAGATGAGCGATACTCGAAGAGTGTCGATATGTGGGCACTTGGTTGCGTGCTGTATACCTTACTGTGTGGTTTCCCACCTTTCTATGATGAGAGCATTCAAGTTCTCACGGAAAAGGTGGCGCGGGGACAGTATACTTTTCTCTCGCCATGGTGGGACGATATATCAAAGTCGGCGCAAGATCTTGTTTCTCATCTGCTCACAGTGGATCCTGACAGACGTTACACTATACAACAATTCCTCAATCACCCATGGATTCAGGAGAGTAGGGAAGAAACATATGCTGCAGCCGATGCGCCGCCTCTTGCGACGCCATTGTACACTCGTCAGAAAGAGTACGGGTTCGGCAACCAGAAACATCTCGGCTCAGCCGCTGCCGAACCTCTTTCAGCTCAATTCCTCGAGACGCCAGGCGGACATCAGCGTCGTGTGGACTTTCGCTCGCCTGGGGCCGTAAATTTACGTGAAGTATTTGATGTCTCATACGCCGTCCACCGCCAGGAAGAAGAAGGTAAAAGGCGCAAAAACTTCCCTCAAGGTTATCGTGGTGCAGCTGGCATGAATGGGCTCAACCCCCTCAATGAAGACGACGACGATTATGACGATTTAGAGGACGAACTTCCTTCCAATGCTCCAGGACAGAATCCACCGTCCAAGCTGCCCAAACCCCAAGGTGGCGCTGCAGACGTAAGCAGTGTTGAACAGAAATTGCGGCAGACGAATCTTGGCAACCCGAGCGCAGCTGCACAAGCTAGACAGGCGGCGGCACCGAAACAGGCAGGGTACGGTCAGCATAGTCCCGCCGTTGCGGCTGCGGCGAAGCAGCAGGTCAGGAAGAACAGAGGCGCATTCGAGCTGAGTCTCGACAATTCGACGTTGTTGGGAAGGAGAAACAAAGGGCAGGATCCGAGTAAACTGAGAGAGCAGATCGTGCAATAGAGCTTCGAAGTTGGGATGTTCAGATCCTTTCAGAAGTACTAAAAGCCCGAGACATGATCGATGAGCGTTGACTGGGAGTGCGTGCATAGATAATGTTGCACTTTATGGCATGTGGCTAGCATTGTGACTGATTCTTTCTTTGAGGAGTCACAGTAGTTGGTAGGTAGATGGGCAAATATCCGGCCTATGGATGAGGTATTACAATATACGTTTATGGAAAATCCCAAGACTGCCGTCATACCAGTCCTCATACATGGCTTTTAGGACACGCGTACCAAATGGCCTTGATATACCTATAGACTGGAGCCGAATTGGCTGCTACTATGTAGGGACGCGGTCAGAGCTTCCAATTTTGAATTATTAATAGAGGTAGGTTGGTGTCCTGATAGAATGGGCTTGAAGGGTTCCAGATCAGTAGCGATCGATCTTCATCCCCTTGCCATCGAGGTCTATACCTCCGCTTCCCACAAGAGATGGGTAGATTGTTTGGCGGGGTTTTTACGGTTTTGAAAAGACTGCGACTCTACCTCCTTCATGCCTTGAGTTATTAGAATCTTTTGTAGATGGATATTGTATGTTTACCCGTAGAAGTAATTGCTAAACCGCTAATGTTGACTGTATAGATTAGGAAGACAGTCTGGCGAATGTCCGGATTCTTGTGTTACCCGCCAGATTGCTTGAGGGTTAGGTACAGTGTAAAGTACCCTAGCAGGCGCAAGATGACTGGTCGTTGTAGCGAGGGCGAGTGGAGGCTGAACGAGAGGCTCGCAATTGTTTACCCTCGGCTGCAAAGAAGCTAGACTACGGAGCGGAATAACGCTACTGCGACCGAATCATGAAGCTCATACAACTAATTCCCGGCCGATCCTTCCACACTACCACGACTTACCATGTAGCTTACGCAGCACCTCTGGCGCAAAAACCCAACGCAGAAAGACGTAGCCTTGCCTCGACACCACATCGCCGTCAACATGTTTCTTCAACAACTTGAGTCCGTTACTTCGGTCACTACAACTTCACAACCTGGGCATTGGTGGCTGTGGAAGATGCTAACCAGGCCCAAACAACCTTCATTCCATACCATATCTTTAACGGCTCAGCTCAAATCTCTTCCTACGCCGTGCAGACCTTTGGGACGCGATCTCTTCGTGTCTTCCAGATCTGCGGTCCTTGCCAATCATCTTACAGGCTATACATCACGGCTACGAACGGCGATCTTCCTTTCCATCCAGGGTCTCTGGTGGAAAAGCCAGTGCCATCACTCTTTCCAGACACTCCTTGTGCCGTAATACAGCCAGGACCGTCAAAGAACGGCACCACACCTTTCACCAGCAGGCAAACTGAGTTTGAATTCCGGCAAGATGAATTCCAAGAGGGTACCGAAACAAAGAGGAGGACGCGGGACTATCGATGCGAAGATAGGTAGACCGTCAAAGCTGACGAGGTCGGACAAACGAAAGCTTGCAAGATTGTATACATTCATAAAGCTCTCAGCACCGGAGATGAGCAGGGTGCTGGAGAGATTCAACGGCATACATGTCGCGTAAGCATGGAGACAACGCCAGGTGTTCAACGCTGACCACTTGTCAGAGATCGCACAATCCAGAATCACCTCCAAGATATCTTGCATACTGACCTTAAATCTATCAGACCCCAAGACTAAACAGCGGGCCGGGAAAGGATGAGAGAGATGCAAGAATATAAATCAATGGCAGCCACAAGAAGATGGAATGACAGTCTCCATAGTGTCATGGCCTTGAATCCGCCCATGCCACCTTTAGAGTTGCCATTTTCCAACGATTGGGCACCCAACGACTCGCCGGTTGCGGCAGTCCCGCTAAGAGAAACGTATTCAATATACGGCCTTGGTTCTCGTTTCTCAGATGATTATGAGGACCTCTTTCCCTTGTCAGAGGACATCAATCAGTCCATGCTCTTTCAAACGAATGACGACTGTCCTTTGGGCCATGATAGGCCTTTAGGAAAGCCTTCCCTGCCAGTTTCGCTCTTGGACACTCTCGAGCCTGAGCTTGACTTCGATGTTCACCCTATAGCAATTTCGCCGGCCATGGAAGCCTCTCACCATGGCCCAACCCCGATTGATGTTGCTGGAGAAGTTCATACAAAGACAATACCGATCAATTCACCGTCTGTTGAAAACCTTGGGCCAAGACAGATGACAACATTCATGAGTAACTGGGATACGCCAACAGCGACGTCTGACTGTAGGAGACCCGGTACGCCATATCCATTCGGCTCAAGTGCTGGTGTAGAGCCAGCCTCGCCAACCTCGACGGCAGGTCCAATGCTCTCCTTCGACGAATATGTTAAACCATTGACTTTTTCATCACCTCCGTCCGTGCCAAGCCTGCTACCTAACAGTTACCGATTAGAGGCGCCTTTCATCCCAGAGGTCGCTGTGCAGCTGCATCAGGAAATCAAAACCGGTGTCAGCCTCAACCATCAGGGAAAGGAACTGGACCCACCAAGCGCAGGGGCTGTAGGCACCCGGCCACGAGTAGCCTCTACCCCTAGTCTCAGGTCGTACACCTCCTCTCAAAGAGCCGACCTTATATCCATCGTCAGGCGGTTTTCATTGTCCTCTAGGGGTACCAAGTGCTCAAGCACCTTCACCTCGACTCTCGAACAAGTGAATGAAACCTCCCAGCCCCAAGCAGTGACCTTAGTCGAGCTATATGAGATGAGAGTTCCGGTAGAAGTTCCGGGTGATTTCATCATGTCCAAGACCGACACTCTGAAGGAGCATGAAGCTTGTGATTCATACAGGACCGGGAAACAGCCAAGTTACTGGTGCCCGAAATGCTCCAAGAAAACAGCCTTTAACGCAGCCGTTGGATACATTAAGAGGCGAGGCTGGAAGGATCAATATCTGGCTGACATCGAGCTCAATGCCCGCGATAGATTTGACAACACCTCTCTCCATGTCTTAGCAGTGGCTGGTGTAGAGCACGATCTCCAGAAAATCCTGAGCCTGGAGAACACTTTATTGAATGCGGTAAATACCGCTGGCCAGACTTTCATGCATATCCTAGACCCAACCGGTTTTACATCCGCCGGATGTTTGCCTCAATTCTTGCGAAGACTTACTACCAAATCATTTGACTTTTCAAAGCAGGATTACCAGGGCTCGAACGTACTGGCAGCGCTGTTGCAACATCCACTGCATCATGATATGATAAAGGAGATTTTTGATGCTTTGCGTTCCGTTGTACCTTCCATGACTTCCCGGGATAATCTGGGGCGAAGCGTGCAGTCTCGGCTTGTTCACCTAGCTCAGTGTGCCAAGTCCTATGATACTGAACGAACCTCTGCAATTTGTCAGATATTGGACGAGCACTATCAAATAGATCCAACATTCTACAATGCGTCGGCTTTTAGTCACGCTCCCCTCGTCGCTTCCGGAGAAGACATCAATACGCTCGAAAACATGGTTTCTTGTACCATTGAAGAACCTCTACTCGAGGACTCCTATGGTCGAAATGGTCTTCACTGTTGTGCACAGCTATGTCTAGACCGCCCACAGTCCTCAAAACAGCGCCTTCGTGACATCTGGGGCAGAGGACCAGCCAAGGCTCGTCACTCAGGTAGTCAAACTCACAGCTCTCAGGGCAACAAAGTGATTGACCTATACTTCGATAAAGTCCTCGACGCTGGAGTCAACGCCAATAGCTATGATAAGGTTGGAAATACGCCACTACTGGCGCTACTCTATTACAACTCCTATTCGGACAAGCATAATGAGGCAACGATTAAGAAGCGTGTTACTGATCTGATAAAGGCTGGAGCCAGTGTCCATAGCCGGGACCGAAACGGTGAGACGCCGCTTCACGTGGCGGTCAAGCGTGGCATCATCACTGCAACAAGAGTCCTGATTGAGAACGGTGCCAATGTCCACGCCAGGCAGCAAGACTCCAAAGGAGTCGTCCACATAGGTCTTGAAGTCGCTGATCAAATGAGACGTTATAAAACTCTACATATACGAATCATGACATGCATCAGCCTGGTCAAGGAGCGCGGCGGGGTGGATAGACCTACCATTTTCCAGGAGTGGGAGCCCGCGATCGACCAAAATACCACACAGCATTCCACTTTCTCCACTTGAAGGTGTAACGCCGCGATTCCCTTCAAATATTGCAACGCAGGAACAAGGATATGCAGATCGTCGCCCATCATCATGGAGGAGGAATACACCTTGTTCACGACGCCCAGCCTTTTGCACCCAAGAACCATTGATACTGTACTAGACGGCCTAGCTATGCGGGTAGTAAATCAAGTTCTCTATCTGCCCGAAGACATTGTTTGTTATATATCGCACTCACTCCTCGTTCACCTCCCGAAGTTTACATCCCATTGTCCCTCATAACACCAATCTCACCTTCTAACTCGACTGATTGAATCCTTTGTGACTCTTCCTGACAGCGACAAAGATTTTCAGATAAAGCGCTGGGACTAAATGTCCGACGACAGTTCTATGAATTTGTTTCGTCTCTCGATACGTACAGGAAAACGTATATCATCGTTCTCCCCACTACGTTGTTCAACTACAAGGCCTGGATAGTCATGCGCTGTGCATCTGGTCTGTAATGGGTGCCGGCAGGTTGATTGTTGCTGTTTGGAATGGCGGCGTTTGTGGAGAGTGGTTGGATAGTTTAGGTCATGCCTTCAACTCGAGCTACTTTTACTAGAGAATAGTGTAAGTGGAAATCTATCGATCAGGAGAACTCAAGTACTATCAGCCCCCTAAAATCTACTCTTATCCTCCTATCCTTGTGAACTCCGAACGCGGCTTTTCCTACTGTTCCACCGCGGACCGTTATGTATAAAGTATATACTAGGCTTACTCACCGCGGGACCGTGTCACCTAGATATAGGGGCTTCTTGGTAAGAGAGCTGCTGCGGAAGGTTTTATATTTGTTTGTGTATAGGTTTATGGTAGCTGATTGGTAGCTTGGTGGCTAAGTGATGGGATATCTATATGTTAGTATCGTTAGCAAGGGGTCTGATCACGTAGCTAGTGACGATGTGGCTACGGCGATGGCTATGAAGATGATGAACTAATAAGTAGAGGATGTTGATCTGAGAGTTTATAGTTGTTCGATGAGAAGGAGTAATATTTACTTAGGCTGAATATGGAGGGAGTAAGCGTGATTATGATCTGATATATATAATGGATCTAAAGGAGATAGAATTGCGAGGTTGGTGGGTTTATGACAGGAGGTTAATTAGAATATGCTCCATTGAAGCTGAGCCGTGCGCCGCGTGAGATCTAAACGCTCAATGTTCGCCTTCTTGTCCGACGATCAAGGCTGTTGGGTCGTGTTCAAGAAGACATAGTATAGTGTGTAAGTGATGCGGCTTAAGCTTTTCTACAACGGTTCTTACGAAGGTTGCAATATATATGTGAAAGGAGAGCTGTGTTCATATGAGGATGTAGAGGTAGCTATTCTTTAAAATAAAAGTTGTTGTATGTGTTGATGGGACGAGGTATGACAATGTCTTTGACAGAAAGCGACTTTCTGGGCTAGTTCGGCGTAGCGGCTGGAATTTGGGAGCGCTGAGAGTGAGTTTATGGTAAAGTTTGAGAGGCGGCGAAGGTTGAGGAGGAGTGAGATGTTGGGGCCGTGGTGGAGGTTTGGAAGGCGAATCCAAGTCTTCGACAATTCCCAGATCTTCCAGTGTTTCCATGTTGTGAGTAACATTCGAAGACTTGTTGGGCCATTACCGTTGCAGATGTTGACTCAACTCCCCATGGTTTCTGTGACGGTGCTTGAGCTTTGCTATTGAGCATAGGGTAGACCGCTATATTAGGAAAGAGTTGGTTCAGTCATTTTTCAGTATGGTGCACGCTCTCTATATGATCTGTGACATGGTATTTGAGCTTCGCTGTTGAGGATTGAGAGGCCGGCGTTAGTGACGATACGGATCCTGATTTGTGGCTCTGGCATTTCGATTTCGCTTCGGAGGAGGGTTTCCATCCCGTATGGGTACCGGTCGTGACGAGGGGCGAACCGAGCTTGATCTGTCCTTCCTACAAGCTCATCACGCTAATACGGTGTAGTAGACCATACCATTAAGCCATGGAATGTAAGTTGGACGAAGTCCATCGTCTCGATTGTGCGCTTAATTCCCGGGTCTCCATAATCTTTCGTGGCCCCTACCATCCTTGCTGCCCTCAGCTGCTATCGTAGAAACCCTTTTGTGGTGCATATTACCCGTAGAGACTCATGGTGTGCTGCACTGTATCGCGGGGAGGCAGGCGCAGTGTGCTCGTTGCTGTTGAGACATTGAGCGAAGGTGGTGCCATCGGGCCATTGATCTGGTGAGCGACGCTCTCTTGTTCTGGAGGCATATAAAGTAGGCGTTGGTCTGCTTGTAGAGGGCGCGCTATGGCGAGGCCGGGGTCATGACTGCGAGGACTTTTGTAGGACATGTCTGCGCCATGCCTCGCATGCCTGAACAAAGTCATGATTTGGTGGGCTTCGTAGTTGAAACCGGCTTGATGGGATTCAGGAGCTCCTGCTGGTGTTGCAGCTAAGAAAGTTTCGTCACAAAAGGCTTCTAGGTCGTTATAGTTCCCTGAATGACAGAGCTGTGGCTTATGGATGTTCATTCTGAGGTCTGAAGCTGTGTTCAGCCATGATGTAAATCCAGCATTGTTGGTCATGGGGTATTGAGGATATGTGGGTATTGGTAGAGATTCGCGAGAGAAGCTGCCGGTGCTTCTGCTCGTTCCGGAGCATAATGAGGGTAGGCGAGATGGTCCGCTCTCACTGCTGGTACTCCTGGTATCTGTAAGCAGCTGCAATTTCTATACCACAGGTCGTCTGCCCATACAGTCCCCAATCCTGGCCTTCTTGTGCTTTCCAATAGGCCAAATTCCGTGCAGGAGCTTGATTGAGACCGTGAGCCACACTCGATACTGCAGTGGCTGGTATTTGCGGTCTGTGAATATTGGCTTAGTGGTTACCACAGTATGTCTCGGAATATTTCCACTCACGCGTTAAGCAAATTGTACTTGCTTAGCGGGTATTTCTTCCGTTTTGCCCAGTCTCGGACATCAACGCCCCATTCACGCCAGTACGGTACATCGATGATATCCGCTGGGATGGGCACATCAGGTCCTCGTTGACGCTTCTTGATGTTCCATCTTTCAGGAGACCGCCTGTTCCAGTAGTCAATCCGGCCTTCCCAGGCTCCTTCGCTGCCATGCAACACTTAGAGCGCGCTCATCTCTGAAGATCGAGAGGACAACTCACGAAGCGATAAAGTCTTCCCCTGTGATGTCGACCAATTCTAGTGATAGCTGATCCATTCTCTGCTTGAGTATTCGTAGAGGAAGATCCTCCCGCAAGTGCCATTGAAAGACCTGGCGTCTAGCAGAATGGAGTCGGATGGTCTCAGGCTTTCGAGGACCAGCCATAGCTTTTAGGCGGCAGCAGTATGTCTGTTCCGACAGACATGAACGTCGTTCTCAAAAGCAGCTGATCTCTGCTTGAAGTATCTAGGTTCCCGTACAACTCTTGTTGCGGTATCTCAAGGTCTAATGTACCGAAGCCGTCGATTCTGAATACCTCAATAAAGAAAAACAGGAGCTGAGGGATTATGGAGCCAAGGCTTGCTGTACTGAGAGGGTGGCGTTTCAGCGATCTAAAGAACGTGGGAGAGTGCAGAATGTTTTCGGTCCGACACCCGCGATGAAGTTATTTGTGACACGACGAGGACTTGTCGTTATGCATTCACAAAACGCCTGGTACCACGAGTTTGGAAATTCCGTGATTAAAGTGACAAGGCTGGGTTCTCGTCCGTGTTTGGAAAAGGCTATCCCCGCAGCCTGATGGTACACAATATAGAGCAAGGTTCTACCTCGACTTCGGTGCTGTAAGAGCATCTGCATAAGACGTAAGGGTCAACCAAACGCTGCAGAGTATCGTTGAGGAAATCAGTTCGTGGGTTCCGACGGGAGATCTATTCCGTTTTTGGTCGATGGGCGGTTTTAATTTGGTTTGGTGGAGGCCATGGGATATGGCCAGCTCTCCAAATCCCTGTCAATGTGACATATCACCATCACCGCCTCATTAGGCCATCGACGCGTTGTTGATTGTTGACCCGTTGTGAAACTGATTGAGGGCATTGAGAACGATGGCGGAGCCAATAGAAGGTCCGCCTGATCCCCAATGACCTGCTCCGCTTCAGCTGCTCCAGATATTGTGGAGCCGCAGCCGGCTCCATTGGCCGTGAAGTGCTTTTCGAGCAATTGTGGCCCACGCGTGTAATTTCGATTGTGCTGTAAATCCTTGTCATTGGCCCCCACCTGACCGCCCTCCAAATCCTTCGATGAGTTTCCTCCTGATACAGATTAAACAATACTATGCATGTCACTGCGAACACCCTAGCTTCATGCACGAAGTAGTTCGCGGCAACAGGCAGGTCACTGGAGGATGAGGACCTGAGCTTCGAGTACTCTCTGAACCTGTCTTGACCGAGACTTGTGCAGACTCGTACCATCTGCCTGTCACTGGCGCCCGATACCTGCGACTTTTCAATAACAATCGCATAAATTGTTTCAAGAAGCTGAGCTTCGCTGGTTCGCCATCAAGCGCACTTCGCTATCATCGAGATGACGGCTTGGTCCTCGAATGATCGATCACTCGATGAGATAAAGCTGCGGGAAGAAGCGCGAGAGGAGGGTAGCCCCTTTCATCAAAGAATACATCGGAGGGTATCTCCAACAACCCCAAAGAGCAAAGCTTACCCCTTAGGTACTCCCGTCACACCATGCGCAGCGTCCGGAAGCGTATCCCCACAAGCGCTGTCAGTCAACGCCCCGATTGTTCGTAAACTTTGGCTTAGTGTAATAGCCGTTATCTGCCTTTCTGGGTCAGTGCAGTATGCGTTCCGACTTTTTTAAACTCGATCGTCAAGCTTCTCAAGTTGGTCGAAGGCAAGGCTACATGACTCGTCATTCATCCAGTGGTATTGCTGCTCCAGAAAGCCCCTGTTTCAAACAACCGGACCGAGAATCGTTCACAGGCTTAGAGTCTCTGTGAGCATGTGTAAATTTTAATTGGTCAGCGAGGTATCAAGCGTGAATTGGGCTCCACTCACACCCACCGTTCTTGGCAAACGTAGCAACAGAGACCCGTCTGGCCTGTATCTAGAGCTCTTGACCTTCAAGGAGTCTCTATACTTTGAGAGAAGATCAATGGTGTCTTTGCTCATGAGGGCCAAAATTGGACACCTTGATTCGCGTTTCTTTGCTGCAGCCTCAAACGCACCCTTGCAAATGTGCTCGTAGCTTGATTCCAATCCTTTGGCCTTTCTGTAATCGTTACCAATTACACGTCGTTCAAGAGCCACTTAGGCTATGCAACACCCTCGTTCAAGGCAGGAATGGCAATGCAGAAGACTGGTCGGACCATTGGAGCGACCAACATCACCAGTGTCCAGGCATCGATAGCCCCGACCGGGGATGAGAGACCGCTATCCAAGCATCACAAGCACAAGCCATAGTCTAGCCCAGCCCCGAGGGACCAGGAAGCCCAAGCGCAACCATAAACAACGACATGCATGGGAAGTCGCATGTGATGGCATGTAACGTGTACACCGGTAGTTAAGAGCTTCTAGGGTGGGCCAGTGGATGGCCAGAGACCTGCCAACGCGGCACGTCGCTGATAAGTCGCGCCCAGGTATGATACACCAAACCTGCTTGACCAGAGGACCCCTCAGAGCGCGTCGAAGCTATAAAGTCCATCGGTTCGCCGCTCTTATGAAAAACATCAATAGAAATCCCGTGACACTAATTCAAACAGATCCTCTACGAGCAACGGAGCTAGTCACCTTTCACGGCTAAGATGGATAAGCAAGCTGTTGATATTGGTCTCAAACGGTCATTACCAGCACTGTCCACAGTCCTTCATAACGGAAAATAAGCTGACTACCCACCAGAAAACAATGTTCGCACTTGGTGCAGAGCCCACCTTTGGAGGGTTGGTTAGCACAACACAGATCCGAGGAACCCTTCTATGCCAATAAGAATCCTACACATGAAAAGAATACACGCCAGCAAACAGTCGGACGTGGCGACGAACCGGGCGTGGCAACGGCAGCTTCGAAGCTTGGGGAGAAGAATGATCCAGCGTAAGCTATGTTCTTGAAGACTGTTGTCCGCCAGATCTGACCTTAGCATGCAGGGCTTCAACCAACGGAGATGCAGGGAAAGCTAAAACGGGAAAAGAACTTTGAATATCCTTGAAAACATGCGAGAAGACCCACGCCCCTGTCTTTTCGGCTTTGAGATGGACGATAGAACATAGCGTTGAAGTATTGGAGGAGCTGGAGCGTTCGTGGTCGATCTAGGATCAACATCTAGTCGTCCGGATTATTTTCTCGATGTGTCGATTCTGCTCGTCTGTTCAGTCTCAGACTTTGCCTTGAAATAATGAGAATAATCTTTGAAGGTCAATTGCTATTTCCCACGTCCGTGGCGTCCGCAGGGCACGTTGGCATAGCGCTCCTCGTCCAGAATCTTGATCAAGGAGGCTAACTCCATGAGGATGGCTGACGCCTTCTTTCGTCAGTGTTGTGATTGTGTGTCATGCTTGTAGACTGGACGGCTCACTCATATCTGAGCTCCATCGACCCAATGGGGTTGGACCAGTCGCTTGGACACCTATCAATTTCTTCATCAATGTGTGTTTCCAACAACATTCAGGAGCCAGCAAGAGACTCTTCATGAAGCAACGGTCCAATCAGAGATGCCATTTGACAGATGAGGGACGAAGAGATGAATGGCGAAATCAGGAATGTCGACCCACGTAATGGCGTTCTAGCGTTCTTTCTTGGCGCGGGATGTGTGTTCTCGGCCATTTTCCTTCAGGATCATCAGCAAGCATTACATAAAACCTTGCTCACCATGAACTTGGTTCAACCATCGAATCTTGGAGGGAAAGACCTTTCGACGTCTCAATACCGGGATGGTAATCTTATCTACCCTCCTTCTCTACAACCTGGTGGCGTGTACAATTATGTACCGTCGGTCCGTTGCCGCTGACCACTCACATAGCCCAACAATCCGGCTACGAAATCCTAGTCTACCCCGCAAACTCAACCATCATGGTCTGGGTGGTACGCTGGCTCATTTCGGCACGATATCTGCGGCTATCTATACCTCAGAATAGACGCCGCCGTGGGAGGCTAGATCTTTGATCCATTTGACAGGAGTGGTCCGTCAGTATCTGCACGGCTGCTCTTCAGGCGTAGATTCTTAGGTATCGAAATAGTCTGCCTGATATACTCCTCCTCTGCGATCCTTCCTTGGCCATACTCCCGGACCATGGTGCGAGCTAAAGTGGTGCAATGCCATCTGGTAGGTTGCACGGCATGTTACGTTGAAGAAAACCTTGCGGTAGGCGCCTCATTCTCGACCTCTCTGGGGGGTGAAACTTCTTGAACTTCTCTCATATTAGGGGTCATCTCTGATGGCAGAACCATCTCGCCAGAGGAAGATCGCTGACTGCTATTGTTGAGAATGCTCAAGCTTACAGCTTCGATTTCTGTAGTGCCGGGAAAGGACACGCCGTTGATCTGAGTTGCGATGGCTCCAGTTGGTGTTCTGGATGGTGACTAAAGATGTGATTGTGATCGGGCTTATATGTTGTACCAACTCTTGGGCTGCGAGTCAACCTGGCTGACATAGCTTGAAATAACCAGAAAGGTGCTAGACTGACATTACTTCGATTCACAGTTTCCACGTGCCAATATTGACCCAGTGGAAACCAAGCGCTAGTGTTGTGGGTCTATATCGGAACCTTTGAATCCGTCGGAGATGGTTCCCTCATACTTTATCCCCACAAATGCCATCTATAGCGCGTGTAATATCTGCGCAGCGCGGCGCAATTCGGTTTAACCATCACGTCAAACATGCGCGCTATTGTCTCTATGCGCCGGCATGCGTCCGGAACAAAAGACAAGGAAAGAACTTCCCCAGTCGCAATCGACATAACAGCACACCACAATGAAGCATCCAACGATGTTCTCTCTCTTCTTCCCATTCATCCTCGCAAGCTCAATTACAGCAATTCCTCTCCAACTGGACCTCCCATCACCAACCTTCAACATTCCATCCGCTCTAAACACGACAAACCTGCAACAGCATTCCACCTGCTTTGGAAGAACCGTACGCCAACGCCTCTACCCCACAACATACACCGACTGCCACAACGCCCTGAACTCACTTATTGGCCATACCCCCCATTTCAATCAGGCCCTAAACTTCAGTCAAAATTCAACCCTAGGCGACTTCAAACTGCCCTTCACTAAAGAGAACGGTACCTGTAGCATCAAATTGTACACGCGCGAATACAATGATTTGGCTGTGGTGAGTATGCTGGAGATCTATAGCAATCTGATGGATGAGAACATGGGAGTCCTGTCGCAATGTTTGCATATGCCATTTCCTACAGGGGGAGAGACGTCGCTTGGATGGGAAGCCTCGAGGAGTGAGCTTTTGTTTGTAGATGTGAGGGGTGTGCAGAAGTTTGGGGGAGGTCTGGTGGAGACGGCTTGAGAGCGAGGCATTGTTTGGAATGGGTAGCAATGGACCGGTAGGAGACTCACATCGAAGAATGACAGCAACGCGAAGCTTGCGCCCGCTTAAAAGCCATGTGGAAGTCGCTAGCCTCACTTTTGCACTCCATAGCGAAGCCAAGGGGGGTTTCGAATTGCAACGTACACGACCATGCCCGAGGAAACGTGTGAGCTCCAGCAACGAGACATACGTTCGTATATAAGAGATGATCAACGGACACGAGTTACGGGATAAGTATATAGATTTGGCAGCTCCATGACTTCCCACAGGGTTGGAGGAACCTCAAGAATTTTCTGATAATTCAATTGAGCACAAGAGCTACGAGGAAGGAGACATCCATCTGAAGTTATAGATACACCGGAGCGATATCTGTGGGTATTCAATGCTATGTTATCGTTGAAATCAAGGATTCAGTCTGGAAATCGTTGGAAGCTGCTGGCAAAGAATTATCTGGCTGTCAATACCCTGATCCTCCATTGCCATGCTACACGGAAGGCCCAGCAAAACTCCCAATATTTGGTGCATAGTGTGGCCTGTAAGCGAAACTAATACACGTGGTGTGCGCAAGGCCAACCTCTATGGTCTCGCTAGCCGATCCGACCGTCTCTGTTGGATACACTCCATCCCCTGCACCTCCCCGTACCCAAGCAATTGCTGCATATCAAGCATTGGCGACCGAGCCCGTTCTGTTGAGACTAGACACGGTTGACCCGCTAGCTGACACATTGACAATAGAGAGACCATTCAGCTCTGAGCCCGTCAGGTTGAGGCTAGATAGTATATCCAAGCTGCTGCGTGGGACGTTGCCGAGCAAGAAGATTTGTAACTCGTCTGGGTCACCTGCAAATGGTTAGGTATCAGTCTGGATGGCCCGAGGGTATAAGACGTGAGAGGGAGTAAAGGTTAGGTGCAAAGTGGAAGGGGAAGGGCTGCGACTAGCGTTGAAGGGCTCTTGGCATACCTGATGATACAGGCGTCTTGCCTAATTTCCCATGTCTAACGCACAGTTCATTGACGGCTACAACATCGGCCCAGATACCGGCCCACGTCGCTGCCTCTAATAACGGAGAGGCGCCATGAATCAAAACGCTACAGCGTCCATCAGCTGCAAAAAGGTGTCAACATTGTCCTGTGTCCGAAATTACAGAGAGACTGTGCTTACTCGATGTCAGTTGTTCAGGGACTGTGACCTCGACCCCAGGCTGGTCGGCTGTGCCAAATATGGTTTCTTCAGCCGACCATGGCATCTTGTCAATGATCTCTTTGCAGGAGTCGTAGGATGGCGCTGATTGGTGAGAAGCGGCATGGCAGGTTACGAGTGGTTCGTATCTTTCCACACCAACGATCAGGTCTCCCTCGAAGCCTAAACACCAAGAGCAGTGAGGGATCAGTAAGGCGCTTTAGAATTAATTTCATGACAAAGAACGCGTCTGGTGATGGTGAGCTGGGGGCACTATTGAAATTGCGAGAGGCATGAATAGTCTTCGTGGCTTCCAGTCATGAGTTCGGAACGTACCGAGTTCTTCTACATAGCCACCTTTATTGGGTACTCGATCACCAACGCACTCGTCGATTACATTTTGGGCTGCTGAGGACAGTTGTCCATACGTCGATACATCTGACTCATCAAGCGCTTCCTCGTTGATGTTAATGTCTATAGCGCATGTACCATCATCTGTTGAGCGGACCGCAGGTTCTGTAGTCAGCTAATGAATCGACATTGAGCCTCGTGTACCGGTGTTATGATAGGAAGACACCTCGAACGGGGAATCAAAGCCGTAGAAGGTGTGAAAAGAGCATGAAAGGGCCAGATAAACATACCACTAAGATAACGAACTGGAAGGATGATATCCCAATTCCCTATGTCTCTCTCCCCGAAGGTCTTGGGGCCTGGGTTTCGAGGTATTTTTGAGAGAGCGTTTCTGCAGCTCGCAGGTCTCAGATCATCTCCCAAGTCAGCATCGCAGAGAGGCAACCTCAACATCAAAGGCTTCCCGACATGCCCAGATGTAATGTTGGTCTTCAGTGATGCTGGTGGGTGTAGATTTGGAAGGGGTTCAAGTGCAGCGGAACACACTACGGGAGCCAAGACGATAATGCTAGCAAGGAACACCAAGAAAGATGACATGTTACAAAGGAGCATCAAATCGGATGCCTATCTGCTTCCCTATCAGGATGTTAGGTGAGACAAGATTGGAATATCGAGAAAGAACGTCGGTGCGCTTGACCAAAATTCTAAAAGTCCACGTTGCGTTTATCTGTCCAACGCATATCGTCACCCTCAATACAGGAGGACATAGAGGCGATACTTTACCTCGGGAAGGATTCCGATCCAGAGAAGCGCTTTAGGCTGCTTTGAAAGTGATACTAGGGCGTCCCGCCGCACAAATGCCATATATGCGACCTATCATACCAGCTGCGGTTGCATCACCCGTTCCGTTGGAACAGGTGGTGGCAGAACCTTTTATCTCACTCATATAGGCCTTGAGCGCTGTAAGGCCATGGTGGAGCGTCGTTGCCAAGCACCAAATACAATCACATAGGTTCACGCTTCGAAAGCGATATATAACGCCACTACACATCTGCGGTCTATGAAATCATACAGCGATGGACCGACATATGATGCATGTCTGACTCTTCCATCAGCTTCAACATCATCAATTGACAAGAATTGAGAAAGCAGCAGTCCCCCGTACAGTGGGCATGTGCAACAACAGTACAACGGAAGAATATCCTGTGGTGTAGCACACAGTGCTGTATGTATCACATAGCGGGGCTTGCACATGGCATGCATACTCCACCAATGATAATGCTTAAGGCTGTCAGCCAAATGGCCAGCCATTGAGCTACTCGGTGGACAGAATAAGTTCGAGTACAGGGAGTGAGGCTTCTGTTTATGTCGGCGCCGCAAGGCCTTGGCACGCTAGCTTGATACATCTTAAAGGCTGGCATAATGACATAATTAGGAATTGCTATTTTTAGACTTCTCCTCCATGGCATTTGGGATTGCACCGCACCAAAATTGGGCCAGTATTGCCGCGAGAGCGCAGTGTGCACTCTCTTCTCTACGCATGGCTTAGACTGACCATGCACGAGTACAAAAATAATGTGCGAAATGGACAATTTCTGACGAGAAGAACGGCACGAACGGGTAGAATGTTTCAACTGAAGACCTTCCGGTGCAAAAGCAAGACAGCTCGTGTTGACTATTCTTGGGACTCATTCTAGCGTTTGTTTCAGGACAATAGAAGCAGTCGAGTTCATATCTTAATTGAAGAAGTTGTTTCGTCTCGCCCTGAAACTGCTACACAGCTCGAGGTCTTCATCATCATGATACTCATCAATGTCTTACAGTCTATCATTGTCACGGCGGGTGACTGGGGCTGTACGTCTGGCAAGCTTCTCCGAATCTACTTTTGTGGTAATATCTTCTTCGGTGCTCATAATGTTGGGAAGACTCGTGTTTCAGGACGATAGAAGCTAGATTAGCAGTCGTTGCTGGTGAACACGCATTGAGGGCCTCTGCCCCCCTTGGTACTCAATGGACGAGTCTCAGATCGTATGTGCGAGCCGCTCCAAGACATCTGACAAAGCCACTAATGTTTTCAGAACTCTCATGTGGCATCTAGCCCGGGAACTACCTCATGATTGAACCCAGTGAAGGATGTCTCACATGCCCAATTTGATCTCTGACAAATACTCTTTCCTTTCTGGGCTGGGAGTATAGCTGTGCTAGTCCTGCAGCAAGCCATATATGTATGAGAGGCCCACGGACCTTTCTGTCGCATTAGCTAACACTACCACGACTGAGCTTCACAGTAGAATAAAACGTTGTTTGGCCGCCCAAATTTGTCTTTCTGGCTTTGTACGGCTGTCATTACCTTTAAGTTCCGCACCTTCTATCAAGTGTTGACCGAATTATGATCTGCAAGAAAACAATTATCCTGGCAAGCTTGTGTTGCTACACTCAGGCATGGACACTACCAGCTTTGTGAGTCTCCAGCAAGCAACCACCTTCCACATTCACCGGACGACTATTAGGATGAGCCCAAGCCGCATATGCGATACAAGAGATACTGACATGGCATTCTTCTTGCTAAGCTTCTCAAAGCGCCAGGAAACAAAAAGTACATCTTCCGACGCATCCTTAGGGAAATCAGGGACGATCGTCCAGAATTTTTGCACTGCGGACCAAATGAGAATCGAGAAGGAAGCGTGGGATGATGCCGGGATCTTGGCGAACCATTTGGATACATGGCAACCGTTGGGCAAAGGACAAGCTGCGGTTGATCTGTACTTTGGTACAGATTCGGCAAAGAGCTATCCATATGGCTTGCTGTGGGAGCAACTAGCAGGTTGGTCAAATCTCCTCGGAAGCCGTCAAGTCTGATTCCGATATTGTTTGGTCTTGAGACTGTTGAAGCATGCAGATAATTTCCTAAACGCCAAAACCGTTCATAATCCAACCGTCTGGCCGTTAACCCAGCACCTGTACGTGTTTTGCACGGACCCGTGGAATTCTTGCAACAATGCGAATGCGTACGCGTAAGTAATAGCTTCAGCAATTCAATATTACAGTTGATAGGAATGAAAGCTGACATTCATCTTCAGGATAACCGATGACGGTGTATTTTACGTGAGCTGCGTTCTATAGATGGTGTGGAAGACACTAATGGACTAGGACAATCAATACGTCGTTCTCTGTCCAAATTTCTACAAGTTACCTCGTCTGTCGGACCTATCCGCACAAGCTAAAAGCCGCTCCAAGGACCCAACTCAGATGCTCACCTTTGCCTATTCACAAGCTGGAACATACCTTCACGAATCCATGCATTGGAATGGACTCACCACCAGCAAGAAGTGGCGTGGTAAGCATCCGCTCCATTTCTAAAAGCTTATGTGAAAGGCTTGAATGTACTTACGCTACCGACCATCCGTAGTCACCGATGCCCCTGACGGCAAGCTACCCGCGCAACTGCCCCGAATCTACGGCCCAAAAGCCACCGCCGAGGGCGCAAAGCTATACAATACAGCGGGCATGATCCACGTCGGTAAGTAAATCGAACAACCCACCAAGATCCAAAAAAAAACCACGCTAACGCAGACTCCCTAGCCGACTCCTACAAATACACCGCCATGAGCATCTGGGCGCAAGACACCCTCGGCCTCCCCGACCCACCACAACCACCACCCCTCGGCTCCCTCTCAAACACCAGCATCCAATCCGACTCCAACGCCAACATCAACGAACCCGATCCGCCGATGCCGCCATGGAACGATTCGAACAGGCCAGCGTGGATCCCGAATCCCAATTGGCAGAACAACAGTGCCGCGCGTCCGAACCTGACATATGTTGCTGGAACTAGTGGTGGATTCGGTTCGGTGCCGGATCTGGTTAATAATGGGACTGTGCAGAACGTGACTGCTCCGAATGAGGTTGGGAATCAGACTTTTCCGTTTGCGGTCGCTGAGAGCTCTTCGGTTACTAAGAGGGGATGGGTGTGGTTGTGTAGCAAGCTCAGTCTGTCGGGATAGATCATGGGGTAGGAAGGAAGGAGAGGTTGATGAGTTTAGGAAAATGGTGCGATCTGCTGGTATCTGAAGTCCAAGAATGAGGAAGCAATCGAATGTTGAATTTGACCGCTGACGGCTTATGTTTTTGTGTCGTGTTTGTGTATTGCTCTTGTGAAGTCAGTAGGATCAAAGTCACCGATTTTTTTGAGTTAGGAATCACCGTTGCACTAGATCACAAAGTCTATGAATTGAGAGTCTCCGCGTTAGTTAGTCGGAGTTCCCAGATGTCTAGAGTTCGATCGTCTGGCTGATAGAGTCATGAGATGAGAGTTTGATCGCACAGGCGGAAGCCCTACCCTAGAACAGGCCTAGATCCCCAAAACTTTTGACCACATCTGCATCCACATTCTGGACCCAGTCCCTCTGGAACGCCTCCATCCCACCACATCCTTCAATTGCAACAGCTAACTTCTCTCGGATGAAAACCCTGATATCGATTCGATGAACGGGATCCTGGAAGGTCAAAAGACGTCGTCGTTCGTCAGCCGGCGCTTCGAATCCTTCTCCTTTCAGCACTTCTAAGTCCGTATACACGAGGCAATCGCGATTGTCGACCACCTTTTCGTCAAGACTCGTGTCGATAACGAGTTCGGTCACACAATCAGTCCACTCACTCATCAGGCTCTGGAGGCGGCTCAGAATCCATGGCTGACCTGTCTCGAGCAGCGATGTCAGCGCTAGACAATTGAGTTTCTTGTGCGTAGGATGACCGATCGTGTCCATGTGGGCGAACCACTCGGTAAGAAGCCAATCCATTTTGCGTTCAATAGGCTCATTGGCTTCAATTTGACCCTCATACGGCGTATTTTCGACTGCAGATACTAGTAACATGGGGCTAGCAGTGCCAAGACGGGCCAACACGTTAAGGTAATCTGTCTCTACTATGCCATCGATCTTGCTGTGCTCGCGGTTGGGACCGGTCGTTTGGCTAGCTCGGTATGCGTCGAAGAGGCCAGACATAATGGTAGATAGCCAATTGGTGGACAGTAAAGCTTCGGTCAGTTTTCCAACAGCTGGCAGAGCACCGAGGCTATCAGCCGATCGTATCAATAATTCAACTAGGGAGGTAACCATGCCACTGGCTTCGCGCTTTACGTTGCCGAGCATCGAAGTCAAGGGTCCGAGGATAGCAGGTGCATTTGAAAGCATGTCGGATGGTATTAGATATACGTAAGTTTCTGTAATCTCTAGCGCTTTGCGCAGATTCTCGGAAGCGACATCGAATAAGGGAAAAAGGTACTGAACAAGAGACACAACTTCGGGCAGAACGATGGTAGAGGGCGTCTCGGTTAGGACTGTAGCCCAAAGATCGAGAGCATCTTCTAGTAGATAGATTCGCGTTTCAGAGCTCGGCTCGATAGATGATTGGATCAAAGGTAGAATGACGTGGTGGTACTTGCGAGATTCAGCCTGCATCGAGATGCACAAGGAAGATAGAATGCCGAGGACTTTCTGCTTCATTAGGTACTCTTCGCCAGCTTGATCCCATAATGGTGGTAGAAGGGTGATGAGTTGGTCAGCAAACGGGGTAATCTACCAGTAAAGTGTTAGCAAACGGGCGCATCTGAGCCAAAGGGAGACGCGCCTGTTGCTCCATCTTGGTCACGATGACACCAATGGTACCCAAAAGCGCCATTTTCGTCTCTGGAAGCTCAACTTCTTGGACTAGTGTCATTATACTGTCGAGAATAGCCGGTGCGAAAGGCATGAACTCCTCTGCAGCGAATTCGAATGGATCGACAACATTTTTGAGCTGCCTACCACAAGTGACACGCACAATTTGATCGTTTGATTGATCGCGAACATCGAGCAGATGTTGAAATATCTGGTAGACCAGCGTACGATTAAGTCCCTCTTTAACTGGTAACCATTGACCCAGTACTATGGCGGCTCGCCGACGTAGAATGTTATACCCAGGTAGTTGCATTTGGACCTCTTGTGCCAAGGTGTGTTCTAAGAAGCTTCCAAAATCGAAATCGGTATAGCGTTCGAGTACCGGTGCTGCAAGGCCAATGGCGGCATAGATCGAGTCCTTTTGCAGGATATCTGTATTTTGCACGTCTAATCGTGTCAGCACAAAAAAATGTGGCCTAGGAAGAAATGGACCCGTACTAGCAACAGTCTCGAAGACTTGCAATAATGGCCGCACGAGCAAGTCCTTGTAATTGATCATCAGGTCGAGGAAGAGCTTTTCAGCACAGGTTCTTATGGAGAACTCCCAATCCTCGCCCCCACCTTCTTGGCCTTTCTCCCACTCATCTGGTTCTTCTTCCCATTCTCTTAAATCGCGTTGCGTGAAACGGAAGAAGCGCGTTACCAGAGTCTCCATCGCTTCGCGGGCGAATTTGTCGGTCAGTAGGTAGGCCCTCATTAGCTCTTTGGACAACTTTTTCTCTTCTTTATCTTCAGCCCTATGGAACTTGAAGGTTTGTGCCGGATTGAAGATCATCTTACAACAAGCTCTGATGATAAGCAGCCCCTTCAGAGTCAGCTTTTCCAGAAGTGGAGGGCCCGTATCCTCCGCATCACCATCGGTCCCGATCTTTGTGAGGGTGGCATATTAGCGTCCAAAACAAAGTGGTACTGCGGTAATAGACCATTACCTTTGCAGCTGAGGAATTTGAAGCATACGACCCATATGTCTCCCCACATTGCTGGATAAGGCCCCAGTATGCCCTCGCAAGAGCAGTGGAGTCTGGCAGCAGAGCAAACCCAGCAGCGTGATTTTTCGCCATCTCCAAGTGCAGCTTGGAAATTTGTATGAGATGTTTATCAAGGAGATACTTGGGCTGAGAAGCTAATGTAGCTCCAGCCCTTTGAGCCAGAGCTAGCATTTCCGCAAATTGAGAATTGAAAGAGCTCCAGATGTCTCTGACCTCCTGCTCCCGGTTTGGCGAATCATACCCCGCGATGATGAGCCTCCGAAGAATCCGCAGAGCTACGAGACTTTGTTCCATACTTTCTAACGCCCCACCTTCATCACTACCACCGCTTTTCAGAAACGACAGCCACTTATTTAACTTTTCGACATAGACAGTAGACAACATTTGGACGATCCCAGGAGTTACAGACTGCAGTTTCGTTCGAGAGCGCTGCATCTTCGCTGTTGAAAGCTCTTTGATAATATAAAGTAAGATTAGAAGGGTACGAGAAAGATACATAGGATTGCTTGAGGGCTGGGAGCTGGTTTGCAAGCTTTCCGTGACCGAGTCTATGGCATCCGGCCAATCCTGAGGAAACTCATATCGGACGATCTTGGCCATGAGAACACTAATCTGTAAGGCAAGGCGGTTATCTGGCTCGAAAATGCCACTTTGAAGGCATCTTGATCGAATGATATCCTTTTCCTTCGCTTTGATGGCGTTACTAGCTGTTTTTCTCCAGTACTTCTCGATGCCATTTTTCAGTTGAATGATGGCAAGATAGCGAAGCTCCACGGGAAGTGAGTAGTCTACGTAAAGAGATTGTAACGAGCTGTAGTAGCCAGGTGAACGCTCCCAATTTTGTAGCTGTTGTGTTCCTGTTTTGACCTGTTGTCGGTCGTTTGATGAAGCCGATCGAAGCACATGATAAAGTGTTTCTGTTGTAAGTGGATTTGCTTCAGCTGGGACCTCAATCGCAAAGCTCATCCTGTACTAAATGGATACGTATCTAAACATCCAATGGTCATATCGGAAAAGATGTTAGCTTTGCAGATTCAAAATATAAGTAAAATACTGTTGTCTACCGCGACTGCCGCTGAAAGCGCCCTGCCAAGACCTGTTATTCGCCAATCTCTAGAGGATTTTGTCATTTGGGCCCTGCACCGTCTCGCGCTGACCCAGGATGTTCATGGTCATGTCCCTGCTATGACATCTGTTGACTTCGCTGCAGCTCAGCAGCGGATAGAGGAACGCCGTCAGCGCAGAGCAGCCGTATCGCGTGCGCATCACGAATCGCAGCCGAGTATACCAGCCTTGAATGTACTAAGTCGGCTCCCTTTTCCATTACAAGGTCTTGGTCAATATGGAATAGATGTATGGAACACCATCGAGGGTAGAGAAGGTACAAGGCCAGCATTCCGCGTTGGCCAGGTCGACGCGGAATTGCTCGATGAAGAGCTTCTGGAGCTGCTGAGAGGTCAGGTTGGGGAAGGTTTGAAATACTTTGGCGTACGGTAATCTCTCCCTTCCAAGCGGAGCTTTTCGGCTAAAACTGAGTAGCAACATCTACGGGATGACTGGTCCCCCGAAATCCTGCTTGGGCTTCGAGCTGCCTTATTCAAAATGTCCATTTGGGACCATAACGCTTCTTACGGCGCTGTGCTTCAAAATCTACATTATACAGATGCTAGAGCCAAGGGATCCCTCTCTGCTGTCCCTACTAAACGGCAGAAAGCCCTATACGGCTTAGTAACTGTAGCTGGCCGATACGGCTGGACCAAATGGGAGAATTGGCTCGCAGACCAGGAAGGAAGATACGAAGAGGTGCCATACTGCATTACCAAAAAACGTGCCATCATCCAGCTAATGATGAACAGCCGAGTTCCAACTTCCGTTTTCTTTCGCGAATCTCTTACTTCGCTTCCACTACGCATTCGATCGCGGCCTTCGTATCCTTCCTTGTCTTCCTGACCAACGGCCGCTATCGAACTCTCCTCGACCGCGTCTTGCAACTCCGGCTTGCTCCTCCAGGTAGCCAAGTGAGTCGGGAAGTTAGCTTCGAATACCTCAACCGGCAGCTCGTCTGGCACGCTTTTACCGAATTTCTGCTCTTCCTACTCCCTTTAGTTGGCATTAGCAGATGGCGGAGGTGGCTATCAAGAATATGGCGCAAGACGAAAGCGCTTGTCAAAAATGACATTCAAGACGAAGATGAGACATTCTTGAAAGGGGAGTACGCATTTCTGCCCGAAAGAACCTGCGCCATCTGCTACCAAGATCAGAATCCTACATCGGCCGATGAGAACGAGATCATGGCCATATCTGGCGCATCTGGCGGTGTTGTTGGCTCGGCTCAAACAGATATTACCAATCCATACGAAACAATCCCCTGTGGCTGCATTCATTGCTTCATGTGCATCGCTAAAAGACTTGAGACGGAAGAGGGGGAAGGATGTATCTGTCTCCGCTGTGGAGAGTTGGTCAAAGAGTGCAAGCCATGGGCAGGAGATGTCCTGGAAGCAACACTGGCTTCGCCGAATAACAAGGCAATGAGCTTTTTCAACGAAAAGGAACAGTCACAAATCAAAGACGAGGATATTACTGGCTATAATGTCATGGACAGAAAATCACCAGGTGCACTTGTGGACTCTGAAGCTTGGGCTCAAGAAAGCTCCGATTCCGGCATCGACGTTTCGCACTGATGATTGTCCCCTTGATCTCTGTTATCGCTCCAATACCCGCGCCACGTTACTGGGTCCCAGCTCGCATAGACAAAATATCCGATGTCACTTCACATGCGCGTTTAGCGTCGAGCCTTAAATCACGCGAGCAA
>JAABUK010002370.1_pt1 | contig 33866 bp, 42 predicted proteins | sample 5559141 | NCBI WGS metagenome assembly JAABUK01 (sample SAMN10711869, study PRJNA513367) | rock metagenome | isolation source: Antarctica rocks | place: Antarctica: Victoria Land, Pudding Butte nord | collected 2016-01-03 | reverse complement strand
CCCAGTAAAGAGGGCAACAGTCAGTACAAACGCCCAGTTCTTGTAGCAGTGCTAATTCTTGCAGCGTTGGGCAATGGGAGTGCTCAGCTGTCGGACTTGATCACTGCTGACTTTTGTAAATCTTGCTTCACGTCTAAGCTAATCTTTGCTTTGTTAAACTGTTGCCGCTTGGAGTGTGTGCTCATGTGAAGAAATTTACCTGATGAGGGGTCCCAGAACAGAGCAACGTCCTTGGAGGGTCTTGTCAGCACCCAAGTCTGCTGCCCAACAGCATCGGCACCAAAGCAAACCCAAGCATCCAGGCCATATCCCAACAGCAAGCTTGCTAATAGCATCGCCTTTTCTGCCTGAACAAGTACAAAAGACCCCTACGAGAATGTGCTAAAACTGAACAGCATAATGCTGCATGGGACTGCGACTCGCTTGTGGCTGCCAGTGCCTAGCCATTGGCATGCTGACTCTGGGATGTCTGTCTTGAGCAAACACTGTAAGACATGACATCATCTGGCAGGAAATGTATAGCTCGATAATTAAAACCAGTCTTCCTCGACCTGACAACGCAATGTGAGACACAGTCGGCGAAATAAAACTGCAAGCTGCACGGGCTGATCAGCTCGACATGGCTTGTGAGCCTTTGAGCATCAGCCAACGACAGGCAATCAAAACAATGGGGACGCAAGCTCGCATCCAACATAGTCGCAAAGCACGAGGCTGAAGTGGTGACGGCCCGGGCGACGGCTGCATGTAGGGCGGTGCTTGTGTTATGCAACAACCTAGGGTTGCCTGTAGCTATATATATATTTGCTTCACCCTACATATACATGTAGGGTAGCTTCTTGACACTCACTGTGACTAGGTCCCAAAACATGTCAAATATTGGGGGTGAGAAAAAGCATGTTACAACATTGGGGGTGAGTAAAGCTCTCCTCCCTTCCAAGATTCACCTTTTGATAGGTGAAAAAGCACACAACCCAATAAGAGTGACCAGACAGGGCTTTTGATAGGTGGCAAGCGGGTGAACCTGGCTTTGCAAGAAACACCAAGGCCGTGATACTCACACTTGTGTCATGCAATTGCAAAGATTTGCAAAAGATTATATGCAGTTGACAACACATACAGCAGCAGCAGCCCTGACAGGCTGTCACAGCAAACAAGCAGTACCTGAGTTGCTTGGCAGGACTCTAGAAGTGTGTGCAAAGAACACAGACGATTAGCAGCTGCTTCCTGGCTCTCCTTTGGCGCCAGCAGTGAAACGAACCTTGCAGCCTCTCTCGGCGTCGCCAAAAATCTGCAAAGGTAGTAATCACTTTACTATAGCAACATATATGTATATATATATACACGATCAAGATCATCACAGTATTGATCATCGACAACTAGTAATGACCAGAAGGCAAGCTCGATGTACCCAACCCTGATGTAAGCTTGTATGCTGCAACAGACAGCAGTACGCAGGACCAAGCAGAAAGTTGCAGTCCAGAGGGTTGACTTGTGATAGTGCTGGACTTCACTCCTGTGCAGTATACCTTGCCCTCTGATAGCTTCCATTTAGTAGCAAGGTCTGTTCAGCCAACAAACATGTCATGCTGGCAGCAACTCTTTGCACACCATGATCACAGTATCAGGCTTCGCACATCACATCTCCTTCACAGTCCAACTGGCTCTACCATTTATGTATTGGTGGGTTGAGCCAAAACAGTAGCCTCACTAACATGTGATTTGGATACGTATTATCAATGCAATAATACATAAGGGCTGCACAGTACTGGTGATATTCTTAGCATTTCAGTGGCCAACCTGCCTAGTTGCAAGGGCTTCACAAAACCGCAGCAGGGGCGCAGCAAACCATCCTCCCCCATACACGTCAGCCTCAAACTGCCCTCCTGACGCCGAGAGAGGGTGTCATGGCTGAAGTCTTGCCACCACTCCTTCACCCTGCCGCTGAAACTTGCCATGGCCTCCATGTCTCTTCTTGCCTCAGCGTCTGTCTGAGCCCTCAGGGCTGCAGGCTCTACAGGCTCAGCCAAGGCAGGAGTCACCTGCACCATCACACCTGTCTTGGTTTCCCATGATAATAGCGATAATAATACTGATAATAACGCTTAATAATTTCGCTTAATTCCAGCTCATGATGAGCTCGGTACATGCGGGACAAGTCCTGTCTCTCCAAAGCAGTCTGTCTTGGTTTCCCATGGGTTGTGACAAGCAAGCTTTGTGAGACACATGTGCTGGCCCAACTCTGCACATGTCACTCATCGACGCAAGCCTCAGTTGCCTGCATGAGTTGCTTTGACATGTTGGGCTCGTGCACTCCTGAGAAGCTCATGCCTATGCATCTCAGACCCCTTGACACAGGCTAAAGTGGCATGCCATGGTAACCAGCTTACCAGGGTATGGCTGCTTTGTGACCTGTTGATTATGCACGCTTAGCTGCTTACACGCTTCCATGCTGCGCACAAGGCATGCAGATATGTGCAGTGTGGTGAGGCCGCTTGCAGTTGCTTGCAGAAAGCATTGCATGCAGCAGCAGACACCGTGATGACAAACAAGCCTTGCTGCTGCGACGCAGTCAGTTATACACTCATGCATTCGTTAGACATGTTCCTTCCCCAAGGGTCAGGTGCACAAAGTCCCAAGTATCTCCCTGTACGAAGTTCTGTTTCAAGAGATAGCACACCAATGAGTTGCCATGCTTTTGCATCCATAGGCCAGATTCCCACCTCCAAGTCTACCGAGATCATGCCCACACAGTCAGCATGCGCCTGAGAGGTGTGCTGCACATTGTGACAGTTGATTTCGCCCTTATTAGTCAGAGCCTGGCGCCAGTCAATGTGACAGGTGCCCACAACATCAGTCTTGTTGCTCATTCTCAACAGATCAGTGGTGGACACAGAAGTCACGGGTCTGATTGGCCCTTGCTGATGGCTCTGTTGTCCTGACGTAGCAGTGAGGAAATACGCTGCATTTGGTCTGGTACTGGCTGCAATCCCAGCATTGCTGCCACTGCTGCTGCTGTGCCCACGCATGGGTGCAGATGCTGGTCCTGGGGGTGAAGGACCCCGCTGACCCCAGCTGTGAGACCGCTGCACTATGCCTATGGAAGCTGTGGTAGCTGTGGAAGAAGCTGATGGTGATGTTGACATACGGGCTGCGTCTGAGGCAACGTGAGGGGTGAGTAATGCTGGTGCAGGCTGAGCGTGCAGCACTATTAGGTGTAAAGGCTGCCGGTGAGTGAGTAGAGTGGAGGGATCTGCTGTGGCGTGTCCTGGCAGCTCTATCAGTGCTGATGTCTCAAATGTGGGAGCTGCTGTGGCAGGCACAGGAGCAGATCTGCAATGCCAACAGCGATTTGTTATGCAAGGCCTCTCGCTCACAAAGGACTCGTGTCAGCATGCAGCAGGCAAAACACAAGCTTTCTGCAGGAGTGAGTCCTGATGGATGATTGCTTTTGCAGGCGTCAATCAATCAAGTCACCATGCGAACACGGTGAAAATACGTGCTGCTTTGCGTGAGATGTCTTCAGCCACCTGAATCTTTGCCCAAACAGCTCGCCACATACCAGCAAGTGATCATTGCTGCTCATGGCTGCATTGCTTCCCAATGCCAAGCCAATGCCATTCTTGATCTTGACATGGAGGTACCGCTTGCTCAGGCTGCACAGACACGTTCAACCAACATCACCCCATCGTGAGAGTACTTCAGCATGACAAGACTTTTACCCAAACTGTTGGAGCTGCCAGGGTGTCAGCAGAATGCTGTGTGAGCTTCACGGGATCAAAGAGTACCTGGGTACAGCTCGCAGAGGCTGTCTGCGGCTTGAGAAAGTGCTATTCTCTACAATTTCTGACAGATTGATGGTTTTCGCCACCTGAGCAATGACCCCTTGATCCTGCAGGATGCAGCGCAATGCTGTGCATTCTAACAAATGATAGAGCCATCATGGCAAAAAGTTGGACTTCCAAAAAGGCTCACACCTTCAGCTGTGCCATAGCTCGCTCTGGAGTGAGACCAGGCTCCTTGCCCTTGATTGGGTTGGGATGCAGTCGTTTCCCTGCCACCAAAGACTTGATCTGGTCATCGACACCCAGAGATTTCAGCTGCTCCTGCGCCGCTTTTCTGTGAGCACAAGTAGGAAAGTGTATCAGGACTACTGCAGAGTGGCTGAGCCATGCCCGCAAACATCATCATTGTTGCACGCTCACTTCAACCGATCCAGCTCTTCTGGATGCAGGGGAGCGTTTGAACCACCACCGCTGCTCATCGCGAGGAGGCAACGTTCATATGCCAAACTCCCTAACAGTGTTGTGTTTTTTCCTTTTTCAAAACCAGCCGGCCGTTCGCCGCCTAAAGGCAATCTGCTCAGATGTGCCAGAGCATGCAGAAGCTTTCGTCGACAGAGCTACCACGGCGTGCTTTCAGATGTTGCGCTGCTGTTGCATCACATAGTTGACCAAACTCTAATTATGAGTAAGCAATCAGTAAGCAACTCATCAATCACGAGTCGTGATCATGCGCCTTTGACTTTCTGCGCTTTTGCGCAACTAGGGCTGCCCGGTGGTTCCTATACATGCTTGTGGGCTATCTGCAAAACAGGTCAGGGACAGCATGTCTGCTCACGTGTGGCAAGTCTCGAGAAGTGTGTTCTGTGGTCTGATGTCCTCTTTTGCATGCAGGTTTTCACTCCCAGCATTACACAGACGCGCTTTGTCTATCACACCCTGCTCAAGGCCCTCAGCAACATCTTGCCAATACCGCGCTTGTAGCAGCACAGCCGAGCCACAAGGTTGCAATCATGCAAAATACATATTTGATATTTTGTTGGGCAAGTTGTAAAGCTTGCGAAAACAGACCTCGTGCAGCTCATGCAGGAACAAAGCGGTATGCTATAATAGGAGGAGGCTTTGTTGGTGCTGCAACAGCTCACTACTTGGCTGCAACTGCTTCTGTTGTGCGCCCTGTCACTATCCACCTATATGACATAGCTGGTCTGGTGAGCAACATCAATGTCATACACTTGTGTTCAGTGATGCTGTATCTGAACACCATGGTTCAAATGGTATCATGTCCTGTCTGCAGATTGCCATTGCCATTCAGCAGCGTACAGGTTACAACACACATTTGCAAGGACAGCATGTGGTCTCTTGACATAGGGCTTTGAACTAAACACAAATTGAATAGCCTGTCACCACATGCAGCTATATGCAAAGGAGCATCATTGCATTGCAGGGCTCAGGTGGATCAGGCGCCGCAGGTGGCCTGCTGCACCCATTCTCCCCCAAAGGCAAAGTGAAGACTCCTCTTACACCATCCTGAACATTCGTCAACCTTACCACACATGACTTGCTAAGAACAACATTCTCTTTTAGCACTGAAAAGCACACTCAGCCTCTTGCAGATAACCCTGCCTGTTTGGTGTCAATCACCATGCCTAGCTATCTTGTTTCACTGCTAAAAGCATTGCTGGCATTGCCACACAACAGCACCATACCGGCAGTATCAAGTGTTGACTCTAGCTGTGGACTTGCAGCTCTTATGGCAGGGTCAGCAAGCATTTGAGACAGCCCTCGAGTTGATTGCATTGGCTGAGGCTGGTGTACAGCAACTCAGCCAACAGACAGGAACAGCAGCAGAACAGTTTGTATGGCGTCAGGACATTCTCAGACCAGCTGCTGATGCCAAGCAGGTATGCATGTTTGCATGCCGCATGTACAATGACAGTCAACTCAGTGTTATTGGAATACTGTTCAAAACGCTTCATGGATTTACTCGTACAACTAGAGTGTGTCATTGTGGCCAATCAAGAAATCTGACTTTCAGACCTTAAAGGTACAAAAGACAGACTCGACCTGGAAACATATGCACTGCTGCCAAACTGCTGCCTTTGAACTGGTCATGTTGCACCACTTATTTGAGAAGCAGTGCCTGACTCATGCCTATGCCTAAGTTTTATATTGCTACACACACAGCTACACAGTATCTCATGATTTAATGTGCTCATAACATGACACACAAATGCAGTAGGGATGTATGCAATCATGCGTTGCATGCGCAAATCTTGACTGTTGATGTGTGGCTGGCAGGCTGCCGGTTTTGAAGCACTGCAGACTCATGCAGTCGGCAAGTCTGCTTCAGTCCAAGCCATTAGTAGCAAACAGGCCCATGCCTTGCTGCCTGGCCTCAACACAGAAGCCCTGCCAAACCCATCTGCAGGTGAACTGTGCCTTTTACTAGTGTCTTGCACTATCCCACTGGTACACAAGACAGGGCAGGGCATTGCCAGGGCATTAGCAGGGCATTGGCAGGGCACATATGACTACTGGAGTCGTGCCAGCTCACACGCCTCACATTGCATTGTCAAAGCAACTTGAGTGAACACCATGCAGCAACCTGTTACACACAATTGGTATGTGTATATACGATGTGCAAAAATACTGTAGCCGTATGTGCAGAGTTAATGTTGCTGTATCAGATGTAGCTGTATGTGCAAAATCAATGTGAGCTATAGTTACTATAGCTGCATGTGCAAAGGCACAGAAAGGGTTTGATGTGCAAACTGCAAGTGTCATTGTCTTCTGGTGTGGCTGACACTGCAGGGGCAACTGATGCAAGTGTTGCTGCATTGCTGATTAGAGGGGGCTTAGTGCTACATCCGTACAAGTATCTGAGGTGCGATGCTCCTCATGATGTGCACTTTAAATTTTCCTCCTTATGATGTCAACATAAAGGCAGAACACAAAAAGAAAACAGCTAGAAAGAGAGAGAGAAGAAAGCTACCAGAGATAGGCAGCAGTACTTTTCATCAGTGCAATTTCAGCCAACCATGCTGGCACTCCTGCTCAGGCGTCGCCATGCATTGCTGCCTGTGTGCAAGCATCTATGCTCTGTTTGTCTCAGGCCTCAAAGACCATCACCCAATCTTGCATACCACTCTCTTGTATCTGTGCTCCACATTGCCGGGCTGCCCTGCAGCTGACTACCACAAGTTTTCCTCCTGATCACACAAAGGGCATGCACTGTTCCACCTTACCTCTTGACTCTGCACGGCATCTTGTCCATCACACCAAATCACTCTGCACCCTATGTCACCAAAGCTGCTGCCTACATGCATCAGCAGAGCATCAGCCACATGGTCCATACCCAATCCTCAAGACAATGTGCAGTCTACGTAACTTCGGTCACATCTGTTACAATTGGAACAATACAGACAAGATCAGCAAGGTCCTCGCGCAGAGATGACACGCATAAATTGAGAAATGGTTCCAGCTTGAGTCTGCTCCATGCAGGGCAGTGTGGCAGCAGTGTGAAGCACAGCTTGCTGAGCTGGGTAATGGCTCTGAGGCGTGCCTCAGGCTGCAGCAGGTGCACTCTCTGACACAGCTGGAAGAGCAGCATGGGCCCTATGATGCTGTTGTGGTTGCTGCCGGAGCTGCCGCCGCCACTCTGCCTGAAGTTGGTCAGCTCCCGTTTTGCTGTGTTGCGGTCAGCACTCTGCATGGCTTGTGATCAAGTGACGCAGTGCTTGTCTGTAGACCATACAGGGATGCACAAGACAGGCTGTTCATGAGAGACAAGACTTGTCCTGCTTGTACCTAGCTCATCATGAGCTGGAAAGCGTTTTTTTGTTACTGTCAATGTTATTGTTATTATTATCATCATTCTTATCATCATTATTATTGGTGCTTGTCAAACATACCACCTGATCTGACCTGCCTGAGGCGGCTCACTGAGCCCCTGCCCACTCCGCCCTACAACCCTTAGCCCCCCTAGAGGCCAGAGCAAGAAGCACTTGATACAGCCCAGCATGTAGGGAGTCTTCATGTATCCAATCAATCAAGCTGCGTTTTCCTTAGTGATCAGGAAAAGGAGGCTGCATGCATGTACAAATGAACTGAATGTATGCACATCACGCTGGGCACATTAGAAGCTGTGTGGCTTGCTAAGTGACACGCATCACAGGGGCATAGCGATCAGTGTGACTACATCTGAGCGCAGCCCACTGATGAATATGAGGTGTATGCAGGCGGCGTTTTGCCCTTGAGACTCTGTCAGGGCTATGGGCTGGAGCTCACACCCAAGTTGAACCCCAAGGATGGCCCATCTGTCACTGAGAAGCCCTCAGTGATATCAGTCACCACCTGTCAAAATCAGAATCCAAACATTCACGCCAACTCCCAGCATGTAGAAACTGGTCAGCAAGCCGTAGGCTCAGACACGACAGTTGCTGAGTCCAATGACGCCATGGCTGGCACAGCAGATCATGCAGACAGCTTCCCTATTGGGGCGCCCAGCCTGGTGGGGGCAACCTATATAGGGGTGCAGGGGGGTCAGCAGATCTCTGTCGGCGCCACCAAGCAGTTTGGGGTGACCCCTGAGCAAGCACTGCAAGAGTGTGGGCGGCGGGTGACACAGTCTGATGAGCTTGCTCAGGCCGAGAGCCTGTTGAGACCAAAGGCTGAAGCTCTGTGGAGCCCTGCTTCTACCTGGCAGGTACGCGTGCTGTGTGTTTTGATGTCATAGGCAAATTGATGGTGTTACTCATTGGACATGCACTTCATGGATGAGGGAACGAGAGAATGAATGAATGAATGACATGCATTTTGTGAATGAAAGAACTTTCATAATAAGGTAGCGGGCATGCCTAGCAGTGCTGTGAGTATTGATTTTGGTGCTATGCCAGAGCTGACATCATCTGCTTTTGTTAAATTTTGTTGAGCATATTTGCTTCAACCAGTGATGTAAAGGCAAGCTTGAGTGCCAGCCTTTGTTTGCTGCCCACAGCAGCAACACAAGAAAGGGCTGCTGTGGGGCAGGATGGCAACATTCAGTCACCAAGAAATGTAAGCTAGCATGTGTTTTGCAACCTCTGGGGATCAGCACATGCTCCAGCACCTGCTGTGTCACATATTGCCAGCCAATACCACAGACAGTCATCATGTGTGAACCGTACAAACTACTCTGCTGCGTTTACAGGTGGCGCGTGTGAGGACCGGTGTCAGCAGTCATCATGTGTGAAATGTACAAACTACTCTTCTGTGGTTACAGGTGGCACGAGTGAGGACCGGTGTCAGGGCTCTCCCTCAGAACACAATTGATGGAGCTGTTCCGCTGGCAGGACAGCTCCCCTCATCTCCCAAAGACAAGCAGTGCGCTACTGGCCTTGCTGCCTGCTGCTTTCACTGCTGATACATCCATACAGGCCTGACACACAGTTAGTGATGCATGCCCCTGATGTGTGTTTTCATGGCACAGAGTACACATGCTTGCTGGCTGCCATGTGAGAGCCAGTTTTCTGTGTAGCAAGAGCTCGCTATGTATGCAGGCATGTCTTTCAGCATGTGCAGGCTTGCATAGACTTAGTTGTGATGTAATGGCAGGTGGTGGATTGTGGGTGGGCTTGGTGCGCGTGGTCTGGTGTATCATGCTTGGTTGGGAAAGCTGGTGGCTCAAGCTGTTGTTGAGGGCAGTGATGCATGTCTGCCCACCCAGTTGAGACGCTGGAAGTTGCCAAAGTCAGCAAGACCAAGTTAGAACCCTCTAGCAGGAACACCCAAGTTCTGCACTGCACTGTTCTTTAGGACTCTCTTGGCAGGACCCCAAGAGATCTTTTTCAACTTTCATTTTATTTATTTCTCATGCAGTTGCCGGCTGCATCCTTGCAGCACTGGTAAACTGCCTCCATGTATGATAGGTCTGGTCAATAATGACAGCAGATAAAATGTTAATTGCATGGTCCAACATAGAGCCAACGCAGGTGGCAGCGATTTTGACTATCGTTAGAATTGCCACGTGTTGTCTATATCGAACAATTCTGATGCTATTTGTCAGTGAAGTCAAAGCAGATGCGTCAACAAAGCAGCTTTGCTAGTGGCACTGCATGCAAGTTATCAATCGCTGCTGAGTGTTGTAAACAGCTGAGGTCAAGAATACAGAAATCTCGATACAGCCTGACCAAGCAAATGATCAAACAAATAAAAGCGTTTCGTTGCCCATAGTACAGCTGCACACGCCAGCTCGTGACACTCTAAACTCACACAATCAAGCTGCATGTCCATGTAGAACACACTGTCCCTTATCATCATATCATCTCGGGTTCTGTCGCTAACACTCCTTACAAACGCAAAGCACTCCAGCATATCCACTCAAACACTATCAACTGCCACTCTGACCATACAGTAACATCATAACCGGCACACCACTTGGTTCCCTGCTACCTTGCTGTGACTGCAGCAGAGCTGCCAGCTGTTGTAGGCCGTGCATCAGATCCTTGCAGAGCAGAAGCAGCCTCCATGCAGATCACGACTGCAGTGCAATCATCCACCTTGCCCCCCTCTGGTTTGAAGCGCTGCCACCAAGGCAGCACACCAGCCCTGGCAGCCTCTACCACCCATGGCGACCTGAATTTGGGATTGAAGCTGTTCTCCTGAGCAGCCTCTACAATTGCGCGAGCACACTCCTGTGCTTTTGCCACAGAGCGCTGTCCATCCTGTGATCAGAGAGCAGCAAATGTCAGAATGCAGACAGGCATTCAATGTCAAAGAGGGAGCATGTGGATGTCTTTGCAAGGCTTTACAAACTGACAGGCAGCAGCATAACCAGGACTGAAATCTTAGCAGAGTACGTATCCACAGGCATGTACATTTACATCATGCGCATCTTTTGCGTACATGCATAAGGACCTTGAGTAGACTGAGTACATTTCATGTACATTTGAACATGATTGCCATGCTTAGCACAAGTGATCTGCCATGTTGGCTGGCAGAATCTTGTAAAAGGAATTCTTTGTCTTCTTGAGTGTACGCACGTGTGGGGGGGGGGGGGGGGGGTAAACTCACCCCAAGGCATTTGAGGATGACATGGGCAATCTGTTCATCCCACATGTTGTCCAGCACACCGTCAGTGGCCAGCAGGATTACATCACCGGCCTCCAGCTCCAGCTCATACACTGTGGCACTCTCACAGGTGTCACTGTACTGGTCCGGCCCTGGGCAGGCCAGCTGGAAGGGCATGTTGAAGCTGTGTTGTTGCGACTGCATCACAAAACAAGACTTGCAAAGCTGGCTTGCAAACCTGTGTCGAGCATAGTGACACTGATGCTGCAATGACTTGTTGACGACCGAGTTGCAGATCTCACTAAGCGCTGTGACAGTGGTGCAGTGTAAAAGCAGAGGAAATGGGAGAGATGGCTGCTAGTCAGGCTCATGTGCCATGTGACTCTCTAGCAAAGTCTCGATGTGTTTGCCAGAAGGACACAGCAGAGATTGTTCCATTTGCTGCATAGGACACCAAATGCCATTTTGATTGCGCCAATGCGATGTTTTTATCTGCTCTGTCAGACTTGAACAAGAGATGTTATTTTAAGCACATAAAGCAAGCTGAGATGAACACAAACCCTTGCAACTAGCAGCTAATCTATAGATGTATTGTACCACAACTTTTGGTTGGTTGATTGATTGATTGATGCCCTGTAAGCACCGCACCTCGCTAGCAAAGACAGTCTCATCCCCTCTGATGACTCTGAACCCACTGTCCCCCACGTTGGCCATTTCCAGCAGCCCCCCAGGGCGTACCAGGCCCAAGCAGATGGTGCTGCTGCCCAGAATGACGGCCCCCTCCTGTTCCCCCAGCCAGCTGATGCTGTCATGCGCCAGCCCCACAACATCCCTTGCACCATCTTCACAGTCCCCCTTGCCCTCCAGGATTGCCTGCTCTGCATGCTCCATCAGCAGCCTGAGCAGCAGCACAGAGCACATGTCACTGCTTGTGTTTCTACCTGCTGTGCCTGGGCAGCCCGGTATAATACATGGTTTCTCATTACATTGACGCCGAAAGGCATAGGCATTTGTTTTGTTTTCTTTTCGTTTCTTTTCTTTCTTCCTGCTGTATCAAGTTGTGGACGGCCACAGTTGTCATGCAAACAGCAACAAGAGACGTGTTTGCAGTCAGCCTGCGGTTGCAGGGCTGCCTGCTGTGCGTGCTGCACTGATGCTTCAAAGAGAGCAAGAGACAGATTTTGATGCTTTTTGCTGTGTTTGCTGCCGCTGTAAGCCAAGCTGAGGCCATTTTGCTAAGACAATTAAGAACCCTGCCCTTGAGTGGGCAGCTCAGCTCTGTGTGCTGCATCAGCAACACGGACAGCAACAGACAACGCACCAGATCATGACAAACCTCTGCAGCATCAAGCAATTGACCTGACCACAACCACTGGCAGAGACTTCTCATTGACCTGATCTGAGCGCTGCTTGGTCCCATTTTAAGCAGTCACATAGCATCCAATCTCATTGCATGGAGATGTGACTGACAGGACAGCACACAAGGCCACGTTTGTCATCCAATGCAACCAGGGAGCAAAAGTTGGGGCAGACCTAGAGTAGCGGGAGGGGTCGACCCCTTCCAGGTTCCAGCCACCCACCCCGTCAGCCACCCCAAAGGCCCCCTGCCCATGGCTGCTCACAAAGAAAGCATCCTCCCCCCCGGTCTCAACCTTGTCAGGGTGAGGCAACACAGCACCTGCAACCCCAAGCCATGTGCTCAAACAACAGTCTTGGTCACACACTCAGACTAGCCAGTCATGAGCTCAGGGTGCTGAGTAGCTTTGCATTGGTGCTGGGATCCCCAACAAAGGCCATAGCCAGGAATGTGGCTCACTTTTGTTGTTTCTGCAAAACGCTGACACAAAACTATTGGCTGCTTGCTTTGGATGCGATAGCTGTCATGCCTGTGCTGGATTTTACAGCAGAGGGCAACCTCAGCTGTCAATGGGTAAGCCCTCAACAGGTACACAGAATTGACATGTTGGTGTGCATCTTGCCTTCTCTAACATTTCAGCATGCGACGCAAGCAGGCCAGACTTGAAGCAGCTTCCAGACCAAGGTGTGCAAACAGCGCTGACAGCAGGACAGTCATATGCAAACAACATGGCAATAAAAACAGCAAAAATTGTAGCCAGGGGGCCTGCTGCTGACGTAAACCTTGTGCTATACACAGCAGAACCAGCGCAGGCACAGCTGTCATACTCACAGGTCACCAGGAGGCATACATCTTGATCAGGGGTGCGTGCTCAGCAAGGATACAGACACTCTGCAGAGCACATTACCTGCCGCAAGCGCAACCAGATCAATGCCTTGCTCTTCATCATCAGACTCCTCCAGGTGGTCAGGTTGGATGGGGTAACTGCGCAAGTCATCAGCAGCACCAGGCCTCTCCAGGAATATGGTGGCGGCCTCTGCAGACCCAGATGGACGTGGCACCACACGAGCAGATTTTCCAGGACCAAGCTCAGTTTCCTGCTGCTGCTGCTGCTCCTCTCTTAGCTGACCCGGCTGTTCAAGAGTCGCATTTGAGGCGTCTGACTGAGATTCCTGCTGCTGCTGCTGCTGCTGCTGGCTCTGAGCAGCTGCTAGAGCATCTACCAGAGCAGCCTCCTTGTCCACCAAGTCAGACTCCTGCTGCTTGCTCAGCTGCTGCGGCGGCTGCCCCTGGGCAGCTTCCAGAGCAGCTTCCTTGTCTGCCATGGCCTGCCGCAGTTGCTGCATGCGCTGCCGCAGCTGTGCTGCATCCTCTTCTCCGGTCCCCTCGTTCTCTTTTGCTGTGTCGCGTTCAAGCTGAGGTGAGCTTGCTGTCTGGCTGGACTCAGCCTGTGAGTCAATTTGCGCTCTGGTCTCGGCAGGCTGCACCTCAGCTTGCGAGCTCGTTCCAGCGGGCTCAGCGCGTGAGCTGAGCTGCCTAGAGACTGGCTTGTCAGTCTGTGCAGATGTTGATGCACTGCCAGGGAGTGAGTCCACATCCAGCTCAGACAGCTGCTGCCGAGAGCCCAGCTCGGCGAGTGCAGAGTTGGTTTCTTGGTCTTCATAACGCTCCTGGGATCCTGACGGGCCTTCCCCGGGAGGCGCCTGCTCTCTCGAGTCCTGTGACTCACCCTCTGGCTTAGTCACAGCTTCCTGTGGTTGACTCATGGGGCTGCTGCCATCTGCGTCTGGGCCTTGGGGTTTGGGCAGACTGGTCTCGGTTTCTGGAGCCGACTGGAACAGCTTTGGGCCCTGCTGACTGGCATCTGGCTCCGGCTCGTCTGGCAGATTCGAGTCAAAGGTCTTGAAGGCAGCTGGGATATCAGACTCATCATCATTGCTGCTTGAGATGAGGTTATGTAGCTCCTCCCTCGCTGCTCTGGTGTCGTCCTCATCAGCTGATTCAGCATCCAACGCAGTGCTTGCTTCACTTGCAGTTCCTGGTTGCTGAATGCTGCTGTCAGTTGCCGTGCCAAAGGTGTCTGTGGAACCTTTGACAGCACCACTTTCCGGTTCAACAGCTGCTGCTTTGCTGTCAATGGCGCTGTCAGTGCTAATAGCAGCTTGAGGCTCAGGGACATCAACATCAGTCTTGGGAGAGGCCTGGTCCTCAGCAGACATGCTCTGTGGGGCTGGCAGGCTGCTGTCATGGTCTTGCACGCGCTCAACTTGAGCTGAGTCAGCAGGATCAGCACTGTTGTCCGTCTCTGCAGCTGTTGCGGATGGAGGAGGTGTATCAGACCTGGGTTGTTGCGCACTAAAATCATTCTGAGGCTGTGGCTTTTCTGGCTGACCCATCAAGCTTGCGTTGTCCAGATCAGTAACCTTAGCATCTGCAGGTGTGTCATAAGACCTGCGCTGCTCAGCAAGGCGGCTCTGAATCGCACGTGCGTCTGCCTCCAGTGATGCTGTGTTGCTTTCCACAGGCAGTGTCTTGATTGCCGACAGGCTGTTGGGAAATGGTGCATTTTGCTCTTCATCCTGTGACGGGGTTGCTGCAACAGACTGGGGCAGGTTTCTGATGGAGTCTAAAGGAGCTCTTTCTGCCTGTGGGTCCTGCTGATACCTGCTGTCTCTCTGACTGCAGCATAAACTGACAGAATCGTCACGTGAGGCAGTTACTGCAAGAGTTACGGCAAGAGTGATGGATGATAACGAGGAGATGACATAAGCTCATGGACCACAGCAGTGCTGCAAGACTGATGTACACTGTCTCAGGATAGCAAGATCTGCGACAGCTAATGAGAAGGGTCAGCACAGCCATGTCTGCTATGTGCAGTCCTTGCACACATTTGCACATGCACAATGGTTGCAATATGGATCAGCAATAACCAGACTTGTAGGTACAATGACTTTAGGTCACCTGTTGTCAGGCGAGGATCCAAACATTGACCGCCAGGCAACAGAGCATGCAAGGCCTGCTGCCAGTGCCAAGCCTGCAACCCAAAGAGGGGCACCTGCTGGGCCACGCCGGTCATCCTGAATGCTGGGCGTAGGTGTAGGCGATATGCCTTGCACATACTGCAGAGTGTCACAATGACACTGAGCGACTGTGCTGACTAGCATGTAAGATGTGATGCAGCATGTAAATGGTGCAGCGTGTACAAACCCTTGTGCTTGCTGCAAAGTGACAAGGAAATACGATATGGCACAATCTGTGACTAGTCAAACATCAAGTGCTGTCTTCAGGTGTAGCTGCCTGGGTATGTTGCTTGCACACAAACAGTCACCAGGGTACAAACACCGCAATAGTCATACCTGTTGTTCATGCGGTTCTGCTTGGACACTATCACATCTAGAGCCTGCAGATGAGCGTAGTCATAAGCATATAGCGTGCTGTGCGGGCAACAGTGCTGAGGAGGCAGTGTCCATGACTCGGGTAAGCCTTGCACGTACCAGCAAATGCTATAGATTCTCTGCGATCATGTGATATTTGTGACCTTGTCATAGACCTGAGACACCGCCTTCTGCCAAGTTGGTGTGAATACACAGCAGGTTTTTTACAGTGTCTCAAGGAGCTGCCACAGTTCCTGCTTTGAAGCTGTATGCGCATTGCCCCGCTTAGATGCTTGTGGCAAACGCTACCGTGCTGAAGCTGTCAAATCTTGGTTGTTGGGCGTTGTACAGGTCGTCAACTGCTCGCCTCTACAGCTCGGGTCATACTTGCTGACACTTCAGAAGTTTCGCAAACACCGATTGCGTTGAAGGGTATTCTCATAGCCTCTTGTCGTCAAGCAGAGAGTCGTTCAGGCCTTCCGCCTAACAACAGCTAATAACCGAAAAAGTCAACCTTGCAAATCCGGTCAAACTTGATCGGAAACCTGGATGGGTGTTGCATACAGATTGCACTTTCGCTGCGCTCTTGTTGCCACTGCTTCCACAATCTTTTGGCCTCACACTGTCATACCAATCTACTGAGCTCGGCTTTGCAGACTGCTAAGAGGCAACTGAGCTCGGCTGCATCCTTCATGGTCGGGCAGGCTGCTGCACAAGCGTCACTCTCCAGCTGTCCGGGATGCCTTTTACGGCGGAACTTTGCATTTGCAGCTTTTTCATCGCACAGTCGGAGCCACATGTCAATGCGCCCACTAGCAGCTTTGTGTACAGTGAGAGACACTCCTGCAGGTACAGCAAGTTGCTTGTCCAGAGGAACTGCACTTACCTGGTGGTCATGTCAACTGACAGAGTTGCTGACGAAGGCTCAACCTTGCAGTCATGTCGTCATGAGCTCTTGTGTCACAGGACCTATTTTGGGAGCTACATATGGTGCTAGTGACCAGCCTTGCAAAAGGCGGCGCGCAGCACACAAGTGTCACAGCACATCAGTCTTGGCAACAATCCAACCCGCACAGGTGGCAGATCTAGCAGAAGGCTTGGAAGCTCCTGTTCAGCTAGTCTATTTAGTGACACTTTTGGGATTCTTGGTGGTTGGTGCCTATTTGGTGGTCAGACAGGTACACTCGACGATCACAATACAATCAGTGTCATGCAGACGCACGTTTGCCGTCATGTTCAGACAGTAAATGTGCAATCACTGTAGGTACTGATCAGGCGAGAGCTTGAAGAGGCAGCCAAGACATTAGGTGACCGTGTGCGACAAAAGGACGCAACTTGTGAGGTCAGGCAATGTACTCATGCAACCTGTAATGATGCTAATATGCTTCTCGATTAGATCTGGTATTTTTGTAAATCTCTGCTAATCTGAGTTGGCATACAAGTACTCAAGGATGCTAGCAGAGCGCTCTCAAAGTGGTACAAGTTGTTGCTGGTGAAGTCACGCAATGGTATCAGTGGCAATGGATTGTCTTGTAACTGTGCAGGATTACTTTGAACTGGGCGTCATCTTGCTGAGAAAGAAGCTGTTCACGCAAGCTACTAAGAACCTAGAAAAGGCAAAGAAGACGTGGAATGGCGAGCCAGACGAGCTAGCACAGGTACGTTCATCATCAGATTGTCATCTATATCAGGTGATCATGACGGCAGCTGTTTGATCATGTGCAATGTGCATGGGGAGCTTCAGCATGCACAAGAGCATCACAGCACACCAGCCCACAAGTTGCAACTCACATTAGCAGCCAGCATCTGAGGTGTCACAGATAGAGCAACTATGAATGTGTCTGGTGTTCAATATGTGTGCCGGTATGCATCACTTACAACACCCCATTGACTGACTGCCATGCCTCACCTTGCTTTAGCAATGCCCCATCATCTGGTGCCTAATGAAATGTAAAGGGATGACAGCTCATTGCTGCTGTGTGGACAGGTGTACAATGCACTTGGATTTGCATATTTCAACATGGAAAGGAACGAGCTGGCACAAGCAGCTTACAGACAGGCAGTGGACCTGCAGCCTGGCTATGTCACAGCCTGGAACAACCTTGGAGATGCCTGTGAGAAGGTCAAAGACTTTGAAAACGCATATAAGGCCTACAAAGAGGCACTTGCTTATGCCCCAGACAACAAGGTTGCTCAGTCCAGAGCAGATGCACTGAAGAATCGTGTGTCCTCATCAAGGGCTTGAGCTAGTGTGCAGCATGTTTCTGTACGGACAAATATTAATGCTAAGCTGTTGCTGTATCTTGTCCTGCTTAGCAGCTTGTTGACTGTTTGAACTTAAACGCATGAGCTTGCAGATGAAAGTACACTAGTGCTGATGCTCAATCATTGTGAGATGTAACAGCCCATCCTCCAGGCAGGTAGCACTTGCAGCCAGGTCACAGGCTGTGACGCAACCCTTGTGATGCAACCTGGCTATCCAAAGCTAACGTTTGTCGCTGTAAACCTGAGCAAGCTTGATAACTCTCTACAGCTGTCTTTGGAGGGAAAAGCCTTTGCTGTTTTTCTCATGTGATCACAACTACAGGAGCACCAAGCATTCTTCCCATCCATACACCGTATATGGTGGTCTGATATTCTCCCCCTTGGCACCTTGAGATCTGCGTTTCTGACATCCAAATTGGATGTGACGTCGACGTGTACACATATATGCCTTTGAGTCTTCCAAGACACGAGATCTAGATCTCATTGGAATGGTCCCGTGAAAGGCCTGACGGAAGCACAGCGAGTCTGTCAGAGGACCCACGGTGACTAGGAGGACATGAGCTTACCTCATACGGCAGCATTTCTCCCTGCCTTCTGTTCCGTGAGCCTGTTTGGTCTCAACACAAGACTCGCCGCAGCCAAGACTGGACACTGGGTATCTGCAAAAGTCAGCCGTGCTCTGCAGCGGGCAGTTGGGGATACCTCCATCAGCTGGCTTTGTTGAGCACTGTCAGTGCTATGCCTGCGGCTGCCCACGGACGCCTCTGCATCTTTTTGCCATGTGCGCTTGCCTTCATCGCCTTGACTTCTCCTCCGGAAGCAGCGGCGGCCTATAACAGTCCGCTGGAAGCAAGCTTCCTTGCCAGTAACGACCGCTCTCTTCTGGACACAGATATGGTCAGCAGCCTGCTTGGTCGTGTCAATGCTGATGCAGCCAAAACAGTGAGCAAAAATTAGCAGCTGACTCTTTTGTGTACAGGCACCAACCTCTTCAGGCATCCCTGAAGCAGTTGCTGTGTTTCCACTGACAGGCGAGTCACAGCTCTTGACATTGATCTGGTGTCAAATTAAGACTGCACGCGACACATTTGCATGGTCTGCATATGCCTGCCAATTGGCCTTGCAAGGCTGTGCTGCTTCTACTTGTAGGAGATTTCATTGGTCATGGCAACACCAGCAGCACCTACTTTGCTGGCATTGGTCACAATCATACATGGGCGCAGGATGCGGATGCAGGAGTTGTGCTGCAGTGCTCTAAGGTGTTTAGCAGCCTACAAATAATTGCACTCACACTTGTGTCTTGACCTACTCTGCTCATGTTGGCAAGTGGCAGTCCTGCTAGTCAACATTTGTCTGCTGAAGTTCTCTGCTACATGTCAACCAGACTCTGCATACATGAGCATCAGCAGCATTCTGCGATGCACCTGGTGGGAATAATGATCCAGCCTCATGTGCCTGCAAAGTACCTAACATCCTGCAATACACCCAGTGCTGCTCTAACTATGTCTACAAAACAGGTTGATCATAACGCCTGTTGTGAATGCAAAAGCCGATGACCAGTTTTGAGCTGTTCCTAACTGTGCACATGGCATTGCTTGCGTGGTGTGGCATGCTGTGCAGGCAAACACCAGCAGGGTGGAGTTGCCAGCTGTACCATACGGCACTCAAGGCCCCTGGGCAATCAACCTCTGGTTCAAGCCCTCCTCTGAATATGGCACCAGCTTTCAATACCTGTACAGCCATAACAGCACTCAGTGCTATAACTACACAGGCTGCCCATATGCAGCAAATCAGGCATGACTGTTTTGCTCAACATGCATCTGCCACGTGATGGTCACAAGGTGGAGAGTCTTATGCTGTGCACATCTGGGTCTTTCCCTTGCTGCTGTTGTGAGACTTGAATCTTTACAGTGCCATGTGCAGACGCATCGCCTCAGGTCATGGCCATGGCTTGTTGACTCAACCTGCTTGACTGCGGCTGTTACAACTGTGAAATCAGACTGGGCATCTAAGTCATGCAGCTTCTGGTCTACAGATCCGCCTGTACTATCCCGAGACAGGCCATCCAGCTTATGGCGTAATCAGAGCCCTCGTCAAAGATTCCACTGACACATCAAACCGAGGCACATACACTGACTCAGACGGCCGAGTTGGGGTCATTTATCAGAGCACTGCAGATGGCCCAAATCCTTGGGGCAGACACTTCCTGGCAGATAACTTATGGCACATGCTCACCCTCTCAACCCTATCCAACAATGCATCAGGTCTGCAAGGCTACACTATGTCTCTAGACGGTACGCAGGTGGCGTCTCAAGCAGCTGATCAGTTCTATGTAGGTGAGGAGTGCATGACCCCTTCATTGCATGCTCTTCCACCAATGCATTACAGCATGAGTTCACCAGTGGTTTGGTCCGGCCTTATGACCTTGTGCCAGCTGTGCCACAACACCAAAACAGATGACAGCAATGATTGGCGGCACCTGCACATCAAATACATGCACGCACAAAATGGACGCCATCTTGCAGTTTGAATCGTTGTCAGGCAGGTGATGACATAATGAATCGAGAAAAGGCAAGACAAGACAACATGAGTTGCGGCCCTGTAGTCTGCAATGCTAAACGGGACATCCGGGCCCAAAAATGTGTGCTGACTGGCTGAGATTGTTCAAGCAATAGTGTAGGCTGTTGTGACATGCAGGGGCGAATGGCAGTGTGTTCACAGGCAGTGATGGCGGCCGTCCTATGCAACTGGATGGCCAGATTGTGCTGTGTGGCCACTCAGACTCCACATTCCCCAGAAACTATGATGGGGCTCTGAGCCACCTGTCAATATATGACAACGCCTTGAACTCCTCTCAAGTCCTTGCACTCTTCCATCAGGTATGCAGCTTGCTGTGCCAGATGCAGACTGTTGGCATGCTGGGTCATCCGCAGACAGAGGGGCAGAGGGAAGTGTATTACATGGGCACATACCTGCTTGCATCAAACACACAAGATCAGCAAGACACATCCGCAGCAGCCGTGATGCAATTTGCAGCTGCTGCAACACAATGTGCTGAACAGGGCGGCCTCCTGACACCGTTAGGCACTAAGCATAAGAGCATATAGTGTGCAAGAGCTATGGCAGTTGAACGCCTGTGCGTGTGAGTGTGCTGACTGCTTTTCAGGGCATGAATGGAAGTCAGATTGGCTCGTTAACGGCTGCTATTCAGCCTCTTACACAAGCAGCTGGTAAGGCTCTCTAGCAGTTTGTGCAAAGTGTGCACAACAATATACATTGCGCTTGCCAGCAGTTTTTGAGCACGTTATTTGGTAGCACCTGTTGTGTGCCTGGCATGCACAGACCACATCAGGTGATACATGTCATAACCCAGACTCAGTGCACTCAGTGACTCAGTGATGAAGCGGCGCTTCACCAGTACCTGTTTGTTAGGAGAAAGATCAGATACACTCTTGAAGAAGTACAGGATTACTTGCGCTGCTGTCAGATTGCAGAGGGCATCTGCCAACAAGAATATCTACAATTCACTTGCGTTGGGCTTGAGTTGTATTTGTTCTCGTTGTGGTCTGCTTGGGAGCCTGTCTGCACCACAAGCAATGTAGTGTAACCACAAGCAATGTGTTACAGATCAATTGAGCATGACTCAAATGATGTGTTGACTTTGTGAGCACCATCAACAGTATGCCTGCCAGGCTGCAGCAACAAGTCTCAAAGTTGGCCTGTGTGGTGCAGTGAAAGGGGAGGGCCTGTTCCAGCCATACCCAGAGCTACCCCCCAACACCTCATCAAATGCCACCTTGGCCAGCCTGCCCACCCCAGCTGCCTTCTTCCCCTTGTCAGGTCTGTATGCTCTCTTAATCAACTACTCTTGTGGTCAGCATGCCTTTTTTCTGTGACATATGTGGGCAATGACTGCATGCTGTTCTTCTGTGTCATACGGGCAGGATGACTGCATGAGGGTTGCCTCTTAGGTGCAGAAACCAGGTCATGTATTGTACATGCTTTACCAGGCTCATGAACCAACATGCATCTTGATGCAGCACTGAGCTTGGTGCCCACATCCAAGTTCTACAACCCTCCATTTCAGTTTTGAGGGTTCTGTCAGGGTTTTGGCCCATCCCATACCTGCAAATTTGCCATCTAGTTGTAACAAAGTATATTAGGCTCTGCACTGCATGTTGAATCATACTTACCTGTTCGGGCTGGGTTGGTGATCAGGAAGGCCAACCAGCTGTTCTAGCTGCTCGCCTTGCACTTAGCCTGCGGCTTTGAGTAAGACTACTCCAAGTGGGCATGTCTACGGAATAATTTATGGTAGGCTGAGGCGAGCGCATGCGCTCCCTCGGCACAATTAATAACTAACAAATTTCATCCAGGCTGTACAGAAACAATATCCTCACCTGCTCCCTCTATGCTCAAACTTCAATACAAGAACATGCACACAACACTCAATGACCTTCAAATCCACCCACAGGCAAGTTGTCACTGGCTGCCATGTGTGCTGCCAGATTGGTATTGTATGGGATGCAACAACCACTCATGTCTGATGCACATAGAGGAAAGCACGCAGGTGAAAAAGGGTAGCCCTCAGCAGACACTCTGGCCAACACACAAGGGTTTTGCCATGCATCTCTGCGAAAAGCCTGCATGGCATTGTTGGCTGACTTCACTGATGTCTGCAGATGGGTCTTTGATGAATGACCCTCTACTAGACGCAGGCTTCATGTATACCGGTGGAGGCGTGAATGCCACCTTTGTGGAGGACCCAGACACCTTCGGCCGCACTCTACAGTGCACCAGCGTAAGCTTCTGGCCCACTGCATCTGAGCCAGCTGCTGCATTACACACTCTTGCATACAGCTGCCTACAGTTCCATACAGTTGCATGCAGTTGCACACAGCTGCATTACACTGGTATTACAGATGTGCTGATATGGGGCCGCAGCTGCAGCTATGCAACAGGCTGCGTGACAAGCTGCCCTGTGGAATCTGGACACAGGTATGCTGGGCTCTGTTCTCAGGCAGCGTGTGTTCTGTTTCCTAGAACACGCATTGCAACTTATAAGCTTTGCAGCATATAATTTAGTCCTGTTCGGCCTAATATACAAGGCTTCCCCGATGGTTGCCAGCGACTTCCTGCTGAGACTAAGGCCCTACCCCGTGAGGGGGCATCGGCTCCTGTTAGCTTTGCAGCATCGGCAGCACATGCACGCAGCCATACTACCGCCCTGTTGAGTAACAGTCAGGGCTCTGTTCTTAGGCAGCATGTATTTTCTAGCAAGCGCTTTGCAAGCAATCAGCTGTGCAGGACAGGTAGCACATGTATGCAGCCAGCACTGCAACCCTGTAGAGTGACTCTTCAGTATTTCAGTGACTATCATCATAGCCACTGCAGCCTGTGACTACAGGTGGGCATTGTTGATAGCACACATGTGCAGCCAACACTGTGGTCCTGTTGCGTGACACTTCACTACTTCAGGGACAATCACCACAGCCACTGCAGCCTGGTCTTTAGGGTTTCTGCTGGCTGTGCAGGGTGCGGGCAGCACACTGTGGCTGGCGCCAGTACCCTACTATGCAACCCTAGACGACGGCCCTGTATCCTTCACAATCAACCTGTGGTTCAAAGCAGGGAACACCACTGGGGGGCTGTTTCAGTACCTGTTCAGTCACATGGGCGATCCAGATGGCAGTGAATGGGGGCCAAATCAGGTAACTGCAAACAGTTTTCTTCATAGCATGACATGATTTGCTCAGGAATGTTGTGCACACATGATAAGGTGTCTTGGCGGATCTTAGCTTTGTGGTGGTTCCGCATGGAGAGGAAGGACTGCATGCAACGCACAGAATGTTTGATGACATGTGATAGCAATGCCTTGCAGGCACCTGTCTGGATGTGCTGTTTGCAAGCTTCACTGACAGCAGAACACTTTGGAGAAGCACTGGCAAAGCAAATTGCTGCTTCACATCTCAGCAAGTGCGATCAAGATTGTAGCATGCATTGCCAATGCAACCAATTAGCAGACAACAAGGGAGTCCCAGTGTGATCAGCCTGGCTTCTGCTATGCAGGTCTATAGGGTTCGCATATCTAGGGTTTAGGGTTTACCTAGATTCTAGCCTGTACTCACATACAAATTGTGCTATGCAGATCTCAATTTACGTTCCAGAGGAGCAGCATCCTAGGTATGGTGTTGTCAGGGCTGTCATCAAAGACACAAGCGATCAAGACAACAGTACCAGTGGCGCACAGCAGATTTACCTAGACTCTGATGGGCTGGTATCTGATAACGTCAACCCTAGCGTCAGCAGCACCCCAAACCCTATGGCAGATGGCAATTGGCACATGGTCACCATCAGTACCCATGCTGACATGACCACAGGCTTTGACTTGTACTTAGATGGAGCCCCTGTTGGGGATATGCTGCAAGGCAACTACACAGGTACCTGATCAGTCTAGGTAGACAGATGAAGTGTGTGCATGCCTGATCATTTTTTCCCATCATGACAGGTAGCTGCCTGCGCATGCCAGTTGTCCAATTCATAGCTGAACATGCAGCAGTGCAACTGTTTTTGTTACCTGGAGGATGTCTCTGCATTGTGGGCAGTCCCATGCCTCCTCACCTCCTAGCATCTCATGATCAGCAGTCAATGACAGCATACAACTGCCTTTCTGCAAGCCCATGCTTCTGCTGGGTTTTTCCAAATCCTTCTTGATGTTTTTGATGTTAGCCCTTGCCACCTGCTGTGTTCTGCAGTAATCGGTAATGATAGGAACGTGGTTGCAGGGTCTGATGGCGTAGTGGCAGCGACAGGGGGAGGTAGCATGAACCTGACAACACCCATTACGCTCTGCCAGAGAGCTGATGTGGAGGCCCAGCGCGGCTTTGATGGCAGGTGTGCTCTCTGCCTTGCAGTCTTCAACTTGTCCTGATAAGCTGGCAGTTTTGTAAAGCTTCTGGCAGTGCAGCAGTGCTTGACAGTGTTCAACTTGTCCTGCTGGCAATTCTGTACATGTATAGCTTCTGCTTGACAGTGGTCAGGTTGTACTGATAAGCTTATAATGCAGTCGTCTGTTGATGAAAAGCTTGTGAACCAATCCATGCTGCGCTTCTCTTATCAGCATGGTCTTGCATGATGCTGCCGCATAATTGTTGATTGAGTTTGATGATTTTGGCCATTCTTTTCTCCTTGGGGCAATTGTGACAACGCATACTGCCAACATTAAAAAGGTCAGCCCAATGCCCTACTGCCCATTGGCTCTCTGTAAGCAATCTTTTGCAAGCTTTGCCTTGCCGCCTTGGTTTGGAAGAGGTATCAGGCACAGGATGCTGCATGCTGGTCAACTTATGCGACTGTAAATGCAAACCTTCTTCAGTAACATCAACAAGTTGTCATCACTTGCAGCAACAAGTTGTCATCACTTGCATCAACAAGTTGTCATCACTAGCAGCGTCAGCAGCAGCGGCGGCAGCAGCAGCAGCATCAGCAGCAGCAGCAGCAAGCAACTATGTTCTGCTGTAGAGAGGGCCCAAACTTAAAGATCAGTTGGTTTTTGGTGTTATAGGCTGTCATCGTTGGGCATCTGGGCAGCAGTGCTAGAGCCTGACAACATCACGGCCCTGTTCAACTATGGCTTGGCCAATGTGCCATACATCGGCAACGCCACCAACCCATACCTGCCTGTCTTAGTAACCAATGAACCTGCTCCAGAAATGATGCCAGAAGCTGCACCAGCACCTGCACCTGCACCTGCATCGGCACCAGTTCTTGCAGGTAAGCCATCTGTGCTCGCATGTTACGCCAATTGGGTGTTACACATGTTGTGTACATGAGGGTTTTGAGCAGCCAAACAGCATTCTCTACACCCCAGAGTTCTGTGTTGTTTTTATGGATGGCAACATGTTGTTGTGACCTGGCAAGGTAACAGCAAAGCAGACAGATGCGAGGCACAGTATGGTACACTATGATTATATCGCTCCTCAAAGCTCGCTGCACTGTCAAACACAGACCATATCTGTTGGCTGGCAGGACACTACCTCGATGATGTGCTGCTTGACAGCTTGCAAGCCCTGTCTGCCTCATTCAGCTGACTCACTCAGCTGACTCATGAATTATCACTACAAGCCTGTACTATTACCATGCATCAGAAGTGTCTGTCTGTCTTGGAGTCACACTGGGTTGGCCTGTCTGTAGAGCCAGGCGCAGAGCAGCAGACAGAGGCTGCCCACAGCGGCAAGCACCCTTTGTCACGAGGAGCCATTGCAGGGCTGGTACTGGGTGTGGTTGCTGCCTGTGTCCTGGCAGCCGTGTTGGGCCTGCTGCTCTTGAGACGCCGGACCGCCACTCGCCCTCCTGGGTGAGAAGCTTTGTGGTCCAAGCTTTCTGTGCATGCAGCATTGGCATGCCACATGCTGAAATTATTGCTGTTGCTGCGCTTCCTAATGCAGGCCTGATCATCTAGCAGTTGCATTGCTAAGCTGTTGTGCAACCAATAAGGACAGTGCCATGTTGTGTCACGCTGGCCAATAAAGCCAAGGAATTCTGTTTAGGAATCAAGGGTAAGGTACAATGCGGTCCATGTTTTGGGCAGCATGCTGTACTGCACATTCTAGTTGCAGTATTTTGAGCGCCATACTCTGATTGCAGGAAGTTTCAAACCTTCCAGGGTGAGACAGATGGTCTCCCGAGGAATCAGCCTGGTGTGCTTGGTGGTGAGCCTGGCGCTCGCATTCTGTGGACTCAAGACTCATCTTCAGATCTGCTGCCTAACAAGTTTGCAATGCCAGCCTAGCTATCATCGAAACTTGTCAATGGATCAGTGCTAACCAACACGTTGGAGGCTGGACGCAGCAGCTGCTGCTGCATATACATTGTTGAGCAGATTGCAACACTATGTAGCACTACCATCTCCTGTCTTCCAAGACGCTTGTCAAGCTGCTGATCTTCAATGATCAATAAGCTGTATAAGGTGTGTCAGAGATCACCGCCTGACTTGCAGGCCATGGACAATAGCAGCAAGACTTAGTCTGCAGTTTGTATGTATAGCTCAGCACGCTCAAGGTCTCAACCCTTGAGCCTTGTTTATTGATTTGATGCTTGTGAAATTCCAAGACTTGTATTGTCATAGACCATTGGGTCATTGTAATAGTTCATACGAGCTTGTTATGATCCCAACAAGGCTTGCCATAGGCAGCAGATCCTGTCCGACTTGTCACTCAACACCAACCGTTGGCTGTGTAGTTGGGAAAAGAGTGCAGCTGCAGGTTTTGAAATACTCTTTCGGCTTTTGGTCATGCAGTAGGGTGCCTACCAAGCAGGCAAAAGAGACATCAGCGTCATTGCAGGGCGACTTGCGCAAATCATCAAATTTGCTAGCAAGTTGATGGAAGTACAAACAATTTTCAAGGCAAGACATTGCATTGAACCTTGATCAGGTAGCTGGTACGATGCTTTGAAACGTCATGGGCAGGACGATGTGTAGACTACAGAGACTGAGCAAGAGCATCTATATGGAAAATTCTGGTGTCTCATGCCGTTCCACTAGCATCATGCAAATTTAGGTCTGACATCGACTCATGTGACAGGCCTAGGCTTGGGAGCTGTGTCAGCAGTCATGCAGAATTTGCACAAGCATCAGTACTGCATCATACATTTTGATGATCTTGGCAGTGATGTCAGCTAGCAGCACAAGCTGGGAACCTACATTGCATGCCAAGCAGGCGAGACATCAACTGATTGCAAATCTGCTGGGAAAACGCTTCTTTCTTGTCCAGCAGAACATGCAGAGCTTTTTGTGGGTCTGAAGTCACACCATACAAGTCTGCATAGAATTGCTGTTGACCTGCACAGCCTGCAATAGAGCAAACACAACAGTCACCATCTTGACCCAGAAGTAAAGAAAAGCAGAGCTGTAGCAACCAGCCTTGCAACATGATTGACAGCAGGTGCAAACATCAAACTATGCCTTCAGAACGCAGATGGTCACCAACCATTCAACATGAAAAGTTCAAATATGCCAGCAAGACAAGGCATATGCTGCACTGATCACCTTGTGTATCTGCCTGCTCCAGCTTCTGGGTGAGCAGCTCTGCAGCCGCAGGGGGCAAAGCATGCATCAGCAGCGCCTCCAGGGTTCGAGGCACTCGCTGAGACATGAGGGACAAGACTGACTGGACAGCCTGTGGTTGCAGCGCGGCCAGGATACTTGTGATGGGGTCCTCAGGACCTGCATATCAGCTTTTGCATTTGGGAACTGGATAGAAAAGAAAAGAAAAAATTATGCTTTTTGGCGTCAATTTGATGAGAAAGCAAGCATTATGATGGGCTGCCCAGGCATTTGAAAAGCATACAGTTGAAAGGTTTTGTCACAGCAGCATGTGGACTGCATGCCCCCAACTCTCATCCTGCATCTTGCTACATTGGGCCAGAAGCATGCAGTGCTCTTTGAGAAGATCGCAGCAGCAGGTGACAGCAAGGTGGCGACATGCTGTCCTGCTAGACAATTAAGCAATCACGAACGTAGCCAATCACATGCGTGAACACGGCCTGCTCATTGTACTGGGCACTAAATCTGAGGGAAGAATGTGTTAGAGCAGAGCAGCATACCGATTGACATCTGTCCAGTTTGGTTGTCAGTATCCAGGCTGTCAGCCACAGCTGCGGCTAGCAGTTGCACAGCAGTCAGATGGAATGACTCTGTACTAGCGCTGTGGACCGCTGAATCTGCAGTGCCTGCTATAGGCGGATCAGCTGCTGTGGTGTCAGTAGCAGACTCTACCATTCTTGCATGACAGTGCCTATGCTCTGACTGCACCATATCAGGCTCGCCAGCTTGTTGTGCAGGAGCATTGGGCAAGTCGTCGATGTCAGTTGATGGACACTCTATGGCTGCAGTGCAGCCTGTGCTGGCTGCAGTGTACAGGTCAGCTGCTTTGCGCTTCTTATGAGACCTGTGCTGTTTCTGCAGACTGTCATCGCCTGCTTGAGTTTGCAAGGTTTCAGCAGCAGGCAAAGCCGCCTGCACAGCTGCCCCAACGCTTCGCTGCTCATCACCCATTGGTTCTAAGACAAGCTCAGGCTGCAGCGAGGGCAATTGACACTCTGTTGTTGGTTCTGAAAGTGCTTTGACGGCTGCTGTCGAAGATTCGGGCGAGTCTGTGTCTGAAGCCACCAGGGATGCTGCTGCTGCTGCTGAGTCTGACCTCTCACTTTTTGCTGATGATGAAGATGTAGTGTCTGACTGGCCAGATGAAGTAACCAATGAGTGAGGCTGGGCAGATGAAGCGTCCACTGAGTGGTGGAAGGCTTGCAGGTGTGGATGAGGCAGCACAGATGCCAGGGCCTGTTGACGTTTGCTATCCAGCAGGCTGTCAAGCAGGTGGCGCAGGTAGTACTGGTGCATGTGGGGTGGCATGCTCTTGGTAAAGGCAGACTGCCACCAGAAGTTGACAGCTATGGTGGTGTCCTGGCTGTCTACTTGATGCCACCACCCCTCAGGAATGAACAACGCGTCCCCAGCCTGCAAGGGTGGTCATCAGATCAGTGATGCCGACAGGGGGCAGACATAGGCCAGTAAAACTGACACCTCCTACTTTGACACCCATCAACGCAACCAAAGTGACATCCTCATGTCATGACTGTGGCACGTCAGCATGCAGTTGGAAGGATTGTCATGCTTGCACAATGAGTCATGGCCGACGCCAACCAGCTGAATAGGGTGATCATGCAGAAGCTGGATACTTGCAGAGGTGAGCATATCAATACCCACAAAACAAACTCCTGCTGTGACTGCAGTGCTTGCTTGTACAGAGGGTGTTGCTGGTCATCAGGATGAGCGAAATTGACATGGCTGTGGTTGGGTGATACGCCTAACACCGAGAAAGGGTACAGCTGATCAGTAACATCAGGGCTCATCAGCTTCACAGTCTTCTTGCCTTGCACCATGCACAACAGATTGTGATATGGATCATAGTGCAAGCTTGACCGTGAGCCCCTGCACCAATCATGCCGGTCATGCTTTGCAGCTGCCATGAGATGGGCAAGACACGAAGTGCAACATGCAGTCTGTGGACAACATGCATAGACAGCGTGATGGAGTGAGGCTTCACAGTTCTCGAGTGAGCTCAAGCCAGGGCTTGTTGACAGGGCTTATGTCAGCTCATGTAGACAAGTAGTGCTCTGGTCTATGCAACAGGTATTGAATACCTGATACTCATCCACAGGTTGGTGTGTGTCACAGCTGCATGGCTGATGACATCAGGAACCTCAAAGTCCCTTCGCAGAGCCTGTAATGGATGGCCTGGGTCTAGGCTAGCCTGTGCTAGGTATGCTTGAACCAAGCTATGGCTTGTGTGTGCAGGGCCCTGGCTGGCACTCAAGCTGTGCAGGCTATCAGTAGTGGAAAGAAAATCTGAAAAGGTGCAGCCTTGTGGCATGAACTGTCTCATGTCACCAAAAAATAGAGGCTCTTTGTCTGTGCTGATCATGGCCTGAACCTGAGAAGCGCCTGCAAGCTCTTGCAGGTACTGCAATCCAGCCACACCCCGCCAAAGCTGCACAGAAGGCCAATCAGACACCAGGCCTGCACGACAGCAACAGCAATCCACGTCAGTGCTGTGAAGCTCACGTCTTAAATGCCTGAAAGAGGCTGGATCTGGCCTGTGACGTACCTGGAAGCAGCCTGGGCTGGCAGGTTCTTTCCGCGTTTTGGACAACGTCGTGCAGCATGACACCGTTAGTTTTAGGCTGACAATTTGGCAGTCCTTTTGCCCTCGACCGGTGCAGCAGTATTTTTTTGGGGACATTCAAGTCCCATGCTGAAAAGGGGCACAGACCACACTCTTAGGCTAGCACAGGTTGAAAGAACTCAAGGGATCAATGCATCATCCATTGCAGCGTGTCACTTGGCCCTAAGGAGTCTCGCCCCTATAACATGCAAAGGTCATCATGAGCATTGACTGGCTAAATTCGACCTTTGGAGCGCTTGCAGGGGGCGCAGATTGCCAGCAAAGTTGTTTACAATGCATATCTCGTGCAATATCTTATACAGCTGGCAGCAGCCCTTTGGCTTGTTGCTACAACCACATAACACATTACACTACACTTTAGCCTGCTGCTTATCCATGAGATCACAACACAACTCAGCAGTTGAGGGCAACTTCAAACTCTATTTTCAAACTGGTGTATCCTTGGGAAAGTGTATCTGAGATCCATCTATCAAGGCACCTCTATCTCCAAATTATGCCACTACAAGCTCTGCAGGAGACTGAGCATCAATGTGATCCAGGTATGCCTTCTGTTGCCACTCGTTGCCAGGAGTGTCTTTCTTTGCATGGTAGCTTTTCCCAGTCTCAGCCAGCAGATCAAACGACGTGACAGCTTCAAATCTCTTCTTAGGGCCCTGACAGCAAGCAATCAGACGTCAAGATCTCTAGAGCATGTGTCCTAGACATAGAGCATGTGACCTAGATCTAGAGCATATGACCTCCAGGTGGGACATGGTATCCATGGTTGATCCAAACATGGAGCAATGCAGCAAGCTCATCAGAATTTTGTGTGAACAGCACAGTGAAAGAACAAAGCATTTTGCAGTCAGTCAAGATGCCAGCTGCATTCTTAGTCTTACAGAGGAGCGATATATATCATTCTTCAAGCTTCAACACAGTGTGCAGCAGCAGCAGATATGCCCATGTCGCAGTGAGCAGGTGTGACTGACCTGAATGATAGTGCTCAGCTTGGGGTTGGCAAACTAAGGGATTGAATACCTTGGCCCCTGCACAACTCAAACCTAAAAAACATTAAGCTTGCAAACAGCAAATCCCAACTGCAGGATGACAAAACTTGGCGACTCCCTTCCATACCTTGTTGTCTGTAATTTTGGGAGCTCGAACACGGTGGTAGGTACTCTTCAGAAGTCCATCAGTCCAGCGAGCCAGACCATCACCAATGTTCACTGCAGGGGATCTTGACTCAGTGAGATGTGCAGAGCAGGCACTGCATAATATGTACAGAGCAGGCTACACATGTGTCAGCAGTGACTCCAGCAAGGTCTCGATGAATGCGTTTGGCCATGCTGATTACCTGTCAAGCATCCCTTGACGCAATCCAGAGTCGTCCATTCACGAGCCTGCAAACAGCACACACTATGAGCAGTCTGCAACTAACCCTCAGTTTGTCTTCAAGTCACTGCAGTCTTGACTGCAAGTCTGTGCGTGACTGCACACAGATTTGAAATAAAGCAGCATGTGTCAACAGACCAATTCAAAACGCAGCTGGGCAGCACCTGTGGCACACCATTCCAAATGTTGCCAGGGTCAGCAATCAGAGCTTCTGCATTTTCTGCTTCGCTGCCAGGTGCAATCTCAAGCCCAGTGTCCCCTGCACCACACTCACTTTGCATAACAACACCACAGCGCCTTGCTTGGGCACTCTGCATGCCATGCAACCGTCAGGCAATGCACACACTGACAATGCACACCTTGGGAGGCATCACGCCGTTTCTCAAGATGTGACATGCTGAACACGGAAGGACAGCGCAGCTGAGCAGTGGGGCACATTGCTTGTCCATGCAGACGAGCACTTGCACAGAGCACTCAAAACATGTGTGAAGGAACATGTGAGCATCCTGGGCTTACCAGCTCTCTGGTACAAGATGGTGAGCACATCCATGTCAGCATGAGCATGTAGCCTAGGGGGCTGCTTCTTGTGCACCTCTTCATCCGTCATGGGAGGGTAGTAGTTTACTGCCAGGATGCTGGGATTCTCAGGGCTATGGATGTCAAAAGCCTGCATTCCCAATACTCACATGATGTAGCACCAAAGATATACCATTTGAAAAGACAGACGAGCAGGATCTCCATGGACCTTGTTGCTTAAAGCTATGCATAAGCTCAACTAGCAGTGGATGTTTGCTGCTACCAGATGCATACTGCACTGAATGCTATACCGCCTGCAAAGTGGCCAGCAGAGAGCTGTACATTGAATAGGCTCCAAATGCACTCAGTCGCGTATGTTCCAAGCCTATACCAGCACCCACATTTGCCTTGTGACTGATGTCTCACACCTCATTGAAGAAAGATTCCTCCCAGCCAAGCCCCAAAGCCAAGGCCTGCAGGATCTTCAGCAGCACCTCATGAGTACGCTCTTGGAACTTGAGAGTGAAGTCACGGTAGTCTGCACCCAGCTCAGGTGGCCAGTTATCACCCAGAGACTCATGGGTACGGGCATCATATCCACCCACCCCGTGTCTGTTGACGAGCCACTGCTCCCAGAGGCGGTTGCCTGCAAGGGACAGCTTCAGCAGCGTACACCGGCAGTAGCAACGGTGCCTTGAAGGGCCAACTTGCCCGATGCATGTCACTCTCAGAGGCCGGATGCGGTGTAAAGTGCAACACACTTCGTGGCATCGGGCTGATTAGCCTTCGAGCAGAGTTAACCACGCATCCATGCCCAAGCTGCTGTAACGGCGCTGTTCGTTGGTCATCCTGTAGCCAAATGATCATTGCGGGGCACGTTTGACCTAGTCAACGACAGCTCACCTGTGACACTTTGCAGCTCGTCAAGCCCACGCCAGCCGACGTATCGGTCCAGACTAAATGGGTAGTTCTTTTTTACTGTGTCAGGGAGGTCCAAAGCGCTCTTCGCCTTCTGAAAGGCTTCATCGATGAGGTTTTCCTCGATGCCGTGATCGCTCACCAGGAAAAAGCCAGTATCCTGCAGCAGAACGGCATAGGTACCGTCAGAAGGCAAAGTTCCGCAGCACACTTCGTTTTGAGCATTGCAAGCCTTGACATCGACATGAACCAGCTGAGTCTATCCAACGTTGGTTAACCTTGCCTTGGCTGCCTCCACTAGTTGTCTTCCTATTTCGTGCTTGCGGCTCTCGAAGTTGGCCAAGGAGATAATCAATATCTGCTTACCCATCACAATTGCACTTTACTGCTGCCGATGCTTGCGACGAGTGCGTCGATACTTGCTAGTGAGCCGTGCGACAGGGGGGACGTGACTAAATCATACTATGCATGTGGCGGCACGTGCAGAAAT
>JAABUK010002369.1_pt1 | contig 33888 bp, 39 predicted proteins | sample 5559141 | NCBI WGS metagenome assembly JAABUK01 (sample SAMN10711869, study PRJNA513367) | rock metagenome | isolation source: Antarctica rocks | place: Antarctica: Victoria Land, Pudding Butte nord | collected 2016-01-03 | reverse complement strand
GCAGAGCAGCTCATGAATCTCGTCTTGTGTGCGTGTGTGAAAGCCCTTCTGCTTGCCCACATACACCATGCGCGCACCACCATGCACAAGGCGCAAAATGTCTGGGGACACCAGTCTGCATCCCAGATGCAACTCATGAAACGATGGCTTGTGACAGAGCAGCGGTTATTAAGTGGGCTTGGTTTATTGCACTACATGCCTGTCATACAGAACCACTTCTGCTGTCTGCATCAGCTGCACTGCACGCAGTGTCAGAAGGCCAGGGTCTCCTGGTCCGGTGCCTGCCAAATATACAGTTCCAGGGCCATGGGACCGGCCTGCAAGCGTGTGTATGTTGGCCTTGCAAACCTAAGATTTGAAGTGAAAATTGCACAGAGTGATCTGGCTCAGCAAGCAAGCAAGCCAGCAAGCAGCTTACCTGGCTGCTTGGCTCTCAGCAATGCTAGCAATTCTTCGCCTCCAGCTCTGTTGTCAAGAGCAGTAATGTGTGCTTGTGGCAATCCGTTGGGGTGACGAGCTGTATCGTGACCGACACTGGCGGTGCACTTGAAGGTCGCTCTGGAACCTTGTGGCAAGATTGTACACAATCTAGAGGCACTGAAATCGCGAAGGCAAGCAATTTGAGACAACTGTAGTCCACTGGAAGGGTTGAGCGGAAAAACGTCCGGCCGACGCAAGAGCAGAGTTGGTGACATGGCCATCGCGCAGAGCGCTTTGACTATCAGAAGGTTCAAGTGCTCAGTCTGAAAGCTGCTGGCTTGTCGACTTACTTTCGTGTTATCGGTGACTATCGATGGTTCCGTGGAGGGGTCCGTTCTTTAGCCCTCACGTGGGCATCTGTCTCGCACGTGCGCTGTACCACGTGACAAAAGTGGCCCACGCTGGGGAATCGTCCCCCCCTTGAGATGAGAGCCATCAGCAGTGTCAAATAATTTAGGGAGTTGGTGGTATGAATTACCAAGACAGTAGTGTCAGCTGCAGGATGATAACCCTTTGCCCACCCTGTGGCACATATGCATGGCTTGACACACTTGGAATCTGCAACTTCATGACCATGCTGCAACTCTTGACCAAGCTCTGTATATATTCACTGTGTAGCTGCACAATAACCAACATCCATATGGACATGTCTCTGCCTGGTCACCCTCACTTCTCCTCGCTGTCCAAGTCTGGTTCCTGCAACCCTGTGCCTTTAAGGCCTGACTGCCTTTGTTGTGTCACCCGGTGTCTGGACTGATCTGCTAGGCTAGCATCTGGAGTAATGGCTGCACTCAGAAAATTCAGTGTTGATGTTAGACATGGCCTGCTGTGTGGCGCCAGGTGGCACTGCCAGATGTATGAAGGTTGACTTAGTCAGTATGCATACTACTTGCTGGGGGCATAAGGCTGCCCAATGCAATCATGAGTATATGCAAGGCAGCACAAGGCTTAGCCAATAGCTAGAGCATCAGATGGCAATGCATGGCATTTAAAGAAACTCAGTAATGTATCTGATCAGAGGTGCTTGCGGTTGTCAAAGCATGAAAGCTATGAGTGATTGCACTTTTGAGACAGCATACAAGCTAACAGGCTCAAGATCAAGCCAAGAGTTCAACTGCAAACGGTTTGCTTCATGCACGGTGAAGTCAACTTCAGAAGAACACAGTATAGCTAGCAACGCAACAGCTGCTACCACTCTAGGTGAGGTTGACGGCTGTGATGTTGACACCTCGCTCTAACGATTCATGGCTGTACCTGTGACCATTGTTCATCAAATGTGTATTCCTGGAGAGTTCATTCATCTACACTGCAGTGCTGGTTACACACAAAGGTGATAGGTTCCATTGCATCTGTATACGTTTGCCATCAAAGCAGTTGAATGGACTTGCTTGCAGCATTTCAGCTCAGTGCTGATGACTTGCTGGCTCTGTCATAAGCCACCTTGATCAGAAGAGCCTTTGTACGGCATCCAAGCAGGCTTGCTTGCGACACTCACGGCCTTATCTGATCCTCTTTCTCAAACTGCTCCTTACAAGTGTCCCTCACGTTGTGTTGTAGCTGTGGGTGCCTGCTCACCGCCTTTGACAGCGTCCTGTACAGATCAACTCTGACTTCATACCGACCGAAACTGTTTGCGATGAGGAGTATGCACCTTTGCATATACAATAGAGCCTCCTAAAAAGATGGCAGACCTGGGCTTGATGCATGAAGTCTTGAAGCTTGCCATCAGCTTGCTGTACCCGCTTCTGCTCTTGCTCTGACAATTTCACTGCAACGGAAGGATGCCGGCTGTCACTGCCAGTCACTGCTTGCGTAGAAGACATCGCGACGGTGTGGAGCCAGACAAGCTACTCGGCGCAAATGCTCGACGAGGGTCGCTATCAGCTTTTGTAATTTCTGTAGCACTGTCTAGACCAGGGTCTGTATCTATGATCTCCTTTGCTTAGAAGGATCATATGGATTTTACAAATTTGGTTCAGACTGTTTAGACATGATGCAATTTTGGTACTGATGTTGTTGACCAGCTCACTGACAAAGCTGTGATCGCCATGCCGTGCTTGCTTCAATATCCTGGCACATCTGTGATGGCAATGCATTTGGCTGGCTGAATATGTAAAGTCCTCGCCCTCCTTCTCTGACATACACATTCAGATGACCCGCATCCACGGGAGCTCAAATGCGCAAAGGAGTCATGCATGTCCTTGTACTGCACTACAAATTGCCTTGTCTGCACACATAGCTGGGCACTGGCTGCGTAGCAACATACACCTCACATCCTGAGTTGCCCTGTGACCTTGGCAGCTTGTACCCACTTACAGAGACAAGCGGCCAGCACCATGCATGAAGCTTTTGCCAAGTCAAAAATTACACCGGTTGCATACTTGGATGAAAAGTCTGGGCAGAAAAGCAGACAATAGCATGCACAACAGCTCAACAGGTATGGTTGAGCTGGACAATGATCTGTCTGTCACTATATGCTTGCTGCTGAACACCTGAAAATGTTTCTTTGTACCCAAGTAAACCCAAACTGGTGCAGCTGAATGAAGCACACGACAGTATCAAAAAAATATGATTTGCAATCAAGCTGCATGTGGTCTAAAAGCAGTGGCATTCCTCCCAAACCACAGGCAGCTTCTACAAACCGTTGAACAACAGAATCTGCTGCTTGAACTGCAGTGCTCAATCAAAGGTACCAATTGCAATTGGGGTGGCAGTCACAAAAAGGTGTAGATACTCGATTTCCTCTGGGGTGCCAGTGCCAGGGTCTAGCTTGGCCCCATACTCATACTGAGGACCAATCTGTTTTGTGGCTGCCTCTCCAGAATCAAGCCTGATTGGCTCCCATTGGTTTGCTCTCAAGAACTTCTCCATCTGCAGCAGCAAACAGGCCACAGATGGCAGTTGGTTCCTGTGATTGTAAGAGGCTTGGCACAGACCAATTAGATATGAAATCATAAACCACATGGAGCTCTTGTGCAAAACGTTTTCTGCTTGACCAAGTCGCTTTGCTGCATTGCATGGCTGTTGCATCCGAATTAAACAGATGTCAGGCGTTGCGTTGCCTGCATCGCCTTGGACTCACACCCACGACACCCTTACCTCTGCAAGCTTGTTTGGTCCCCCCCATCTGCGGAACTTCCTGAGGTTGACAAAGTGCCCCCCCTCATTCAAGCGTACCCTTTGCTGTTCCCAGGCCTCGCTTGCCAAAGTTCCCAGAAAGGTACTGCCAGGCGCTGACATCTGTAAGAGCAAACAAGACATGCATCAGCTGTCACAGCATTTGCTTGACGTGCATGCGGCTTATGCAGTCACCCCATTTCAAAAAGGAGCAGTTGATCCATCTTGCAACTGTGTGAGTGTTCGGATCATACCATGTCACAAGTCAGATCAGTTGATGTCGCAATGACTGGGCAGATGCACCCAGGATGGCATGTAAAACTGCACATGAGTTGTACAACATTCTCAGTGCCATACGAGACATTCATACATGTTCATTAATACTCTTTTGCTGCCAAGGCTGCACTGTAAGAAGGCAATGCTTTGTACCAGGCAAACGCCATGGAGAAGCATAAGGTTGATGCTGTAGTAGCAAAGCATGGATGCAAGCATACCTTGTGCAAGGTGTGTAGAAGTGCCTCATTTTGCTCCTGTGTAAGGTAGTTGAGCAGACCTTCTGCTAGCCAAACTGTTGGCACCTCTTGCTTAAAACCTGCAGCCAAACACACAGCTACCATTGTTCATGAACTCATGTTCAAGACCACTTTTCCTTTTGACAAGCTTGAAAGCCGCAGAGCCTTGGTGGCGTCATTGGTCCACATTGGCAGCATGTGCAATCTTCATGCATTCCCTCAGCAGTCTCACCAGCATTGATCAGGGTCTCTGTCCAAGAAGGACTGTTAAGGTCAACCACAGCAGAGGTGTATGAGCCAGCATGCAGTGGATACTTGGCTTGCTGGCCATGCTTCTTGCTGGCTCCAGCAGCTTCCAGGATCCTGCCTTTCAGGTCAAGAACCTCATGCTGATCCAAGTCGTACCAGCTGCATGCCATCACAGCGCTTTCATGTGGTCATGGCCCAAGACACAATGCTGTTGCCTTGTCTAATAATAGTGGACTTCTACTGCATTTGGAGTAGTCATTGGCGACAGCTTACTGAGTCAATAGCAAACCCAGGGTACAAATGTAGCTAATGTGGTCAAGCCAAATTGGCATGAGGGCTGACCTGACAGAGTGCATGGAAGGCAGTCGCCATGGCCTGGCATCCATTCCAGCTCCCAGAAGCACCGCTTGGCAGTTCTGGCCTTGAAACTGTGCAAAGACCTTGGCTAGTGCGTCATCCAGATACCGGGTGCGCAGCGTGACCCAACCAAGCTTTCTCGGTTGATCGGACTCTGCATTGCTGTAACCATACAACGAAGCTTGCTGTGACAAAGACTGCGCGCGCAAACTCCACTGGTAAAAGAAAGAGCTATTTGCGCTGGCCGAGGCCTGGTCAGCTAGAGTCAGCCTTGCTTGAGCAAAACTGCAACGCACCTCACGAGACCCTTTGCCACCGGCGACCTGGGTTCCCAGTTCGAGAGCTTTAGGTCCGGCCAACACTTCCGCCAGGGGATCATTATACAGGCGATCGGCAAGGCGCGACTCGATTGCACGAGCAGCTCCATGCACACACGCGCATATGTTTACAAAGCCGCCATGTGATCAAGGGTGACTGCAATGGACTAGGGTCACTTGCATGCTACCGTCAATACCTGCTACGCCACATGATGAGAACTTCAAAGGATCTGCGTGCAACGAAGCAGCTCAGTGTATATCTGTTGCCATGCACAAGCACCAAGCAAGGCTTCAACTTCGCTGCGAGCGGCACTTGCCTTGCAGCTCATTCAGCTCGTTCAATGTACTCATGACTCAACCCCTGCTGTCCTGATCGCGGCCGATCTGCTGTGAAGCATGACTTGCTGCGAGATTGATGCGTGCTTAGTCATCCTACAAGATATGACTAACACATCGACCTGGCGAATGACGTTGCTAGTCGGTTACAGTCCTTAACCGTCAGAACACCACATGGCAAGTTGTGTGCCAGGTCACTTGCTCGGTTCCGAAATTCGGTGTGCGGTCCGGGATGATATGTACTAGAAAGTCGCGGCCGTAGTCTCAAAGAATAATCTCCTGCCCTTCGTGAGCTACATCATGCAGCAACCCTGGGTGTCCATCGACCTTGAAGCCGACCCCCATGCCGCCAAAGTGCTGACGAGCACTCATGCTCCGACGCCTTGGCCTGAAGTTGGTCTGCTGGCAGCACAGTCTGAGTTGCGGCTGCAGCTTTTCCCAGCCCTCGAAGCCCGCCATACCCGCGAAAGTGCAGCTTTGTTCAGAGGTCACAAACAGGATCGAGAGTCACTGGACCGGCGATATGATGAGGACAGTGCTGAAATGGAGTCCCGTCATCATGACGAGCGTGCAGCCCTTGTAGACAATTACAGAGCCGGCCGTGATGTTCTGGAAAAGCAATTTGCAGCTGACAGTGCCGGCATGCAGTCTAAACAGCTCAGCGAAACACAGGCCTTTCTACAGCAGAATCTGGAATTGCACAGAGATATGATTGCAGCTTTGGCTCAGCAACGAAAACATCAACAAGAGGTGAAAGTCTACTTGCAACTGGTCTGATCACAATACCACTCTACTGATTATTGCCTGAGCTGTTACGTTTGTGCACAGGAATCAGACAGCCTTGCAGCTGAAAAGGCCAGCATGGAAGCACCAGGCATCAGTGGAGGAGACATACTGCAGCTCAATGTTGGTGGGGAGAGCTTTGTTGTGACCAGGGGCACGCTGACACAGGTGTGCAGCAACGCTGTGCAGCTGGTGCTTGTCGTCACATCTCATAGAGGTCGTCTCTGAGTGTGTGCTTTGTCTCTGCAGGCCAAAGACTCTTTGCTTGCATCAAAGTTCAATGGACGCTGGGAAGCAAGGCACCAGCTGGATAACCAGGGGCAGATCTTTCTGGACTATGACCCCTACTGCTTCAAGCAAGTGTTGGCCTACCTCAGAAGCAAGGCCATTGAGCGACCTGATCGCCCAGCACCACAGCCAATCATTGCACCAGAGTCACAGGCACAGTTCAACGCCTTGCTGCAGTTCCTTGGTTTGGAGGAATTCATGGGGCGCCACTTCTTCTTTGACAAGTGCAGCAATGGTGCGTCCATGACAGAGATCAGGACTGTTTTGCAGAAGCACACTGCAGCTGGCATTGATGAGTCATGTCTGTTGGCACCTGCTATGCCTTACGGCAAGGTGTACCATATAAAGTGTCACATAGAGTCCTATGATGGGCAAGGCTTGTTCTTTGGCTTGACACAGCTGCAAGAGCTGTCACCAATGACGCAAGCATTAGCAGGCTGGTCCACCACTGACACCAGCCACAGCATTCTGAAGCATGGAGATTGGCACACAAAGTCTGAATGGACAGGCTTTATGGCAGATGACAAAGTACTGTTCAGAATGGACTTGGTGTCAGGCATGCTGCACATGTTCTGTCCAAGGTTCAGCAGAGCCTTCAGCATCTCTTTGGCCAAGGTGTTCAGCTCTTCTTTGAGCAAATCCTCCGGTCAGGCTGTCTTCTTCAGAGTGGTCATGCGTGGAGCAGGTGTGAAGGTCAGGCTGCTCCCAGTCATGCTGCAGGACATGCAGGACATATCAAACATGATCAAGTAAAGGTGGAAGCCAAAAGAAGTATTTGAACGTTCCAGCTCAATTTGATGTTGGCCTGCCAGTTTTGCAAAGCGCTGCCGGCACAGGTGAAAGCTTTACAGCACACATGTGTGAACAATGGCACTGAAGTGAAGTTTTGCTGCAGCTTTCTTTTTACACTTATCTATTGACACAGCAGCATCAAGCCGCGCATAGGTGGCATGATATCTCATGAGTTGCTCTATCGTAGCTGTCCTGCTGCCTGTTTATAAACAAAACTATTTTTTATTTGAAATTGCAACTACGGTATTTACTTATTTATAGAATGAAGCTTTTGAATTTCAATGCCACCCACCTCTCTGCCAAGCCTTCTACTAAGCTTGTATGGAAAGCCGCCATCATGCAAATTAGTGCAAAATCCGGTATTTGGTCTAGACTTGCAAATCACTCTGCTGAGACATTGCTTTCTTCATACACAGCGTACTGCTTTACTATCTCTCACGTACAAGTTCACGAAGCAAATAAGTAAGCAGACCAGAGCGAACACCTAGCCATACAGGCTGCACAAAGTCTATCATGCTTCCATTTCTTTGAACAATTTGAGACCAGCTTCACACGGAGCTCCAGTCACGCAAAGCGTGATGGTGCGTTGGCCTGACCAAGTCTTGGTCTGCCTCCTTGGTCAACGCTCAACAAGCCGCGGGCGCATTGATCACTCAAATCGAAAGCCTACTTAGCCTGCATGTTCCCTCAGCTGTGCTGCTAGCGTGCACTCGGTACAAAGCTGTTGCAAGCTATAGGCAACATGTTGCACAGAGCCTGCAGAGTAAGCAAGCTGGTGCAGCAAAGCCTAGTTAACACGCCTGCTTTTGCACAAGACGTGACTGTCTTGCCTTCTTCCAGCTCACTTTGTCGGCCGTTCTCAAACCTTCCGAACGACTACGCCAACGTAAAAGTGGTTATGCCTGTTCGAACTGCTAAGAAAGCGGAGACCAGCTATCAGCAATCAAATGCAGACGGACAAACCAGCGTTTCAAATACTGTCCCTGGCGCTTCGTCATCGGCTACCTTGCAGCAGGGCGCTCAGGCAGGTGATCAACAGCATTGAAATAGTAGACAACCTGTGTCGGTCAACAGGATGAGCACGATTGTATCGGTTGTTGACTGCAATCTAACAGACAGCTTCTTCTGCAGCAACATCGTGGATGTTTCCATGGGAGAAAAGACAAATGGACGGGCGAGGCACACCATTGAGGACTTGGGAGAAGCTGTATTGGGGCGTGTTTGTAACAGCAATCAGTCTGTTCTTATTCAACAGACTCAAACCAGATCCAGTGGATGTAAAGGTGAGGTGATGATTGCTGTAGGACTTGGAAAGCTTGACAGGTTAGCCGTAATTGTAGGCTGAGCTATGTCAAGCTCTGTGCTGATCAGTGTAACAATTGAATACATATGCTTGTGCATCACCAGATGTTGTGTACTTCCAGCCATGACAATGATGAGGTCATGGCTACTGCAGGTTGATGAGGATAAAGAAGCAAGGAAGCTAGAGGCAGCCAGAGCTGTATTGGCAGGCAGGAGCTTTACAGAAGGGGAGGAGGATCCCTTTGAGGGATTGGGGCCTCAAGAAATCCAGGCATACATAGACAAGGCTTTAGATGGGGTTTCGCATTCAGATCCCTTTGAGGTGAGACCACCTGCAGTAGCCGTTGGTGGTATGACAATTGGTATACTCTTCCCGAGCGATGCGTCTGGTGCCTTGGCAAACCACTACAAGCTTGCATGCACCCACAATTTTATCAGCATCTGTATCATGGTGTATCTCTGCAGCGGATACTTAGTCTGTTTGCATGTCACATGCAACCATGAAACAAAATTAGGTGGCAGTGACTCAGAATTTTGACTACAAGAGCTTGTTGCTGCAGGGCATGACACCAGAAGAGATCAATGACTACACAGCCAAGAATGGCGTTCCTGCACAATATCAGTAGCACCTCCCACTTGCCTTGATTGTCACCAAAGAGCCAAACATGGTTGCAATGACTGGGTCAGCATGCACCCTGGATGCGAGACATCCTTCACTAGTATCGTTGAGCGTTGCATGGCTACTTGACGCCGCTGGCAGGGGACAGCTATCCACATCTGTTCATCACAAACAGCAATTTCCAAGCTTGTCTTTCATAGACGTGGCTAGTAGCTTTCTGCCCAGCTAATCTAGGCTTGCAGCAACATAGCAGCCCTGATCATGATCTTTTCTGCATACGCAGTAGTGTTGCTGTCAATGGGTTATTATTACAAGTAAACGCCCAGCAAATCTTGCTCGATTAAACCTTTAAAGCCTGTTTACACTGAAACATGCACTCCATCAAGCTTGCTAGCTAATGCAAGTTTGAGAAGTTGTTCTCTAAAAAACTACCTGTTTATTTTGCACAGCATTGGATGAGTCATTTTGGTACGCCGTAGATTTCAGCTGAACCGTAACAAGTACTCGAGCGGCTTGTGTAGCTTGACCGGGGCAGTCCAAAAGCAGTATGCCGAGAACCGCACCCATTGTTGCCCGCACAGCTTGCTGGTTCAGTGCTGCATCCTTTGAAGGTCGTCTTCGCATTGGTCGTCGCTGCCGAAGGCGTGTGCCGATCGCTTGCGCTGCTGCAACTTCGCAAAGCGCCCTTGTAAATGTTCAGCAGCTCCGGGCATCGATAACAGACGAGCATTTGATTCGTACCGGAGAAGAGCTGCAGCCAGTGGACAGCTTTGCTCAGACCGGGTGTGAGCAACCTGCAGAGCTTGAGCCCGAGGGTCTCAGGTCACAAAACAAACCATACAACGCTGAGAAAGACTGGGATGATCGCTTCGGGCATTACGGCGGGTGAGTCGCCACGCATTCGACGTTTGCATGTCCTTGTGCGTTCACGAACTAGTGTCTGCCACCACTCACAGTCACTTTGAGGGCTCGGTGGCGCTGCACAGTCTGTGGAACCCTGTGCAAAACTTGGCTGGCTCTCGTGGCCAAGATGAGCCAGAGCAGCAGTGGCATGGCTTACGGGCTTCAAAAGCTTCAGGCTGGCTATGTGTTGTCGTACCTGCTTGAATTACTTGTCCTGTCAGGCTTCATTCATCCAACTCAGCAATTTTGCATGCAGTTGATAGCAGTTGTATGCACTTCGTGAATCTGTATGACAGAGAGCTGCTGGTACACAACAGGAACAAGCTGGAGCATGGACTCTGGCAATCAAGCTGGTATGCCAACCTCTCATCACCTGATGTAGATTGCACATCATCCTGTTGATCTGACCTGAAGCACATCATTGTCTTGTCATTTGTCACAACATTTGCGTGTCATGGGTTACATCCCACTGACACACAAAAGATAGCACTTCATACATGTAGCCCGCTTGCTTCTCTACAGAGGAAGCTTAATGTGTTCGTAGCTGCTGATCAATGCGCATTGACTCTGCATAGTCTAGTGTGCAAGGTGATCCATGCCACAACAGGTGACTGGTTCTTCAGTTGCCGGGCGTGCCAGTGTGGTGTCGGCATCATAAGGCAGCCAGCAATGCAAGCACTAAGAGTAATGGGCTGCATCCAGATGTAGAAGATGAGAGTTTTACTCCCTTAGCAGTCTGCATGTATATATACATATGCTTGTAGGGTATACACAAAGCAGAGCACAGTATGCCAGGAGGGCATCTTCCACCCTTATGTCAAAACAGAAGGGCCTCTCAGGGCACGCACCATTGGCACCTCCCCAGCAGACCTTACCACCTGCCGGCAAGTCTCCCTTTTGGTTGTGAATGATCCATGCATGAGTGTGTACACACACTGCACATTTCAAGTGTGCACATTGAATGCAAGTCTACTTCAGGTTATGTTGCAGCCATAGCTCAGTGCTGACAACTCTTCCACATCCAGCTAGTTTTGATTTTTGTGTGCCTGAGGCAGCAGCAGGACAGCGCTGTTGTTCAAGTATGTCAGAAGGCAGGTCAACAGAATATTCACACATCTGCAATGAGATGCTTGTTGTCTTCGATGCTTTTGTCATGGATCCATGCTTTTGAGTGGACAACAGTGTGTGTACATTGCATGCAGGTTTTCCTTGCCATACAAGCACTTGTTGCCTGGTGAGGAGGGGGGTGCAGGGGCCATGTGGAACTGCAAAATGTCCATGATGGATGTTGACAAACGGAGTTGGATTCTGGGCCCAATGTATGACATGCACACCGGCCAGCTCCTGGTCAAAACAGCACTGGCAACATGCTGCAGGCTTGTCTTGCATGCATAGCTGGTTTTGTTGCTCAAGTATACAAAGGACAGCAGAGGCTGAGCCTCTCTAGCAATGATCGCATGCACTTCAGCCAACAAACTCGACCATGGTATGTGTTCGTCTGAAGCCATCACTCACTTGTCTGCTGCAGACTCAATCAAAGGTGCCGTTTCATTGTTAGATGCACACTGCTGTCCTGGAGATTGAACAGCTGTATGTCCAAATTAGGTTCTGGCAAAATGCCGTCATTTTCGTTTGCCTCAGTGCAGGCGCTGCTTCATGCCAGGGAGTACCCTATAGGACCCCTGAACGTGGATGATCCCAGGGATCTCACCCTGAGCCCCCCTCTGCTGCCTGCCAGGCATAGATTAGCAGGCCCACCACAAAGCTGGCTTACAGGGGACTGGCAAGGCACAGTCACCACTCTCCATTTCCAGCCAGGTACCTAGTTGCCACAGCATGCTGGTATATGCTTCACTGGGGAAGGGCATTGGCAAAGTTCAATCCTGCGATCAACCCTTTGCTGCTTATCAGACTTCACATCTGAGCTGATTGCCCTAGAACAAGCAGGAGATGGATTCAACCCAAGCTTGGCAGCATTGTTGGCAGCATGTAATTTCAGAGTCTGTGATTACTTTTGTCATGCATAAATGTACGTCTGAATTGCATGTGCAAACATGTCTTTGTATGCAGCTGCATATGCCCATGACATGCATTCAGTGCATCCTTCAAATGGCGTGTAAAAGTAGCAAATGCCAGCTGGTGCTGGCATGGCAGGGTGCATGCAACAATGGCCAAACATCACTAAGCATTTTTCACATTTCGTGCAACATCGATGCAAGGGATGTAAACAGATGCTGGTGTTACATGCAGATGGGCAAGTATACCGGGAGCCAAAACATAGCTGCCAGTGGGATCCGCCAAACAAGTCAGTGACAGACAGCTTCCTGTATGCACTGTACACAACGCCAGACTGCTGTTATGTCTTCTGCCCCATTGCATTACCAACAGATGCCACCTCCCTGCCAATGAGTGGGCTTAGCATTGAGTCTGGTTGCCTGACAGGACCTGGCAGGTTCTGTTGCACCATCCTGAGGTACACTCAAGACGGCCGTTTAGCACAGATGCTGCATGAGAAGTATACCAGAAGCCTTCCTTAGGAGTTCTGAGGGTGACTAAAATTTGGAAGACAAAGTACGTGGAAGTATTGGGTCCGCTGCAGCTGTTAAGGACAAGCACTGCAAGACCGAGCCATATTCTTGCATTGCAAAGCGGGTCTGTGGAGCAGAGTGCTCCGTCTGCTGGCAACACAATTAAAAAAGGTCACTGAGCTGCACCATGCAAAATCACTCCCAGTGTAACAGCAAACGATGACATAGAAGAAATGGCTGTCTGTTGATATGCTGGAGAATGCCTGAATCTCCATGGGAATGTGGCAATATCACTATTCAGTTCAGCATTGCTCTTAGGGGCCAGCATAAAGACTGAGCAGACTGCAAGTTTGACCGTTGCCGTAATTCAACACTTCACTTCTTTGCAAAGAACGACATAATGCCTCGCTGGTCCTTGGCTGCAGTCTTGCTACCTCCCCGTTTTGTAGCTGGCCCAGAAGGCTTATTTGGCTTTGCAGCAGCAGGCTTCCCTGCATTGGCAACGCCATTGCCTGCATCAGCATCATGCAAGTGTCCACTTTGAGTGCGCACAATCATGGCGCATAAAATATGTACTTGAATGATGCCCATCGATTTCCTGTGGCATGAATTGCAAGAAGACCTGTTTGAGAACAGTAGCGGAACTGCAAGAAGACCTGTTTGAGAACAGTAGCGGTGCATTTTGCACAAAATGCACAGCAACAGGAGAGTCTAGGTCGTACGGTTGCTAATTTGCATGCAACGTCTTTCAATGGAGGCAAAAGCAAGCTATCCTCAGTAAGCATCACAGTGGTGCTTTTGCACTGCAGCTCAACCTGTGGCTGGACACAGCACCTCTCATAATCAACGTAAATTTGGAGGTCATGTAGCCTAAGGAAGTCACAAATGGAGAGCCAACAATGCATGGCATGCTTCAGTCCATACAGGACATGACACTCACAGTCCAGTTTTCCCAACAGCTGCACTGACCTGGCTGCTCCTTGAGTGCATCATCCTGCAACGCCTTCTCAGGGCTTTTGCTGACAGGGCTTTTAGCCGCAGACACTTGAGGCTGTCTTGCATCAGCCTGTTCATCCTGTTCCTCTGGGGTGGAAGCATCCTGGCTGTCCTCCCAAACCTCCTCAGTAACCTCTTCACCTCTGTCGTTGATGGCTGTGCGCACCACCTTGCGGCGCTTTGGTCCTGCTGCACAACCAATCAGAGCAAAGCTCAAAAGCAAGCTCAGGTACAACCTGGCCATCATAGAGCGACTGGACAATCCTTGGGCTCTTTGGTTGCACACAGCGCCACAGCAAAGCTTAAGAACAAGGTGTACAACCTGGCCATCACACAGCATGCGCGCAACATTATGGGCACTCTGGGTACGCACAGCGCCACAGCAGAGCTGTCAAGCTGCAGAAAGATTCAAAGGCAAACACCCACTAGCGTCAACACCCACTAGCGTCAACACCAACGTACTGTTTGTTTCAAGGCATGAAATCAGGTAGTACAGTATACTGCACATCTACCTTTTACTATATGTGATCGTGATGTGCTTCAGCATCTGAAAGATACATGATGAGCTCGGTTTGCATGACAATGTGCATATGTACCTGCTGCATTGCCTGCTTTGACAGTTCCAGGCTTGTTGGCAGCAGCCCTTTTGGTACCCTTCCTGCCCTTCCCAGCCTGACTCGCACCTCCCACCTCGTCCTGAGTCAAGTCTGGCTCTCCCTGAGCCTCATGCTGTTGCTCTTCATCACCAACAGAGACCTCAATGTCACCGTCTGAAATCTCCTCATCCGACTGAATCTGTTTCGCAGCTGATTTTTTGGCGGGAGCATTTTTGGCAGGAGGCTTCTTGGTAGCAGTCTTCCTCTTGTTGGCTGCTGCTGCCTTGCCCTTTGGTTTGGCCACTTCAGTTTTGACAGGAGAGCCTACAGCAACAGCAAGTGTTGGAGTCAAAAAAGACTGTGAGCAAGCTTGAGTCAGATTTGCATTGGACCACCTTCGCTTCTCCAGCAAGCTTTGCTTTGTGCATCTCTACAGAAGTACTTCAATGGAGTACACAGCAACACTGGGTCCTTTCTGCCTTGCTGAAGTCCAACAGACATACAGGCACAACTGCCAACTGAAGTCCAACAGACATACAGGCATAACTGCCAACAGCCCAAAGGCATGCATGCACATCAAAAATGCATGACAACCTGAACAAGTCAATGCCCAGACCCAGCAATACATGGCTGCTTATGGGGAAATCGCAGCACAGTGACAGAAAGAGCGCATGGACAGCTGTGTTACAAAGCCACCACAAGGCCAGATGCGTGAAAAGGCCATGTGAGATGAGTTCACCTGCAGCTGGAGCTGCCGCTTCCTCCTCATCATCTTCCGATTCCTCTATGGCAGCCTGCCGGGCCTTTGCTGGCGCTGCTGTCTTGTCAGACCCTGTACGCAGACATGATCATCCTGTATGCAGACATGTCCATCATGTATGCAGACACAATCATCCTGCAGGCGGACATGATCATCCTGTATGCAGACATGTTCATCCTGATGCTCCCTCATGCGTTCATTCCAGCATTCATATGTTGCTTCCATCATTCAGTCATTGAAGGCATGTTCTCCCGCAGATTGGAGTACATGGCGTCCTCATTAGCTCACTGCATGAGGTCTTGTTCTGTTACAAGACAGATGGTGTATGCATGCATTGCTGACGGCGCCTTGATTGCAGGTGTCGAAGTACGCCTGACAATTGATGTTGTGTCCACATCAAAAAGTTGTTCTGGTGTCCTGACAAAAGGTTGTTCTGTTGTCCTGTCAAAAGGTTGTTCTGGTGTCCTGTCAAAAGGTTGTTCTGGTGTCCTGACAAAGGCCACCCAGCTCCAATGTACTGTCCAGGTCTTGGTAAACTATTGCGCAATGGAAAAAGATACAGAGGCACAAAGCGTACAGCCTGGATGCTGGAGCCTCCTGCACGCCAGACTGATTCAAATGGACAGTGAGTGGCATCTGAAACTTTCCAAACATTCAAAACTTTCCAAAATTCTGACAGTTTCCAAACTTTCAAAACTTTTGTCGGCTTGCAAAAGACGCACTGCAATTTGGCTGCTTCAATGTGTTGATGTATAGGGCAATCCAGCAATCCAACCAAGTCTTCCCAAATTGGTTATCTTGAGTCATGTAATCAGGGTGTAATCAGTAAAGACCTTCAGCAGAGAGATGAAGTTTGTCAAAAGGGGCAGCAGGGCCGCACCAGAGGTTCTGGCCTTTTTTGCCTGTCTGTCTGCAGGCTTGACAAGCAGATCATCCTCCTCATCCTCCTCCTCTTCTTCGATGCGCTTGCTGCGCTGCTGTGCTGAGCGCTTCATGGGCAGCATCTCGTCTTCCTCACTGTCACTGCTGCTGCCTGCCTGCCAGACACCGCAGCAGTGTCAGCACATGCATCCATTATATCATTGGCAGCAGCGGTAACAGTACCAACGGTAACAGTAACATTGGTAACAGTACTAATGGTAACATTACCTACAGTAACAGTAGCAATAGCAGCCATGAAGCCAGCAAGCAGTAGGCATATGCAGAGGACTGATTTAGCTCTTGTCAATCCTGAAAATCCTGTTTTAATTCAGAAACGTTATCCTTACACTGGAAATCTAAACTCAAAAATGTCCGGGGACAGCAAAAACACGTTTTTTCATTGTGGAGACCTTTTTGCTCCTTCAGAAAGAGCAATTGCGTGCTTGCAATGCCTTTTCCAAGACATGAATTACAGCAATGACATTGCACTCACACCTATTTCCAAATATCTCTATGGATCAAAACAAGTGCCTTCCTATGACCCCAGCTGGGGTGCTGCTACATGTGCTCAGGAGATGATGCAGGGAAGGCAAACAGCAGAATTAAGTTATCTGCTTCCAATCTAATTGCAGCTTTTGTTGAAAAACAATAAAATTGTGGAACCACAGTACTGGCAGTCAAAGCCGCCGTGGTCACATCACCTCAGTGTTTGGCTGTTGCTCAAAGAGTGGCCTCTCAACTACAGTCAGGCTGTGCCACACGCCTCTTTCAAGGCCAGACAGTTCAATAGCACCTGAACTGCGCCCTACTCAGGCGCAGGAGGGAAGAGGAAGGGACCATTCAATCAGCATCTGAACTGCGCCCTGCTCTTGCTCAGCAGGAGAAGAAGGGAAGAGGGAGGGGACCAAGAGCAGTACCTGTTGTGCAGATCTGAGGGCAGCGTCAGCATCAACAGCTGGTGCAGCCTGGGCTTTGCTTCTGGCAGGCTGCTGTGCCTTCTCCTTCACAGCAGGCGCCTTGCTCCACATGTTGGCAAGCCTGCTCTTGCCTCCCTTCTTCTTCCCTGCTCCTCCCCCTCCTCCTGAGGGGGGCAGCTCATTGCTGAGTGAACTGTCAGAACTTTCAAGAGACATTTACGATTGTATATGAGATAGTGTATGCTAAAGAGGAAGGCACACTCACTGCCAGCTGTGTTGCTCAGCACAGTGTGGCAGCGACAACAGCATAGCTTGTGACAGCAGTGCACAGCTAGATGAGACAACATGTCTGGTTGCAATGGCAGTCAAACAGCACTTCAATACAAAGAAGCTAGCTTGAACTGGACGTGGGACAGGAACTAATGCCTTGACACGTGAAGCAGACTGGAAGTGGAACAGGAACTAATGCCTGCACACGTGAAGCAAACTGGAGGTGGGACAGGAAGTAATGCCTTGACACGTGAAGCAGGCTATCATGACTGTGACGCATGAGGCAAGGCCCATCTGAGACAGAGTCCAGGCAAAACAGACTGCTTGTGAAGTAATGCACTGATCAAGGAGCCTATGATAGGCAACGGCAACGTACAGCAACAATGGCATGGCCTAGCATGCTCACACAAGTCCAGACATGACTTGCCTGGGGCTGATGCTGCTGATGGCCCTCCAGATGCAGGGCCACTCAGGGGTGCAGCCCCAGAAGGTGCTATGGCAGTCGTACCGCTATCTCTCTCCATTGGTTGTGCCTCTGCATGTGAGTAATCAAGACAAGTCAGTCCTTGTTCTGAGACAGCATGCAGCTTCACACCAGATTGTGGTCCGCCACTCAGGTACAGCTGCACCTTCAGATTCTGCGCTGAAGATGGCTTCTATGCATTAGTCAAACGTGTACAAATTCATCTGGTTTTCAGCACACTTAAGTGAGAGCATTGTGTTGCAGCACCCAGCAGGCTTACATTGGCAAAGCTTGATGTTGGCCAAAATTAGTCTGGCAGCTGACAGATCACAAGGTAAAATATTAGCCTAACATCTTCTGCAATGACAGAACAAACTTCCATATATATAAAGCTATGCATTTGCAACAAAATGGAAACCAGTCCCACCTATGTCCCCTGACAGGGTACTAAGCCTGTCTATGCTACCATGCTTATGAGGAGTTAACACTGCTGTGGGCACACTGCTGCAAGTCATACATGCTGATTCTGATTCTGATTCTGCGGTTCTCTCAGCATCTGAGATTAATGGTATGAGACTGTGCAGAAAGATGATGCCGAATTGCTCATCATTACCACAATATGGAAACATGCAACACAGGTAGTTGCAGTGTGGTTGCTACAGGTCCCACCTGCACTGTCTTGTATACTGGAGCTGCCGCTGCCCTTGACAGCCACGGATGCGGTGGCCACGCCACCCTGCTTTGCGCTGCCTGCATGCGCACTATAATCTTGCTTTAATAACCTAATACTAATAACAAGAAGAAGAAGAATAAGAATGGTAATAATAATACCAATAATAGTCAGGCAGCTCGTGATGAGCTAGATACATGCAAGACAAGTCTTGCTTTCCACTACCTTGCTTTGCTGCTGCAAAAAGCACCTTGGGCAAATTTTTCATCATGAAAAAGCGTCAGTTGGGAACACTGTGTATCTACTTTGAGGCACTGCTTTCTACCTGACATCCAAGACTGAGTACAGCAGATGGGACCGCGAAGGAAAACTTGCAAAGCTGATCAGCTTGTTCTGGATGGATTCCCTTGCAAGGTGTGCTGCCTTTCATGTCATCAGGCAATGCACAATACAGACTTTCAGCAACTAAACTCAAAACCAGATAAATGTAGCATATATGCACATGAGACTTGCTGGCAGTGCTTGCAGAGGTCTGTTCAATCCCAAAACATCTATTTTAATTCAGAGACGTCATCCCTACACTGCAAAACTCAGAAACGTCTGGGGACAGTAAAAAACGCTTTTCCACATTGTGGAGATGCTTTAGGTCTGGCAGGTGTGGATTGATAGCTGTACCTGCCATGATGCCAGCAATCTGGCCTGCAGCGCTGTTGGGGGCTGCTTTCTGGGCAGGCTTACTAGGACCTGCAGCATCTGTTGAGGGGGCAGCTGCTGGCTTGGGGGCCCTCTTGGCCAAGGATGGGTCATGCTTGGCCTCTGTACACTTCACTGCACTCCACCTATGCACCCAGAGAAAGGTCTCTGTTGCATGCAACTGGAAAGCTAGTTCAAGCAGACCCTGGTGTGCAAGCAGGCTAGGCAAGACAGAAGAGTTGGATAGTGATTGACTTATATCAATCCACAATCTCACCAAGCCAGCAGGTGAATAGTGCAGGATGGAGTATTTGGAGTTTGGGGAAGAGTTGTAGTGGCAGCCAAGATCTGAACTGTTCACTGTGATGGCAGCACAATGTAAGGATACATTGCAGCAAGAATTACTGACAATTTTGTTTGTGGGAGGGCGATATTGCAGCGCTCAACATAGTCAGGATGGCCTAGTCAGAGCTGTATGTGCTTGACGAACACCTTCCATTATGCATGATTGCGTCACATTTCATGACAAGTTTATGTGTGCCATGCCTGTTGTCAGCAAGGCAGTTTGTTTGCCCAAGCCTGAGCTCTTGAAACAGCTCTGAAGTCTGGATGGCGTCATGATTCCACAGCTCTGATGCATCCTTCAAATAGCATGTACCAAGTAACCATGCAAGCGTAATGACCTGGCTGAGATCAACTGTCTCTGCTGCACACATGGGAATGTGGTATGTTTGCCACAGCAGGCTACAGAAGATTAGCACATACCTTTGGCTGTGTTGGTTGCAGACTGTACACATGCATGCTGGTGACAGGATCTAGGGCAGATCGCCTAGTCGACAAATGCTCTGAATCGACTAGCTGCACTGTGTGCTGTCGCGGGTCCGTCTTTGTCCAGCCTGCCAAAAGGTAGGTTGCTTTGACTTTACCACCCCGGTGCTGCTCGAGAAACGCGAACAGCGTCTGTTTGGCCAAATTGCACGGAAGACCGAACTTGCGCGCAAGCCATTTGTACGATATGACCTGCAAAGAACAGCAACTTGAAGTGCAAAGATCGCTTTCTGTGGTGATCAGCTGCTATGTTCTTAAGACCTCCTGCCAACAGCCGGACTTCATCAACAGATAGTTCCGTGCATACCTTTAGATCCTCTGACAACAGCACTTTCAGCTGCTCGCTGATGTGCTCTTGTGAAGGCATGCTGTCTCACTGGTACCAACGTTTCAGCTCATGCTGTGACAGATTCGCTGGCTCAATTCAAAGAAGTTGATTTTAGTCCAGATGCGGGATCAAGCTTGCACTGCCATTTGTCAAGTACATGCAAACGAGAGAAATTCCAAACGCGGTCAACGGATGGGCGATCTCTAATTTTGCCACACTGCAGTGACAAGGACTTGAGGCATTTTCCCCTTCCTCTTCCTTGCACACACAATGACAGGGTATGCACACATTGTGATGGCCTTGCTGCTGCACATGAGCTGCCATGATTCCTGACTTGTCGCAATTTCCTCAGTATATCTGATTCAGCTATATTCTCTTCAGTATATAATGAGACCTGTTGGCTGGGTAAAGCATTATTTCACACACTCTCAGAGTCTCCTCGAGGAGCTCTGATACTTCACCTGTGTGTTTTGGATGTATGTTGGCCTCAAAGCAGGTCAGCTGGTGGCGTAGTGTGCTGACACACGTGCATATGTGCACATGCAAACGACCATATGCACAACTATATAATGTATCGCAATAGTGGATACTTCATGGACCAGCTCGGGCATATCGATCAAGATGCATTCTGATTAGCTATGGCATATGGAACAATACAGAGTGTGCTAAGAAGAGCCAGGGGGAACTTGATATATGCGTGCTTGGCTGATTCAAACGACAATTTCCTGTACCGTAAGCGCTGCACACCGTTCTAAAAGCATAACCGTAATTCATGGTACAACACAAGTTGATCAGGATTTGGAGCATGCATGCTACAGGTAGCTTGCAAAGTCAGGCAATGGCAGCTTGTTGCATGTCTAGGCCAAACTCTGCAATGCTTGCCAAAAAGGTCTGAGGTTTCTGTGTATCAGGGTCAACAGTGTCAACTTTGATCATCTCAAACTCGCCTTTCATGTTGCCTATAGGTGTAGACAGCGGACAAGCTGACGTGTACTCATAAGACTTCCCAGGTTCCAAGATAGGCGTCTCTCCCACAACTCCTGGCCCCCTGCACTGACATGAATGAGGATCAAACAAAGCTAACTAGCAGTCAAGACAGTGCAGGCAAGGATGCATGAGGTGGCAAGTGGATTGGCAATACATGTAGGAAGCAGGCGACTAATGGGCACCAATTGAATTTCTCAACAAGGCAGCACAGCGCATGGAGTGACAGTGCTTGTATGTATGCGCACAGCGGACATACAGTCTGCAGTCATTGTACTTCTGCTCAGAGTGGAACCATATTGCGCGCTGTGTGCAGAACTGTCAACTTAGCCAGGTTCATCAAATTGACTGCAGGATGATCGTGACCAAGAGGCATATTTGGCTGCTTACCGGACTTCCTGCTTCTGCCCTTCTGCGTTGTGAATGACCCAGTGACGGCTCAGCAGCTGCACTGTTTCACTGCTCTCATTCTTGATGGTGACTGAGTATGCAAAGAAATATTGACGGTGCTGGGGATATGACTGATTTGGCACAAAGTAACTGCATCAAACACGGAGACATTCAGCTTGCAGGGGTACCACAGGCAGTCTTGCCTCTCAAATCTTGGGGTATGCTTAGATAGCTGCTTCTGCCAGTTGTTGTGCTAAGTGCGATTGTTGCAGCCCGCATGCAGCTTCACTTTGGCAAAATTGAGTCAAAAATCAGGAAGCAGAGGTTGCAATTACAGGAATAGCCAGAGCAGGGCAGCAGACTGCCATCATTACCTTTTGACCTGCACTCTGACGCCCTCAGTCACAGCGTCGCTGCTTGTCCGCTTGCGAGCCTCCTCAATGTTGTGAGCTACCACAGACCTGAGCTCATCTCTGACTGCTGCAGCTTCCTGCACCAGGCACCGTCAGTGTGTCTGACTTGCACAGCCCTGCCCAGCTGTCATTGCCAGCTGCACATGCGGAAGAAAGCAGGCACCACAAACATTCAAGCACAAGAGACCAATTGCAGCTGTCACCTCAAAACGTTCCTGTGCCACAAACGCATCTAGTTTCTTTTTGAGTGAAAATGCATTGTCTTGTGGCTGAAGAGACTTCAAGGCGTCTCTCAGCTCCGCAGCTTTCTTATACTGCTCCAATCTGATAGCGTCCTGAAGCTCCACCTCCAAGTCTTGCCGTGAGGGTGTTTGCTCTTGCTGTGAGGAGTCTGTGGCGTTCAGGGTCGTCCGAAAGCGACAAGGCCTACTTTGCTGAAGTCGCCTCACAAGGCTCTCACGAGCATCATGTGGGAAAGTTGCAGCAGGCGATTTGGCAACGCGTCTTTCAGTGTCTTTATCACCAGTATGCTGACCAATAAAGGCCTGAGCAGAGGTGGATATTGTGATCATGGTCAAAACAGGGCACTAGCGATAACAAAACGAAACAAAGACAGTGTGCAGCGCTGGTTCACCGAGGCCACCTGCAACTCACGTCGCTGCCTACAGCAAGGTGACACCAGATGCAATGACAATGCGAAGCGCTCGCAGAAAATAGAAGGATTTTACAAGTTTCAGTAAACGGTTGAGGCTGGCACCATCATGACGTTGCACAGTGGCGCAGAAATATAAATCTTACTCTGTGTGAAAACTCTGTCTCAAGTCTGAAAACATCAGCAGCATTTCCAATACATCATTCCATCTGACAAAATAGCAAACAGTGCCTGTACTTGGAAACGTGATCACTCAAGAGTAGACCTGATCGGCTGCTGACTATGCATGAGCAAGCCAGACTTGCAGCAGCAGGTCTTAACCGCATAGGAGTACTGATGTTGGCTACAATTCAGCTCATGCGTTTGACATCATTCTTTCTTCATGCCAGGCCAACATCTGTGGACTGATCATACTCAGGCAACTCAGAACCTTCAGGAGGCTCTCTGTAGGTGTGATCCATGACAAACTGCTTGATTCGCGCAGCAGTGGCTCTCACGTCTGGATCCGTGGACTGCATACACAATGAAAAGTTGCGTTTCTACAATAGCAATCCAGAGCAGGCTCTATCCATGGGGGTCTGCCAGACATGTGGTGATATCGTAGGTTGGCAGAGTGTTCACAGGTGTATCCAGCTTCCCAACACAGAATTAAGGGGTTGCGTGCATGTTGCTGGCGGTGTGTGACGCATGGAAGCATGTGTTGTATACAAGCTGTGGCCGTTACATGTTTGAGAACAGGCCCTTGTGACTGCATGCAATATACAAGCAGGTTACCTGTCAGATATCATTTTTTGCTACCGTCACAAGTTATAGCGTTGTTGCGCAGAGGCATCTCACAGTTGATCACAAGCATACCTTCTGAAGCACAGTCCAAAAGCTGTCGTAGATGCAGCGCAGCATTTTGATGAACTGGTCTTTGAATACCCTGTGTAACCTGTAGCCAGCTGTTTGGAGGAGAGCGTACAAAGCTGTTGCTGAAGTGCGATTTGCTGGAAGACTATTGAGCAACCTGCATGCACAAGCACATCTGCTGTTACAGCATTGGATCGCTCTGAACTCACCGCTTGGCTGGCCAGGTTCTGGTAAGTGCATGAGCCGCCTCGATGAATTGCCATGAGTCGCGCATGACAGGAACACAAAGTTTACACAGATGTCTGTTGATGGGTGACAGGCTGCAGAACGGTCAACAGCATCATGTAGTGTGAACTGCAAATCTAGCATGCATGACCATCAGAATGCATTGCGCGCGCAGAGCACAGTGGTTAGGGACAAGCCAGACTCATGCTTATGCAGCTATCATCAACTGCCATTAGCAGCCCAACCAGACATTCTTTCACAAACATGAGCAGCAGTCTGACCTTGCCATATACTGCCAGGCGCTGCTGATACCATTGGGGCTCCTCAGAGGCCACAGCTCAGACTGCATCAATGCAGCATAGAAGGTCGCAAAGCCCCCCACCCTTTGCAGGTAGCGGTCTGGCAGCTCGTGCGCCTCCTTGCCTGTCTTGGGGTCTGTCACCTTGTGATACCCCATCTGGTGGTAATGCTGCTCTGCTGTGGCCTTCTTGAACATGTGGTATTTGGGCACAGTCAAGGGGCAGACCTGCCAAGCAGGCAGCAATGCTGTTGAATCAGCATGCACTGCCTTCAGAGCAGCTCAACATGCTGCAACGCATCTGGGGTAAGTGGAGTGACAAGTTTGCTGCACCTGGAGTTGCAGGGTGATTTTCAGCTCTTTTCAATCCCAAAACATCTATTTTGGTTCAGTACCGTCATCCCTACACTGGAAATCTAAACTCAGAGACGCCTAGGGACAGTGAAGACGCGTTTCTACATTTTGGAGATTTTTAGCTGATGCACCTGTGCTGAGGACAATTAAAGGCAAGATGCTGACTTCCAACCACCTTGCTAGCTTGCTAATTGTCAGTCACCATACAACCAGGCATCAGCATCTACCCAAGCAAGTCACGATGCATCTCAGAAACTGCAGGTAGCAGGCTCTTCACATGGCGCAGGTGGTTGGTTGAGGACAGGAAACCAATGCAGTTGACTGTAGATCTCAGTGCACAGCTTTGTTTACCAAATTATTGCATGTTGTGGGTTCACAACAGGGTTTGAAATTGTCCAAGAATGCACAAACGAGATGCAGCGCCTCCATGCAACACTCAGGGGAACATCAGCTGACATGGTTCTGTGTATCAGATGATGGCAGAACACATTTCCACAACAGGTGTGCTGCTGAAAGGCGTTGCACAACGTACAGAACGTGAGGTGTTGCTCACAGCTTGGAAGCGTACCTCGTGCAATCTGGCTATCATGAGCTCTGCAAAACCTGGATGGGTCTGAGCCACTGCCACGGCCACTTCGGCATATGGAAAACAGGACGGCTGGTTCAGCGAGATCTGCACAACATCAATCATTGTTTCATTCACTATGATCACCATGTCAGGCAGACTGTGATTGTTGCAGACCTCGTGAAAAATGACAGCTAGAATCAGCAGATCTTCTCACACCCCAGATGTTGGTGCAGCGCAAGATTATGGGCAGTGTAACTGGTTGTGATGCTCTGCCTGCAAGTGTCTGTGCAGGTTTGAATGGACTCAGGGAGTGCCCACAGTCACATGCAGTCATGATTATTTCTGACCTTTTTGTCAACAGTCACGGGCCTTTAGGTCGAAGAGCAATGGGGCCATGCAGAACAGCGCAAAAGAAGGCACAAAATCTTTGACACCCAGCTAGAAGAAAGGGGAGGGGGGTGGGAGTCAGCAACACATGACACAGGGCAAGAGCAGGTAGCAGGGTGAGGGTGTGTGCATAATTACCTGATTCTCACACTGAAACAGGAAGCGCTTAGCCAGCTGCAGGTATGCATACACTCTCTGCACTTCAGAAAGCTGGCTGAACAGGGCGACAACGGTGTTTGCTTTGCTCTTGACCTGCAGGAAAGCTTTGTGTGTGTCTGTTTGGCTTTTTTGGTGTTCTGGTGTCAGCAATATTGATGCACATGTCCTGCCAAGACCCGCATGGTGATTGATGCTGTACACACAAGCTGTGGCAGGGTTGCACTGCATGTGGCACCCGACAGCTATGGCAGGAAGACCTTGCACACTCAGACTGACAGGCACAGCAGCAATGCAGCAGATAGACCTCATTTGACATTCACAGCTGCGCACAGCATGTGCATGATGCCCTCTGCAGACACTTGAGGTTGCCCTGGAGCAGGGCAATGCTTGTCATGAAGGCACTCTTGAAAGCATGGCTTACATTGTATTGGGTGCCAGAGATCTGCTGCGTGACCTTTGTCAGCTGCTTGTCGATGTCTCGCCGCTCCTTCTTGTGCTCATTGCTTGCAACATACTCCCTGACAGCATCCTACATGCATCAGGAGCTTTAGAAAGTAGCAGCTCGCATGCAAATGCATCTGTAATGCCAAGCCGTACATGTAACAATGCCAAGGCCAATAAGGCCAATAAAGGCATAGCCTGACAGCCTTCATGGCGCAATGGCAGGACTTTGGTAGGCATGCAGCAGCAAGACAGGGACCTGATCAAGACAACAGGCCCTGTATTTGCTGTGTAGCAGATTAGGCTGGAGGTGTATACAGCGCACATACAGCGCAACAAACGAAGGTCACCTGTGCCTCTTGAAGCTTTGCTCTGTAGTGTGTCTCATGCTGAGCAGCTGAGTCTGAAATCCTCAGCATCCTAGAGGGGTCAGCATTGCCACCACCATCAGCAGCAGCAGCTGTTGCTGATCCATTCTGAGGTGGCTGTGCCAACTGCTGAGGCGGCTGTGGGCCAGGCTGTTGAATTTGTGCCGACTGGGTTGGCTGCTGAAGCTGTGAGCATTGTGCCTGTGCCTGCTGCTGCTGCTGAGCCTGCAAGTCAGAAGACCTGAAAGCTGTCAGGCAACATGCTAGAAAGCTTGTGGTGCAGCAACAAACTCCTTGTGGTGCAGCAACAAACTCCCACTACAAGCCTGCCTTCACCAAAAGCTATAAGGCGTGCAGAATGCACCTGCAAAGCAGTGTGAGTCTGGGGCCAGTAAACAGCTTGTAACCTGGGTCAGTCGCAGAAGGAAGGAAGAGCAGCTTCCTTGCGTGACGGATCATCAGATGCAAGCACTGAGCATGCAAGCTCTTGTGGCCGGCGTGCATAAGAGGGTGCACCAAAACTACCTGCTGCTGCTGAAGCTGCTGCTGCTCGCGTTGCTGCTGCTCCCTTTCCTGCTGTTCCCTTTGCTGCTGCTCCCGCTGCTGTTGCGCTTGCTGTTGCTCTTCATGCTGTTGTTCTGCGCGCTGCTGCTGTTCTCTCAGCTGCTGTTGTCGCTGCAGCTGCTGGTTATGGGCTTCAACCTGCCGTTGTCTCTCTTGCTCCTGTAGCACAACCAATGCGAGGCCTGGTGCCATGACACCAAAGTCAATAAGTAATGCAGCATAGCCAAAATGACACAGCCAGACATCATGTTGAACAACATTCACTGTTTGTGTCTTCACACAACATGTATCCCACAAAAAAATTGTTCAAAGGCAAAGGAGATAGGAGGTACACCTGCAGATTGTCATAAAACTGGCCAACAGCCTTATGCGGCTACCGCAAAGCAAGCTCACAACAGTTTCTGCATGAAGTCTTGCAGCACCAGCTCACACACAGATGCCTCACTAGTGCTTGTGCATATGTTGATGCAGCGCTTTACATGCGGCTTGATCACCCCCCAACTGTATTGACTTGCTATGAGCAGAGAGCGTTTGTGCATCCTGTGCCTCAAAGCATTGGCATACTGTGCGGTCGATCAGCATACCTGTGTCTGCACCTGAAGCTGTCTGTCAGCCTTTGTGCTGTGCTCTTGCCGCAATATTTGCAAGTGCTGGTCCCGCTGCTGCTCCACTCTTGCCTGAAGCTCGTGCTCCTCAGATGTCAACTGCACCTGAGTGGCAATGTTGTAACCCTTAGAGCAGCAAAATCTTGTGGGCGCCACTGTATGCAAGGCCAACAAAGCAATTTGCAATGTACAGTTTGGTCTTTATGCACAGCTATACAGAGGCATTTTGATGACTGAGCGATACCTGCCTTTGTGTCAGATCCTCCCTGATTCTATACAGGTGACTGAGCTCTCTGTCCTGAACCTGATGAACCTCAGCATAAAATCTGCCCATGCTGCATTGAGTCTTAGCCTGCATAGCATAGCTAGCTCGATGGTTTCAGTGACGCAAGCTTCCTCTACTTGCCAGATAAAAGCTTGCACAATTTTCACCTTATGTAGGTGACCAAGTAGATACTCAGCTTCAGAAGCCACGTGGTGGATATGACTACGGTGCAGGGAGGCAGACGCAGGTGGTGTTGGCGTCAAGCCTGGTTCTTGATGGTCGGTGTCATCCTCTAAGCCTCCCAAAAGCAGTCCCAGGGGGGTCCGAGAAGTCGGCAGCTCATCCTCTTCATCGGAGATTGCGGTTGCCCACTCTAACTTTCTGGCCTCTTGCAAGTTGAGAGTCGCAGCGCTGACGCACATCCGCTCAGATCAGCAATCCTCGTGTACCTGACCTGACATCTATGGCAGTCACGGCAAGTCTTTTGGCAGCAGTGGCTTTGTGACTTTGCTGTGAGACTCAGCGTTCATGTCTCTGCTCAAGCGACATGATATCAGCGTTGACGTCTGCTGTGTTTGACCTACACTCAAAAATGTAAGCCTCGCTGCACCGAAACCAGGGCCTGAACCTGCTCTTGCATCTACCATCTCCTCCAAACTGACCTCAGCGGATTTAGGCTACTTTACACTTGCTTCTCAGGGTCTGAGCTTCATCGAGTCTGTGGTGCTGAGCCGTCACTGCATGCGGACCAGTGTGTTGGCATCACTCATGCAGAAAGACACCTAAGTCACTGCTCGGCCTGTGTGCAGAACCGTAGAATTGAGTCTCAGCCGGACCAGGCTGCATCCAATCGTCATGTCAGATCGGCTTGATCGTCTCGAGCGCCGTGTTGACCAACTAAGCCTGCTAGCCTCTATATGTGATCAGACTTGCTGGCTGGCTAAAGCATTGTAATCTCTCTCTCTCTCTCTAGTCTGCCAGCTTCTGAAGGAAACCTCTGGGCAAGCCTGGTCCGTAAGCCCAGGTTGCCTTTTAGTGGATAAGCTTCCACCAGGCAGCTGCGTGATGAAGCCACTGCAACAATACTGCATGAATCACGAGACCAAAATTTTGCTGCAAAAGCCAGTTTCGTTTTGGGAAGCCTGGGACCTGATAGGCTCACAGCCGCACGGTATCAGCGCATCTATCTTGAAACGGGAAGTGGAGTGGTTTGTAATTGGCAGACCAGAAGGCAAGTTCGGAGGTTTCGTGACAGACCTCTATGGTATTTTCAAGGAAGACGAGATTCCATCAGCAGTGGTCCCTACATTTGATGGTGGACCATATCACAATGTCAAGCTGGATGTTGTTTATGAATTCTACATTGTCTCATAGATCAGGAATGGCTCACATTGCAGGCATATGTTGATTATCAAGCTGGGTGTGGATCAGCGACCTGATGGTCGTCAGCTGCTGTCCATACCACCGAGCTATTGACAACACATACCATCAGATTTTGCAATCAAGAAGATGTCCTGCGCGCCTGGCATGCAGCAGTGCATGCAATGTCAAGCTTGGTTGCCACCCAATTAGGCACGGTTGAGCATGCCTGTGCGAGCAAGGAAATCAACGGCTTTGATGCATATTGTAGCCATACTGGGGGCTGCGTACAGTCTGTTTTGTGCATTGGGCTATCACTCAGCCATCTAGCTTGTCTATCTCTGGAGATAGTAGATCCAACAATGTACTAAACTTGATCTCTCATGCCTAGAGCAGACCCTGATCAAGCACCTGCATAGCATTTGCAGCAATGGCAATACTGTGCTTAGCTGACTACTGTCTGAAAACACTATACCATATATGTAATTTCTGGTCCACAATTCACAATCTACTCTAACATCTTTCCGCCTTGTGTATCAATCAAGCAGATTCTGATGAAGATCACGGTCACATTGGTATGTGGCCACAACAAGGCCAATGTGTCAATACTTACGAGACAAGAAAGACATCTGTCTGATTGGCTTTGCATGCAATCACGCACATGCAGTCAACCACTCTGCATAATCTATGTTATGCGCAAACGTCTGCAGAGCTAGAACTCCAGCGACCATTGTATTCTGGAAGCCTTGACACTGTCATTGGCAATCATATGAGCGCAAAGTATTTCTGGTGCACAAACAGCACACCAAAATGGCATACACATAAAGCACATAGTGTCGTCTAAATTGCAAGCATCATACCAACAACTGTCTTGTCAAAGGCTTTGCAAGCCTGGATCTGTGCTTATAATGCCATCTTTACTTCGCCACATGTGCCTCAAGCACAGTGCTTGTACAAGCACATGTACATACACACGTGAGCAAATGCCACAGTTGGATATCTCCATGAGGACCTTAGACCTGCCTTATGCTTTGTTGCATTCCCTCTCGGCCAGGCTGCTCTATCTTGATGCACGTTGCTGTTGAATTGGCTGCAGCTTGTATACCCTCTTGCTTGAGAAGGATGCCTCCTTGTATGTTGCACAGCAACAGCAATCTTTGCAAATTTGCAGGGAATAGCCTCAGCTTGACAGTGTTGCCATCCTGAGGAAATACACCTTGCTGAGGCTATTTACGTGTCTTAGTACAAAAACGCCCTTGTAACAAAAGCAGATGATGTTGAAACTTGCTGCGTTGCACAGACTGTGGACAGGATGCTGACAACAGCATCACGACCTCAAAGGCGGTGAGACCAGAATGACACCATCCCCTCTTACAAACAGGTAGGGGACCATGCGCTTGTTTGTCTGCAGCACAACCCGTCACTGAGTTGGGAGCTGCATGAAGTTCCCACAACATTGCGTGTGAACAAAAAAGCCTGCCTTGACAATCTCTTCATATGTTTCATCATCAATTTCAATAGATGTTATAGTCTCCTCAACGTCCCCCAAGATCATGTTTAAATGTTGATCGTACGCCTGCAAGCAATCGTTTCTCAACAGTCACATGCAGGGCAGAGCGACGTGCGTTTGCAGCTTAGGTGGGGGGCCTCACATGCAGCCTGCCCTTGATCTCTCTGTCGTGCCGGAGTTTGACGTAAATCTTTTCATCTAGACTCAAGCGTATGAGATCCAGAGGCTCTTTAACTGTAGCATCCTCTTCCGTCATGCTTTGACTGGGCTCGTTCAAGGTTTGCCCCTGGTACGTGGTTTACACAAGTCAAAGGCCTCACGTGTACTGCGAGCTCTAGGGCACAGAAGATGGTAGAAACGACAACAAAATTAAGCTGGGCATCGACTGTTGTAGGGTGAGTGTTGCCCGAAGCCTGCTTGCAATGCTGTTTGGAAGGCATTGCCCTAATGAGCTTGCACAAGGCTTTTCGGTGGAGCCCCATTGCAGGGGCCCTTTCACACCTGAACGTACCCAGAATGCAGAATCTTGCTAAGATAAGGGTAAATTAACATCCGGAATAGGAATTTGAGGCAGCAAGTACTGACTTTAACTACTGGGAAGGAGCAAATTGCTCAAAATCTGGATTCGCCCAACCTGAAACATGTCGTTCAAGCAATAAGCTCGACACCTCAGTTCGCATACACTCATCGATTAATATAGTTTGTCGAAGAACTCTTGCACTTGAGAACAATGGCCTGCTCAATGAAGACGTCAATTGCCGGAACCAGATTGGCTACACCAGCCAAGTTGCAGACAAGGACACGCGCAGCAACACCTGTGGCTGCCTCCCTTCGTCAGGATGTCGCTCGCGTCGCCAAGGGTGCCGGACTTGGTCTCGCCTCGCTAGGACTTGCTTTGGCCGCAAACGCCGCCAACGTCAAGTTGGGTGCTGAGGGAGGTGGACTTGCATTCGACCCCTCCACTGTCACTATCAAGGCTGGCGAGAGCGTCACCTGGACCAACAACGTGGGCTTCCCCCACAACGTCGTCTTTGACGAGGATGACATCCCTGTAAGTGAATACAGACGACCTGTAGAAACCTCCTCTTTAGGTCGATCACTCACCAGGGATTTCTCAGCTGACTTGATTTCCTCACCTTTGCAGGAGGGCGTGGATGCAAACAGCCTGTCCCACGAGGACTACCTGAACTCACCAGGACAGAAGGTCTCATCCAAGTTTTCAAAGCCAGGCACATACGGATACTACTGTGAGCCTCACCAAGGAGCTGGCATGGTTGGCAAGGTTGTTGTCCAGTAGATAACGGTTCATGCTGAGCCATCCAGTACAGCCACACATACTTCCTTTTTTGAGCTGCTTTGCAGCTGACTGTTCCATGAACTAATGACCAGTGATTTTGAGAACATGCGCTCGCTTGTGCATCAGTTTTGTGTGAACACTGTGTAAATGACACCTTGCAGTTGAGGGTCATGCTGCTACTTTTTCTGGGACCAATACTGGCATTTTATCGGCACTGAGGTCTGTAAGATACACATACCAAAACTAACAACATGTTTGCATTCGGTCCTGTACTATACATCTTTCACAATGCGGACAAATGGGCATTTCTTCTGTCCTATGTTGCACAGTACTACGTGACTGATCATGGACAGATTGGCATTCCAGCACTGGCAAACTTTCAGCAAAAGTGGTCACAACTGACGAGGTTGTCTTCTGTGCACAACATGTTCCTTGTCAATATTGATCCCCCCAAATGTGCATGCCACTACGTGAGACTGCAAAACTCTTGTGGTATGCCAATGCCATATATATGTGAAAGCCTTCTTACACTGTCTTGCTAAGCTTATCAAGGTGACTTACATATGAGTGGCGCAGCAGATGGTCGTTCACAGCATCAAGGCTCAACGGTGCTCATAAGCTTGCACAAAGTAATAGGTTACTGCCTATATCAGCAGGATACTGCCTATATCAGCACACCGCACATATGTCTGGCACAAGAGACCTGTAGATCCCAATAATGGGAGGCGAATTTTGATGTTTGGTAAATGATGTACAATAACCCAAGTTGGCCAAACTAGTACTTGATGAGCACCAGCCACTTATTCCATCTGCCACACAGCAGCTGTCCAAGCTGTTGCTGTCACCTTGCATGCTGCAGCTGTGATTGCTTTGTGCACGATGATTGGTGGTGCAATTGCACAACACAAGTTTGTATGAAATGGATATCAAGTGAGGGCCATGATCCCATGCAGCGCATGCGCTCACAGCTGTGCATGCTAATGATGCTGTCAGCTTGTCAACCTCATGAGCTCTCGATGCAGTTTCATGGTTGACTGGTGCCAGTCCATCTACAGCTCTCCTGCCTGTTGCCCAAACATGATGGCAAACTGCATGCCTGACTCCATTACAGGGATCACCATGGAGTACGGGCACTGCAAAGCAGAGGCCTTAAGGTGAGCAGAACATTGTGTGGCTTCATAGTAACCTGCTGCAATGGCAATGCTGAGTGTTGCTGTAGAGCTAGCTAGTGCCAGATTTACCTTTTGAGAAAATCCATTGTGGTTGCGTTTCTTCTCTTTGTGCATGCATTGGACAAAAGCTGAGTGGCACTTGCTGGCAAGCATGCCACTCCGTCCAACGCAGTCATCGTGGGTCTTGCAACATGCATCCAAACCATCACAGGGTGCTTCCCCTGCAGGTGGAGCAAAATTGACATTGCTCTTGTCACAATCATCAGTAGCATGGCGTAATGCTGTGCACCCATTGGCTTGTGTGACAGGATCTGCTCAAGGCATGCTGTGCAAGCTTACCTGGACAGCCCCCATGCCCTACACCACAGAACTTGCCATAGCGTAGTGTGAAGTCTGTGCAGGCCTCTTCATGGCAGGTCCTGGCACAGGGTGGTGCTTGATAACCCCCCTACGTTGCCACGAAGTTTGGGTGGCAAGCAGAATGCAACCGGGAAACATACCACGAGCTTGAAGAGCAAAAGTTTTTGCAGTCAATATAGATCGTGGTAGCAACACTGTAAGGCATTTGTTGCCTGAAGCGATATTTACTTTCAGTTTCTGCTCGCTGCCTGGCTTGTTCCCAGTCACTGGCTTGCCAGCTGCGTTCACCGCCTCACACAGTCCAAAGAGGCAAAGAGAGACAACCAGGTATCGCATCTGCATTGTGCCTAACTATTATGACGTTGAGAGCGGTAGTGGCTAGATCGACTGAACATGCATGCCACCTTCAGCATGCAAGACTATCAGAGGCAGAAATGCCTTGAGCCAACCGCTGAGTCGGCCCTGCCGCAAGCCACAGCATGTCACAGCTGCACTGAGGCCTCACGCGTTGACTGCAGGTGTGTACACTTGTGTCTGTTGCGGTCAACGGCGGTGTCAATACTCGGCATATGAATGCTATACATATTATTCAATTGTGAACTATCACAGCTTCCTACCACAAACTAAGCGCGAGATCACA
>JAABUK010002368.1_pt1 | contig 33893 bp, 36 predicted proteins | sample 5559141 | NCBI WGS metagenome assembly JAABUK01 (sample SAMN10711869, study PRJNA513367) | rock metagenome | isolation source: Antarctica rocks | place: Antarctica: Victoria Land, Pudding Butte nord | collected 2016-01-03 | reverse complement strand
AACCCTCTCTCTCCTCACACTCCCCTTCCTTCCCCTTCCCTTCCACCCACCCAAACTCCCTCAACCAGCCCCTCCACCCCCCGCGCTCGAATGCTCTATACTGCTCCCTCTCCAAACTTCTCCTCGCAACCTCACAATCCGTCCGGATATCCTCGAACAGGGACTCTTTACTCAGGTAGTCGTATTCAGGACGGATGAAGCCTAGGATCAGGAGGTTGAGGGGGCTGTGGTAGAAATCAGCTGGGAGAGATGACCGGGGGTTGTTGGGGTCTTGGAGGATGTGGATTTCTATGCTGCGGGTCTTGTTGGCGTAGAAGGGGTTGTAGCCTATGCTGAGGACGGCGGGGTGGACCGAAGGGGTCGACGTCGGAGTAGTAGGGCTGGATGTCGATGTGTTGCTGGGGTCCGAGAGTAGCAGTCCGACGAGGCCGTAGTAGACGCCGGTCGGGAGGTCGGGATATTGGTCTAAGGGCCCCGGTGGGATATTGGCGGTTGGTATGCCGAGCTGGTTGGCATGGTCAGCGCAAGGGTTTTGGCTAAAGAACGTTTATCATCAGACGCTAGTTGGAGATGCAGATTTGAGATGAGGCAAGGGGGGGGGAAATGATGTGTTGGCAGGTGATGATGCAGTGTCTGGAAGAGTATCACTCGTTGAAGCATTTGCCTGATGGCATATCGTTTGATGCCGGGAGGTGGATTGGAAGGATTCTTTTGCCCAGAACAGTAGTGGGAGTGGCTTGCTGGCTTTGACTGTGGTGAGCCTTGCAGGTAGCAGGTACGAATCGTTTCAATGTGTTTTGGGGCCAGCCAGGCAGGAGGGAGGTTTGCAGCCACACAAAGGCCATGCGGTGATCTCCTGCGGTAGGGATGTATATCCTCATGGGTGGGTCGGCGATTTGTTGGGCCCTCTCCCGGCAGATAGGCTTTTGGAACAATATGTCGTGATCGAAGATCTGGGACTCGGATCCAAGATCTCCGAATCCAAATGCTGTTCGAGTTACCGCCAGATTCACCTTCGTAGGTTAGAGACAGAGGAGCGGTGTGAAAAGGTGAGTCTGTGGAACAGAGGAGGGGGGCCGAGCAAGGCAGCATCGTGAGAACCGTTCGGCTGAGATCCGCGGGTCCTACCGAGTGGAAAACGTTCCTGGACAATCTGTGCAGCTTACGTTTCAGACGGGCACAGCAGCTGTGGTGGACGTTCGCTTGAGATTCGATGAACTGTAAGGCCAACATGCACGGGACACTTCTGCCAAAGCTTGAGGTGTCGTTGAGGAGCTATGCAGTCGAGATGTAAATGCCATGCATAGACTTGGCCTTCTTTACGTGGACTTCGCAGGCATCGAGATTGCGTGTTGAGATTGAGGAAGCCATTCACGATTGGATATGGAAAATGATGAATCATTTACCTCTTTGCTTCCTCGTCCAAACCCCTTGATCACAGGTCCAGATAATTTGATTGGAAAAGGAGGTTCGGGGCCAGAGTCTGGACCCGCCACTGGATCGCGAGGCCCATCTGGGCGCATTGATCCGTTGAGACCCGAATAAAGTCGAGGAGGGTGATAGTATGAAGGTTTCCTGCAGATGAAAGAAGGAAAAGGGAACCACGGCTCTTGGAGGAAGATGGAAGCAGAACCGGGTTGAGTGTGGCGCTTGAGTCGGATGCCTGGTCACGCAATCACAGGAGCGACTTCGGCGTGCATTTAAATAGAAACTTATGGCGGAATATATGGCGGGACTGCCCGTAGCGAACGCTTCCCTAAAACGGCAATTGGCGATCAGGTACGAGGCACAGACACGGTCACTCGCTTAGATGCTGGGCATCTGAAGGACGACATCATAGTAGCAACACCATACCATGTAACTTCCACAAACATGTTCAATGCTCGATTGAGTAGGACTGAGCCCATAGTTTGGGTAGACAGAAGAACGGTACGAGTGTCAGAGGGCATCAACTGTCCTCGTGGCCATCCGCTACCACTGTGAAAGATTGGGAATGTAGAGTGCTTAAAACTTCCATTGTTGGGCTATCCTGTTCTTCCTCTCTGCCATCGCAACAGTAGTGTGCTGTGATCTTTGATATCGAAAACTCAACGCCCTTTACGGCATCATTGTGCTACATCGCCATGCCCACCACTCCATCCCCAAAACGATAAGCTTCGCCTCCAATTTTTTCATCGTCTGTATGCTCGTGCTTGCAGCCCATCAAAGCGCCGGTAGCTGCACACACCATGAAGGGGGATACAAAGGTCTGTAAAATCGACTGAGTGTCAGGGATTGGTCTCTTCTCCCGAAATTTTTGATTCTGATTTTTGATGCGTTTGCGTGATGAAGGAAATAGGAATGGTGCCACAATGTTAAAGGCGCGATACCGGTGATCGAGGTAAGCCTCAGCCCACCCTTCCAAGGCCACTGAAATACTTAACATGTCCTAATTTATGCTCAATCTGCGGTTTCTTGACTGTACACAGGGAACCTACGCCTTGACACCTCGCCAGCAGAATCACCTTGCGTTGTGCATGCAATCATCCCGCTCGTCAATGAATCGTACACTGAAGTTCTTTGCAGCAGAAAGCAGACGGTGATCCGGGTACCTGGCCACTTAATGTCGCGATATGTTTGCTGAGCATATTCTGACGTCAAGTCTAATAATCTTAGAGACAGATATGGCTGTCAACAGGGTCGCTATAGTCAATGCTGGCTGCAACATACACGAGCATGATGGCTTCCTCGTAGGCAGTTTGGAAACGCTCTTCCCACCCATGAACGTTCTCAGACTTGGTCGCAGTTGTATTCTGCACGGTCCTGCGACTTCGAGTGATGGCCTGACGGTCTCGGAGTCTGTAAGGTTGGACTTCTGAACGGTGGGAACTGTGGACAAGTGGCGTTGGTGAAAAAGGAGAACTTTCCCTGCTCTTCGTTGGGCATATTTCCGTGCTCTCGAGCCGTTATCTTTGATATATACTGCTTGAAGGGACGGCCAATTGCTGAAAGGAATTTGACGGTCGGGTCTGGAATGAAGTAGTATGTTATGCAAGTGAACCATTGATCAATCTCGAACCTGGAAATGGAAAGAGCAAGTGATAAGATGCTGAGAACGACAACTAGGACTGCGAGCAGATGAAGAGGCGTAAGCTGCACTTCAACCTTCGTTCCGGAGCGGCCCATTCGCCAAGATCGGAGAATGTCCAGGGAAAAGCTGATGAAGTACCGTTGGCGAAATCGAGACTGAGTATTTGCAAATTGGGAAGACGGCTGAGGTACAGCGAACATTGGGTTGCAAACAGACAGCTTCAGAACACTCAAAGCAGACCCTGAAACGCGTCTAGACGGTTTCCCCTCAAGTTGTCTTTCCCAGAGCTTGAGAGCTGCTCGTCAAAGCCGATAAATTTTTTCTCTCGTTCTGCTAGCTTTAGAAAGCAAGCTATAGCTGACAGATTATCTTAGGTCCTGCAGACATGAAGAATGCAGATTTCTGCCTTCCAAAACGAGAGCTTGAGTACATAAGATCATGGCCTGAATGTATGCTCCGAAATCCTGTGAGCGTAGTGCTGGGCCACGGGAAGAGCTTGTAGAAGCAAAAGCGTCTGTAGCAGGGATGGCTGAATCTGTACTAGACGTCTGCGTATGCCCATGAGAGAAGGCCAACGGCCCCAACGGCGCCCTGCCCATTGAACGCCGCCCAATGCATTGTACTTTATGAGAACTAAAAGCCAGGCGGATTGACCCGTTGACTGACTCTCGTCCATTTGGGCAGTTCTGTGAGAATGCACGTATTAGCACACTTTAGTTCGAATCGCGTTAATTCAGTCCGGCACTGACTATGTATCCCCTTCCTGTATTTCTTTTCCTTTCGGTCGAAGATGGTATATTTGTCCTTTGGCAGCATCTCCTCTTCCCGTGGCATCTCGCTGTACCATCGATCGATAGCCTTTGCATTCACGCCCCCGTTTCTCTGCAGAGCGGCACTAACAGTATCCACGACTTTGTCGACGTGTCTTAATCTTTTGCGTTGGCGGGCTTTCTGTGGTGCCGACAACCGCCATGGTATCTTCCTGCAGTGGAGTGTCAGAATTGGGCGGTGGGCTCTCCGCATGAAATACTGACCAGAGGAGTCCTCCCAACAGAGGGCTGCTTGCTCGCATGATGATCAACGCTTTGTGTGGTGAGAACGCTGATGTAGGACTTGTCGAGCTGTTGGTCTCGAGCTCCCTGGGATGCGGCCGCGGAAAGCCCAAACCTTAAATTCCCCAATTGCCACCAATTTTCCTTGGCATGTTTCCTTTCTGGGCTACATCATCATTCGTGACTCCTGGCTTTCTGCGTGACACTGGGGGACAATTGGCTCTGCGCGACCTCGACCAAGAATGCGGCGTCGTTGATATGCGACCATTGTTGCAGACCTTCCTCTCGTTTTCGCACTGAGCTCTCCTGGCCTGGCAGCTCTTACACTGTCTGAATCTTTCCCGCCCCTCCCAATGAATCCCTACGACGACCTGTACCCCAACACCGAAGTACCCAGCTTCTTGTGGCGCTCATCCAGCCATCAAACGATATTCTCCATCGCCGCTCTCTCGCGCTTCTTTCTCTTCGCATTCAACAAGACCGAAGTCCATGGCCTGCCTCGCTTCCTCGACCTCCTCAAATCACGCTCCGACTACCAGACTCGCCGAAAAGGCCTCGTAACAGTCTCAAATCATGTCAGCGTCCTGGATGATCCGCTCATTTGGGGCGTTCTGCCTCTCTCGTTCGCTGCTTTTCACGGCTACATGAACCATCGCTGGACTTTTGGCAGTCACGACATCTGCTTCACCAATGCCTTCCGCTCAAACTTCTTCTCACTCGGCCAGACTCTACCTACACATCGTTTAGCGCACTCACAGCATGGTGGCATTGCGCAGCCCACCATGATGGAGGGCGTCCGCCTCCTCACGACGATTTTTGCACGAAGACCAAGCTGGAATCCCTACATCAAGCGCGGACTCGAGAAAGCAGAAGATTTCCAGTTATCATGGCCACACGATTGCGTCGATCCATTCTCTGATGTGAGTCCGGCGCCGGCTTACCCTTCCTGCCTGAAAGACGAACGGCACTACCTCGCCCCTTCGCGGTACGCATGCAATTCCTACAGCTGGATCCACATATTCCCAGAAGGGATGATACACCAAAGCCCCAACAGAAATATGCGCTACTTCAAATGGGGAGTGGCTCGATTGATACTCGAGCCCTCGGAGTGTCCAGATGTAGTCCCAATGTTCATCGAAGGCACCGATGAGATTATGCACGAGGCCCGGCAGTTCCCGCGCTTTATACCACGGATCGGCAAGAAAGTCGCAGTCACTTTTGGCAGAGAGGTCGATACCGAAGTAGTCTTCGGCGACCTCCGGAAAAGATGGAAGGAAATACGAGACGAAGATTATGCGAGATCGATCCACAGCCCAAACGCCTCCTATCCGAACGAAGCGGTGGGGCTGTTGACAGATACGCTTTTGAATGGTGAAGAGGCAATAGAGCTGCGCAAGGAGTGCACCAGACGGATCAGACAGGAGGTCCTCAAGGTTCGACGGTCAAGAGGCTATCCGGATGAAGACCCCAAGGCTCGCTTGGTCGAGACGTACTTGAAAGAGGGCCCGGAGAGGGAGGGCCGTACGAAGGATGGCACTTACGTCAAAGACATCTAACCGCGTCAGCGGCCCCGAGAATATCACCTGAGGTGGTTCTGGTGCTCTTGGTTTTGCGGTCCTGCCTGCTGGCGCACCGATCGGCCTACGAGACCCCAGTGGCAGTGCTCCATGCACTGAATCTTGCAAAACGAAGCCACATCAATGCTGGCTCTGTTTCGAGGACACATGCGATATCTGCTGCCCTCGGCTTGTCTTTGGCACCATGCGCCGCAAGAGAAATCAACCCAAAAGAGGAGACAAGGTGAGCTCCTCAATGGCCTTCGAGTATAGAAAGCGAGCACTTTGTATTGAAAAGAATCTGTAATGTGACATATATCTGTACAATTACAACCATCCCAAGCAAGAGTATATCCTGTTTCTAGATTCACTCGCTCGATTGCTCGCTCGCGTGCTGTGAAGACTCTCCCTCTCCGCGGACGACAACCACTGAGATCTGCAAAAGAGAACGCCTCTTTTGCTTCCCCGACAGCTGAGCTCACACATTCTCCGAGTACCCAACCCCCAACCCCTGCCTCCTCTTCCTCTTCATCCAGTGTTTCCTCGCCTCATCCACCCAAAATACCGTGCTCGCCAGACAAACCAGCACCACCAGATCAGTCGCCCACAGCCCCTCCGTCTGGAACACCTTCTGCAAAAACGGGAGGTAAATAACACAGAGCTGTCCCATCAGCGAGCCCGCGACGGCGTAATTGAACATCTTGTTGCCGAACAGCCTGAGGTCGCCGGAGAGGATGGATTTCGACTCGGAGCGGCAGGTGAGGGCGTTGAACATGTCGAAGAGGACGAAGGTGGTGAAGGTCATGGTGGTGTCGCGGCGGGTGACAAGTTTGCTTAATGGGGATTTGCTATAGTGGATTAAGCCGATGGACGAGGTGTAGGTGGAAGAGGAGGGTGGTTCATCGATCATTTCGTGGATGTAGACGGCGAGGGTGCCGAGCATGATGAGGGTGGCGGAGGTGAGGACGCGGCGGATGAGCGGCTTCGTGAGGACGCTGGCGGATTTTGAGCGTGGTGGTAGGTTCATGATGCGTGGGTCGACGGGCTCAACGCCGAGGGACTGGGCGGGTGGACCGTCCATGAGGATGTCTGTAACAGACAAATATTTAGGAGCAATTCAAATATGAGCACATTTGAAGAGGAAAACTTACTAATCCACAGTATTTGCATAGCATTGAGAGGGTTCTTGAATCCAAACGCCGTGCTGAGAAGGACTAATGACAACGCTGCAACACTTGTGCTGAGCTGAAAAGTGATAAAGTTCTGTATGTTGTAGAAAATGCCTTTGCCTTGTTCGATGGCCCGCAATATGGTCGAGAAATCGTCATCGGTCAGGATCATGTCTGCTGCCTCCTTGGCCACGTCTGTGCCCAGTAGGCCCATGGAAATGCCAATGTCTGCTTTTTTCAGAGCTGGCGCGTCATTGACGCCGTCGCCGGTCATAGCAACAACATCCCCACGAGACTGCAGCGCGTTGATGATCTTCATTTTATGCTCGGGGCTAGCACGCGCAAAAATCGATGTCTTGACAATAGCCTGCGCAAGTTCCTCTTCAGTCATCTGGTCAAGCTCGTCACCTCTTAGTACAGGTCTCGCACTTGGTGTAGTGGTATTGATGGGCATGCCGAGCTTTTTGGCAATGGCGACTGCGGTGGCCTCAGCATCACCAGTGATCATAATGACTTTGACACCGCCTCTCATTAGCCTTTTGATCGATCGATGTACATCTTTGCGGGGTGGGTCGTTCATGCCAACCATGCCAGCAAACACAAGTCCTGAGTATGCAGTGTCGTCTTCTTGACCTTTTTGTGGACGAGCCTGAGCATGTTCGACTGCCAACAGAGGAGTTGTGCTGCGGCTGGAGATAGCTGATCGCTTCGGGCGTACGCCGCTGGCGAATCCAATTACTCGAAGGCCTTCGTCAGCCATGGAGTTGGCAGCATTAACGGCTTCTTTTCGACGAGCTTCATCTAGAACGATCTCCCGGCCATCTTTTGTGAGGTAGGTGTCACATCTCTTCAGAACCTGTTCCAGAGCTCCTTTGATGTATGCTACCTCGGACCCAGGATTTATTGCACTTGGAGCATCATTCAGGGTGCCACCGATGATAACACCCATCCACTTCCGCTCCGAGCTAAATGGAGTCTCACCAATGCGAGCACCAATACGTTCTCGGATGTCATCTTCGCCAAATGCATCCAGTAAATCCAGCACTGCAACGTCAGTAGGTTGCCCTACCCATCGACTTTTGACGCTGCTTGTCGACTGATCTTGTGTTGATGACAAGACGGCAGCAGAGGCAGCAGTAGCGGGTGAATTCGCGCTCGCGCTCGATAGTCGAGCGTTATTCGCGATATTTCCCACACGGAAGACAGCTCTGGTTGCTGGGCCAGGTGAGTTGAGAGTCTCTTTGTCAACTTCGAAAGGCATTCCAGCATCAAAATGCCACATCTTGGTGACCGTCATATGGTTCAGGGTCAGTGTGCCGGTCTTGTCACTGCAAACCACATTCACAGAACCAAGAGTTTCAACGCTTGGCAGCTTCCGAACAATGGCTCCACGTTTCGCCATGCGTAGAACACCCAGCGCCAACGTGACCGTGACGATGATAGGCAAGCCCTCGGGAATGGCAGCAACAGCAAGAGAGACTGCGATTGTGAACAAATCTAGCAGCTTCCTTCCCTGTAATAGCCCCAGCAGCACAATCACCCCAATAATAGCAAAAGACATGTAGCTGAGCTGCTTCCCAAGTTGATCCATCGACAATTGAAGTGGCGTCCTTGGGGCTTCAATTTCTTGCAATGAGAGCGAAATTGTTCCAAATTCGGTCATTGATCCTGTGGCGATTACGATACCCTCTCCATACCCGGAGCGCACAAGCGTGCCCATGAAGGCGATATTATGTCGGTCATTGAGCCGCACGTCTGCGCCGACCGTTCCAGCAGCAGGTGAAGCGAACATGGGCGTACGAGGAGGTGATTCCGAGCCTGAGCCTTTGGGCTGCTCTCTCCCGTATACCGCCGCACCTTTTATTACTGGTTCATTTTCGCCCGTGAGGTTAGACTCATCGATAGTCAAGTCTGCTGCATGAGTAATTCGTATATCCGCAGGTATGCGATCACCCGTTGAGAATAGCACAAGGTCTCCAGCGACCAATTGAGCAGCAGGCGCGGTGAAAGAAGTCTTGTCAGTTGTGGAAGCCGAACCATTTGCTAAAGGTTCCATTTCAATCGAACTGCTTCTCAGCATGCTGTACGAAGAAGATGCGCCGTGAGATCGTCTCCCGCCTCTTCTAAGATGTGCAAAATGCGGGACGAGACGGCTCAAAGCTTCTAACGACTTTTCCGATCTATACTCCTGAACAAAGCCAACGGTCACTACAATAGTGACCGCAAGAGTGATGCTAACAGCATCATCCAAATTCCCCATTATAAAGGATACACCGGCCGATGCGAGAAGTAGCAAGATCAAGGTCTCCTTGAACTGCTTGAGGAATCGTAGCCACAACGGTTCTGGGTCCTCGTGTGGTAATTCATTTGGACCATCCTTTATCAGCCGAGCGTCCGCTTCGGAAGAGGAAAGACCAAGAGCTAAAGACGTTTCCAGGCGAATCGCTGTCTCTTCGGGGTCGAGGAGGGAGTAAGTGGATGTTATCGACTATTGAAGCGGTGTTAGCAAATGATCTTGAGATCTCCAGCAGTATAATTGGTGCCATTTTAACGCATTGGAGGATAGCTATACCGAAGAGGCGGTGGAACGCGCAGACTGCGCGGCGGACGGGCCATTGTGCAAAGGTAGTGAGGGTGATGCTGCCCTTGACATCATATCATGGCGCCCCCGAAGAGTCCTGTCACCTAGTCCGACCGGCTCCTCGTCTCCATGAAGCACTCATGGATCGAAAATAAAGGTCATTGGGTATCGGGATAGTTGTCTCGGTCCATGTATTAAGTGGAGTCTAATAGGTCGTGTCCGGGTGCTTTCTGAAACCAGGCTGTAGATCTGCGCAACTGATTTTCCGATCGAGTTCCATCCAGCAAAAATTGATCTCTATGTCGTCGAACAGCAGAGGCCACAAAGACAAGTAGGTTGAACTTCACAAGTTTTTCACAGCTCCTGGCGCACCCGCGCGCGACGAATCTGGGGTCCGTCATCGGTCTTGGTTTTTCCGATCCGACAACTCGCGCCAACCTCCTCCATTCCCAATCAACACAGCTTTCAAGACGCGCCGCCCCAAGTCTCCTCTCTCATCGCCGACATACGTCAAGCATCCTAAACTTCTCTTTTGCTCCAATTTTGGGAAGCGTACGATTTTATGTTGTCCGTGCACTATCGTGGTTCTGCTGACGTCACCTCGAGCGCGTCGCAAATCGCGACTTCCTCCAAGACCCCTTGATTGAGAGCTGAAAGCGAGCACAGCCTGTTCCTCACTACCTAAACATACATTGCCGCAGACATGTTCTACTCGGAGAACCTGTTGTCCAAAACTGGGCCATTGGCTCGGGTCTGGCTGTCGGCCAATCTCGAGAAGAAACTGTCCAAATCGCATGTTCTACAATCAGATATTCAGAGTAGTGTTGGTGCAATTGTCGACCAAGGTCAAGCGCCAATGGCTCTTCGGTTAAGTGCGCAATTGCTGTTGGGCGTGGTGCGAATACATAGCAGGAAAACCCGCTATCTCCTTGATGATTGCAACGAAGCTTTGATGAAGATCAAGATGGTGCGTGCATTGCCTCCAATCAATGCACATCACTGATACCCTGCAGGCTTTCCGAATATCAAACAACAACGATCTACCTACGTCGGTTGTAGTCCCTGGTGGTCTCGAATTACCCGACGTTCTTACCGAGGCCGACATCTTCACGAATTTTGACATGTCTGCCCTCTTTTCTCAGCCATTAGATCTTGGGGGGCCCAACGACAGGCGGCAGGATTTCGGGATGGATTGGAGTAGCACACTCAACCCGGAGGCTAGCACGCAGTCACGACTTACACCCGAAGATAGACCACGGCTGGAGGATGATACTGGATTGGAACTCCATCTCGGCGAGGATCTACCATTCGGTGATAATGACACGAGTATGAGTATTGAGGTTGGGCGAAATGCACCTGCGGCGAGACCAGTTGGCGAAGACTTATTCAGTGAAGATAACAAGCTATTGGACGATGATGACCTGGGCCTGGATTTGGGTGAGGATGTGCCAATGCCAGACGGGTCAAGTTTGCTACCTACGACGGCTCACGACAATATTGACGACTTTCTGGGACAGGACGATGGTGTTGGGTTTGGAGGCGACGACACTTTAGGACTACGTGACGAAACTAACGAACAACATCGCCACGAATTACAGTCGCCATTATCACAAGCACCATCAGATCTTGTCCGCCAGCTCGACCAAACCTTTGCACACGAAGAGGATGTCGAGGAGGAAGTCGCTGCCCGTCAGGCACAACGCAGTAAGAAGCGAAAGGCACTAGTAGCAGATATACAGACAGTGCTCAAAAGCCAGCAGATCAAAGACCAGCAGAACGACCGATCAAAAATATTGAAACCTCCATCATTTCTTCCAAAAGACCCGGTTCTACTGACTCTCATGAACATGCAGAAAAATGGCGAGTTTGTGTCGAACATCATGGGAGACGGCAGATCGCGAGGCTGGGCGCCAGAACTTCGAGGCATACTTTCGATTGACGTTATAAGAGGTCCTGTTGATCTCAAAAGGAAGCGGGATAGCGGCATTGCAGACGTGAGTGGCGACGACCATCCCGAAAAAGTCCCACGACTGGAGTTCGAAGAAGACGAGCTCCAAATTGATGAAGGCATCGCCATTGGTGGAGACTCGAGCTTGAATCAGGACCAAACGCAGATAGAATCACCCGCAGATGACGGAATTCAACCTATCATGAGCGATCCTGTGGAACCTGAGAATGCTCGCAGTCCGAATGACGGCGAGGACAAAGGAATTGGCGGAGGAGATTACGATCATTTCAACGACACCACAGTTCCACTGCTCCATCCAGCAGACAGTGGTCCAGTGTCGCTGGGCACAAAGCACGCTGTACATCTCCTGAGGGGCAGATTCGGCGGTGAGAATGCAGACGGCAGTCCCGCATCCCAGTCTAAAAAATCCGTTCTCTTTCAAGACTTACTGCCGGAGGGACGTGCGAGCAAGGAAGATGCTACGAAAATGTTCTTTGAGATGCTGGTTTTGGCTACAAAGGATGCGGTTAAGGTGGATCAGAGCGAGAAGGATATTGGTGGCCCGATTAGGATAAGGGGTAAACGTGGTCTTTGGGGTTCTTGGGCAGAAGCAGAGAATACTGAAGCGGATGCTTCTGCTACAGGGACTGCTTGAAATTTCGGCTTGGCAGACAAGGTGTTTTGATCCCGACTTTCAAACACAGCGAATCCCACTTTTACGCTCTTCTCAGGGGTTGGTCGATTGGCCTGTGTACTTGGTTGCAGTGTGGAACGAAGGATTATTAATACATGCTACTCAAGCACTGGTCTGATCTCTTCGGGAGTTCCTTAATGTCCTTCGCGGCTAGCGTACTTATATAAGGACGCTGCGTTCACCTTTCTAATTTTCTTGGGAATATTTTCAAGCCCACGACCTATGGAACGGATGTCTGCGCCGCCCTGTCCTGTTTCGCTACCCGCTAGACATGCTCAATCAGTCTGATCCGTGGTACAGTACTCTCAAAGCTTCCCAGTCCTCCCACGACGATACCGGTCCTGCAACCCAAAAGGTTACGTCTCGCTTGTCGCCAACAGCGTCTCCGACTGCACCATCGTCGAACCAGATATACCCATCGGACTGCTCCGGCAGCCCGGCAGAGGAGTGGTGCGACCACCTCTCCGTGTCTGGCCAATGGATAACCCCAATGAACCGCCCCAGCCGCTTCTGCATCAGCTCCGCCCGGAGCGCTTCGGGACATTTCCCTTTGAGCAGGTCGAGAAGGAAGCTGTCGAGACCCGAGTCGTGCATCAGGTAATCATAGCTATCTAACCGGGGGGGGGGAGTGACGCACATAATAGGTCATTTCGTCATCCCAATTATGAGCGGCAGCAACTGCGGCAGTGTGAGTACCGCAGGCCAGTAAGCCAGCGGATTTGCGGAAGGCTTCGCGGCAGGGCTGGCCAACGTTGAGTTCTCCGTTGCTCCAGCTCATGCTTGTATATCTGGCGTCTCCAAGGTGGCTGTTGTGTGCCCAGACCATATAGGGACTGATCATTGAAGAGGCCTCAGCAAGAAAAGCGCTAGACAAGACAGCCACAGGGCCTAGAGAGTGAGGATCTCGCAGTCATTCTTACAATATAGTGACCAACCTAATAGCAAATGTGTATGAAAGAGGACAAGTAATATGGAGACGCTGTAGCTGCGAAATTCTAGCTCATCCCCGATCTTCCGCCGAGCCCTACTTTGTAACATAAATTTCAACCCACAAAGAATCGCCCTTGGCGGCCTTCCGGGCCGGGAATCAAGCCCTTATCAAGTCCCCTCCCCGGGTCGGTACATTAAATTCGCCTTCTTGCACACCGAGATTGGGTTGCGCATTCGGGAACTTAGCCTCGGGTACGGATTCGATAGTATGTATTGGACGCTCGCGTTGTGCAAGCAGCGGTCGACTGTAATTTCTGGTAGTAGTCAGCTGACGGGGATCTACGAAGAGGGTGCGGCTGGTCACTGCCGCAAGCGGTAGTCGAACATCGGCTTATTCGTGCAAATGCACGGTATCAGGCTGTACTGGTAGTAGACGAGAAGATACTGTAGTAGTAATAGGGGATAGATATGCACATCCTCAGATCAGCGTCGATCATCACATCGTTCCCGAGCTGAAATGTCGCATCAGCTTGAGACCAATCGTTCGAAGCTCTGAGACTCAGAGGCTGATAGCCCACCCATCTGATGAACCAACCTTGCGATGTCTCTTGTGGCAGGCCATGAACGGTATCCGAGATACCTACCATTGACTGGGTTGGTTTCGTCTCTCAATCGTTCACCTCTCCTCTCTATCACGGAACCCTTGGCATAGTTCTCAATCTCACAGTTCAACATATATTCTGATATCCACTTCATACCGACAATTCTATATGCCACAAGCGCCCTCGCCCTATAGCTGGACTACTTCAACGTCGGTGATCAACTAACCTGCTCTCAAGCCAGCGTCACTTTCCGGCAGAGCTTACCCACCACAGGTCTACAATGCGTTTCCACAGCCTCAACCCCTCCCAATCTATCACCGTCAGGCGTCCACCACTTCCATTGGCATCAGCTCAAGCGGCCAATTCGTCCAAGTCGTCCAGACCGTCCCCACATATAGTCCGTCCTCATATGCTTCACCTCCAACCGCCATGTCTTCGTCGTCATCCTCCTCCTTTACCGGACCAGTCGGAGGCGAGAGCCAAGTTAGTCAAAGTACAACGACAGACAGTGCTGCAAGACCGACGAACACGACGGTCAGCTCAAATCCTGTCGGGGGAGAGCGCTTGGTGATGAGCTTGAGTGTAACGACAACCGTGGCAGGGACAGCGGCTGCTACTCTGAAAGGTGTAGGCGCCAGCACTGGCAACGGCGACCCCACAATGGGGCGCTCTGGTAGTGGGTGCTGGTGGTATTGCACTTGCGGTGTAGCAATCAGGCAGCATGGCAGGAACCGCAAAATTTCTGGCGGTCTTATTTCTCAATCGGATGCATTCTGGCCAGCGGAGAAGAATTCGCGCTTTACGTGATAGCTCTTCTCGTGTTTTCGCTCATCTAGCTCTTTCGCCAATTACGGTGGCTCTCGGCAGACGCTCCTTTTGTCGAGATCAGCCTCCATGTGCAGCAAAACGGCTCTCAAACCAGGGGTGGTCAGCACGACAGATGGCGATCTGCCGCGCTGAAAAGACTTGTGTCTACACGTACTTGTACAGGCTGACCATAGTCCTCCGTCCGATGTTGCTACTTGTAAAGGTCAACCTCATGGACCTGTGAATCGCTTTCGGTCCGAGTATTCTGTTGATCTACCCATCTACCCATTACCGCCGTGGATCGTTGCAAGCTGGGCTTCTGCAAGTTGGGCTTGGCTCTCTCCTACCGAGCAATGTGTGGTTGGGTTTGGTCCCTGATGATCTTGTGTGTGTTGATCCGTCCTTAGGAATCTTCTGCACACGTGTTACATGCTTCTGGAAGGCCACATGTCAACGGTTCCGATGACAGTAGAACCTATCAAACGCAGACACCTCTTCTAGCTGTGGTTCGCATTGAACCACGACGCCGCACTTAATTTGTGACTTCAATGGGATTGACATGCCTGGGGGCGGGACCCTGGTTGGCATTTACTATTGAGGAGTGATTACTCCGTACGGCTTCGCCCCGGCAACGGTGGAATGTCCCGATGCTATGCATCCATGCCTGGCGCAAACCTTCGCTGTCACTCGTTAGTTTCTATCAACGCCAACTACTGCTGTGATCAGAGTCGATGAAACGAAGCATGAAGAGAAGAAGGAGGAATGTTCCAGGACTCTCGAAAACTCCAATGTTGAGCTTCCTCACTAGTACTCGTGCTCTGTTTGTGTATAGTGCGAGACAGCGAAGTGCTGGCACTCGATCACGACCTTCCTCAACTAAGAAGGTGACTTAATGGGTACTGAAGGTTGACTCCGCCGATCTTTCTCACGTTTTGACGTTAGATACCCCTACTTGAGCCCGGAAGCAGCCTTCCACCAGCGCTAGATAACACGTGGTTGAAGTGGCAGTGACATGCTCAAGCGATGGCAGAGATGACCCTCCTTCAACAAGGCTTGAGAGCGTCTCAGAAGAAGAAGAAGAGATCACAACTAGGATGTTCTACGGTTTTGAGAATGAGGCCGTACCCCACTCAACTCCCAGGGTGTCACGGACAGAAATGAGGAGACTTGTTACCATTCAGACAACGGTGATTTATTGCCTCGACTGACACCGAGTAGCTACTAGTACGCCTGGTGTGCTGTCTCCGTGATGCGGAATCTCTGTTGTAATAATGCTACCTTCTCCCCAAAACCTATCCCACCTCCTCCAAAAGATTACTCCTAGATACATCGTGCTGCAAGGACCTAGACATAAACCAGTCAGTAGAATGAGGTTGAAATACGTGTATTAAGGTGGTTTTTGCAGTGAGTATCTTATTGTGTAATAAGAACAAAGGGCTGCCCATCATCCTTCCATATTCATGATACGAGATGATCTAGCCCTTGATTATCCCATCACAAATACGCCAGACTTTCAGACGGACAGCGTTACGAGCGAACCAGTACCGTGGCCCTGAAACCATCGCACCACTTCTGATCCACATTCGTCACGACGAAGATCCTGTGTGCTGTGTGCGCTCCTCAGCAAGGGTCCTGATGGGTGTGACGACGGTGCGGTGATCCCTATCTCCCCGGCACTGCGACAACTTGGACATTTTCTGGCCCCCTTCCAATCGCTTCGAGGTTCCCTCCAGTCTGCACTCCGTATGTAATGGAAATGCGGTGAGCAACGAGGTCAACTAAATTCAGGTTCGAAGAACGTGGCTTGAGGCAGGGATAGCTGCACCCGTTTGCACATCGATCTTCTTACGATCTTGAAACCATGGAAAAAAAGCCGAAAACCAAGTCGACAAAAGATGTGGATCGATAGACGCCAAAGTTTCAAAGCTTTTGTGCCACCCGTGAGCCCGTCCCTTTTAGCTTGCGCAACTTCGCAAGGCCCCCTTGTGGCCCTCTACGAATCACAATATGCTCACACCAACTCGAAGAAGGACTGCCTACGGAGTAGATCGTCGGCATCCGTGTGCTGTTATCCGCCGTCGCCCCCAAGAACAATGACCGAACTAAGCCAGGGTTTGGGCAACGATTGGAAAAAAGGCTTCAGGCTTGGTCTATTCTAGCTTGGGATGGACTCTCCGACCACAACGCACCATCATAGGAGACCCAAACCAAAGCCGTCCTCTCAAATAAATCACGTCTCCACATCGCCTGCTTTGAACAATCACCCAACTCGTTGCTGGGGAAAATGACTTCTCTATAATTACCTCGGAAGCTGCTGTAGGTCCCAGTGTCCAGGCTCTGGGACTGGCTCCTCTTGTGGAGATCCCTGCTCGCCCAGCTTCACTGCTGCTTTCAATAGGTCGGAGTAAATTTACCCTCCCTCGTTCCTGCTGGTCGAGCTCTTGCAAGAGAATTCTCCCAGCTCTCTGGATTCCTTTCCATGTCGAAGAACCATCTGCGTTCGCCTTCCGGGTTTCAAGACACGCAAGAGACAACACAGCATCTGTACAATTTGGGCCTGCTGCATCGGCCTGAAAGGCCGCAGAGAAGCTCCCATTCAGCCGCAAGTCGAGCATCGCAGTCTGGGCATCCTGGTAAGACAATTTAATTATTGAATGACTACCAACGGATAAGGGCGGCTTTGACCGAAGCAAGTCACTGACTGAGGCATGGACATCGTTCGCAGCCTTTGAAACCCCACCTCGAACTCATCGAAATCTTCCTTTACCAAAATCCGAGACATCGGCTCATACGACGGCGTATCGCAATTTCAGCCGCCAACCTAATCCAGCCCTGGTGACGCGAGGGCTATCGGACTCAGCTGGAGTGACGACGAATAGAAAACCTACGCCAACTCCTAATTTGCGGGCGCAAGTTCACCTGAATCCATCTCAGACTTCATTTAGTTGGAGGGCTGGGAGAAGCATGGCTGGTATGCTGGATAGCGAGCGCCCACGCACGCGGCGCGAAAGAACGTTCATCGGTAGTGAGTGTGCCGTTTGCGAAGAGCCTTTGGAGCACACGTTGCGCGGTGAAAGAGTTTTACAATTTTCCTGCGGCCATGTATCACACGAGGCGTGCTTCTACGAATACATCAAAGAGTTCGATTCTCAGTACTGTCCGACTTGCAATGCTCCGTTGGGCCTTGACACCAGTCGAGGTGGGAACGTCTTAGATATAGGTAAGCGGATCATGCGAATCGGAATTGCTGGATCCTGACGTTCTTCCAGAAAAGCTTAGCAGCATCGTACGTTCGGTAACACAGAGTGATTCGAGGAGTACTCAGAGCACTCCTGCACCATGGGACGGTCAGCCAACGAACCATCAGTCGCGCGACTATCGCTCAAGCGATCGCTCAGGCTACCGCGACAGCCGGGAACACAGCCAGCGAGATAGTCGTGAGATCCAACGAGAGAGAATTGAGCGATTAGGAGTCGGGCCACAGCGACACTCCCGAAATGAAAGCGGCGCTGCCACGGTGTCTACGACAGATTTTGCTGAGACTCATGCGGCGACCACAAGACGTCATGATTATGATGTGCAATCGATGGAAACCGACCTAAGTACTACACGACCGGCTGCGACCAAAAACCCGATTCCAGCACCTCTGGTGACAGTCCGAAGCGAGTTCCCCACCTTAAACCGTTCTCGACAGCAACAAAGTCTGACGTGTCTGGTGACGATTGAAATACCTATTGGCAAGTGGCATCCGGATCCTGAAGACATACATGCTCCTCCACCAGTGCCACCAATTCCCCAGGATGATACGTACAGCTCGATCAAGTCTCCTGTCAGCGCAAACAATCAAACACGACCACTTTCATTCGAGCCTCCCGAAGTGCTAGAAGAAATTACGGAAGAACTGCGGACGCGGGTGGACAATTGGCATGGTCTTGAATTCTCACGGTAACGATTTTTCTTGACCTTCTTGTCAAAGTGCTAACAAATCTCGTAGGTTTGGCAAACTGCGTCTGCACGGGACAATCCGAGTCGGAAAGGATCGCCAGTCGTGGCAGGAGCTGGAATGCTACCTCTTTGCAGAGATGCTGATATGTGTTAAGGAGAAAAAGGGCGCGCCGGCTCAATTCGTAGATGGCTCCGCAAAGCGAAAATTAACAAGGTGCACGCTGAAAGGGTCAATTCTTATCAAAAAGCATCTCAAACAAGTGGAATCGTCGCTAGGTACGATATGCGAAACCCCCTGCCTTTATCTCTGTCTAACACTCATTGCTCTAGACGAGCCAATCCTTACGTTGAATCTATTGGTGAACGATCTTCCGTCTTTCCATCTTCAGTTCCAGACCCGCAACCAGCACGAGATATGGAAACGAGCATTAGTAGATGTTCACATTCCTGAAGCGCCACTTCGAAGCCTTCAAGATTATGAGCAAGAATACTCCGGACCTGAAGAGGACGATTACGCAAAAGCTGCGAAAACTGGCCAGCGAGTGTCTTCGACCAATTCTTCACAGGGAGTCAGCAGATCTGTAAGGACTGCACCGACTGATTACCCCCCATCCGTTCGCACTGGCCATGAGCGACACCTCCCTCCTTCAATCCATGTGCCCATCGACATTGTTGTCGTTGTTCCGATCTCATCCTCTATGCAAGGGCTAAAAATCAGTCTTCTTCGTGACACATTAAAGTTCCTCGTCCAAAACTTGGGCGAGCGGGATCGCATGGGGCTTGTCACATTTGGGTCAAGTGGTGGTGGTGTACCTCTAGTGGGAATGACAACGAAGGCTTGGACTGGCTGGAATAAGATTCTTACATCTATTCGACCTGTGGGCCAGAAGAGCCTGCGGGCAGATGTGGTAGAAGGAGCCAACGTGGCAATGGACCTGTTGATGCAAAGGAAAGCCGCAAATCCGATTTCGACCATTTTGTTGATCAGCGATTCATCAACCTCGGATGCGGAAAACGTCGACTTTGTCATCCAGAGGGCCGAAGCTGCCAAGTACGTAGCACAGATTAAGACAACCTATTGCAAGCTAACTGTTTCAGGGTCACTATTCATTCCTTCGGACTTGGTTTGACACACAAGCCCGACACCATGATCGATCTTTCTTCACGAACCAAAGCATCCTACATGTATGTTAAGGACTGGATGATGTTGCGAGAGTGTGTCGCCGGCTGTTTAGGATCGCTCCAGACAATTTCCCATCAAAATGTGAAGCTGAAGCTCCGCCTACCAGAAGGATCGCCGGCCAGGTTTGTTAAAATCAGCGGAGCTCTGCAGATCACCAAGCGAGCAACAGGCAGAGATGCGGAGGCAGCACTGGGAGATTTCCGATTTGGTGACAAGAGAGATGTACTGGTACAGTTGGCCATCTCGCCGGACACAAGCTCTCAGGAGCACCTGCCACAAGATCCGTGGGAGACCATTGTGTCGGGACTCGAGGCTTTAGGTGGGCCTCTTGACTCGGACGAACAACGCACTCTCAGCATCGAAGAGGTGCCCCTCTTACAAGCGGACGTCACTTATGGTGATATTCTTCGAGACGGTACCCTCACCCAGTTGCCACGACCATCACTCCTTGCCATCACTATGCTCCCTGGGAACCACAAATCAAAGCAGAACGGTAGACCGATAACGCCACCTATCCCACCTCATCCATCTATTGTTCAGCGCCGGATGGAGTTGCTTACCAGCGATATGTTGAGTCGAGCATTGACACTTGTAGCTCGTGGCCAGCACGAACGAGCTCATCACCTACTCCACGAGACGCGGACTATTCTCAAAGGCCTCGCCAAGGGGGGCCTGCCACCTATCCCAACATCGAACGCCAAGTCCAATAGCAATCCAAATAGCACAAATGGAGCTTCCTCATCACCCCACTCGGCAACACCAGAACGACAGCCATCACCTCATTCCGAAGGCAGCACTATCGGACCTGGTTCTGGCATAGATTCGAATATCATGAGTGCGCTAGATGGCGACATCGAGTCTTCTTTGGAATGGATCAGTCACCCTGCCGTGTTTTCGCGAGACTCGCGAAAGGCTGTCCTTCAGTCAATAGGCGTCATCTCCTCCCAACGAGGCTACACCTTCCGAACACCTGCTGAAGCTCTCTGGGCAGAGCGCATCTCCGGCGTTAAACGGTTGACTGAACGATCGAAAGAGTGGCGCGAAGCCGGCGACGATGGAGCTCTTATGGAAGAATAAATGGGACGGACGATATATGGAAGCTGATGATACCTTGGAAAAAAGATACCCTGGGATGTTATTTGAACTCTACTGCATGTTGGCAATCTGGAATTTGTGGCTGTACACTAGTTTTGGCCTACCCTTGCATATGGCTGTAAGTGCTTGGTTTATCTGTACACTTTGGAGATGATGGGGATCTACAAGGTGATTGAAACGACAAGAAGGAAAGCATGGTTGGTTTGGAGGTGGTATCAGACATTCACGGTACTTCGTCGGTCATGGGTAAAGGGAGGTAGAATGTAGAGCTCTGAACGGATCACTGATAATAGATGATACTGATCGTTGCTCCGATCTATATTCTCCCTCAACCCAGAACCCGTGCACGCACGCACTTAATGCATTTCTGTCTTGGCGCGTCTTTGATTGAAGGTGAATGTCCACCTGCAACACTCCTTCACATCAACTCTACTCCTTCAGCAGGGCTCATGCGAAGCTCAACCTTCGCAACTACAGTGGCCGAAGGACTGTTGGATAAAGATACCTTGCTTTTTGAACATGGCGTCTCTCACTGCTGGGACTGTTGCTGGCTTGCCTGAGAGTCATCGAAACTCTCCTCTTGCGCCCTCGCAGGAGATGGCATATCGCCAAAAATGCATAGATCTCAAACGGCGGCTTTCCGAAATCGAAGCCAACAACGACAGCCTCCGCCAAAGACTGAACAGGGAGAGACACTTCCAGGACAAGATGCGGCTGAATCGTGCTATTCTGTTGAACCACATGAAAGAGTTGGTTGAAAACCCCTACCAACAATACGGTCCAGACGAGATGGATAAGGTCGCAGCGCATTCCCGCAGTCGATTGGCAGGTCAGCAAGATGACAAAGGCAATGGATTCATGTTCGATGACAGCAGCGAAATCAGCTCCAGCGACGAAGTTCAGGAGGTACCTACTTGTCTCCGGAAGATCTGTCGCTTTGCAAGTGATCCCGCTGACCGAGCTTAGCCAGATGAACGACCTCTGCGTATCAAGCGTGCCCGAGATGGTACGCCTCGAGCATCGGCCGTCGTAAAACCCCCCAGTATTTCCAACACGCCCCTGGCTGCCAGTACTGCCGCCCTGCCAGCATACCATAGCTCAGGCCTGCCTCATATTGTGCCAGCCACTGCCTTCACGCCCGCTGGCTCAGCACAACCGCCTGAACCCCTCACTTCTTCATTCCACGTTGCCTCATCCACCTTAAACGCGACACCAATTCCGTTGCAACCTCACCCCGCTCCCCATCAAGCTTACCACCAGTCACCAACTCATATGAATCAATCGATAACTCCAGCTCTCACACCTTCCGCACCTATAGACAGCTCTCTTCCTCCCCCACCAGTGCGGCCCACGCCTCCATTCGACCAATTTACAGCACACCTCGTTCCACAGCTTCAGGCGGATCATATCCCAGCGGCAGAGATTGGGCCGAAGATCAGAGACACATGGAACGGCATCGGTGAGGCTGGTCAAGAACCATGGCAGAGGAAGTATGGGGAGGAAATGATGGCTTATGAGAGGGCAATGGATGAATGGAAACGAGTCCAGAGAGAAGGCAGTAGGGGCACAAAATTCGTCAATGGAGGTGGAGGTGGCTTTTCCGCCGTCAATCGATAAAACGATACAGCAAGGAGATCGCAAATATGTAGAAGCTTGATCTCACATCTTGCCGTCCACCGTTCGAAAGCGATATAATCAATACGAGCAATAGTGCGGAGTGTCAAACTCTGCGTAGCAAGGGAGCTCGGTGCCCATTGCGATAACAGCATAACCCCCAAACAGAGATCTAACCCTTCGTTTGGACTCACCTGTCTCCTGAGAAGATTTGAAAGACTGGGTGATACTCGTAGATCCGGTGGGTAAACATTTCGTATTATCGGACATTCCATCCCGGGCGCTGTAGATCTCCGGCGGAGGTGGTTGCCCAAGCTTTCGCGAGCTGTAGCTCAACCAAAGCTCGCTCGCTTGTCCCCCATCCCAACGACCAACTCCTCTGCTTCGACCAATGCTCTTTGCTTCTTGATCACTTGTGCAAGCACAATGCTCACCAGGCCTCTCTGTCGGGGCGCCACAGCTGCACGAGCCCTACCAAAGCGTCAGGCTTCTGGTATTGCTCGTCGCTTGGTCACGACTGATGCTGCATCGTCTCATGCCGAGAAAGAAGATGTCCCTGCCGTAAGCATTTTCTACCTCTGTGATGGGGATCTTAGTTGGGAATATGATGAAGGGTGCTGACGATGAGATGTAGGAAGATGACAAGCCCTTCCAAGTCAAGCTGTCTGACGAGAGTTTTGAGACCTACGAACTCGACCCTCCTCCATACACTCTAGATACTACGAAGAAGGAGTTGAAACAAATGTACCGCGACATGGTCACTATACGGTGCGTCGATAGCTCAACTTCCTCTGCGTAGACACATGCTAATCAGACTGCATTGGACAGACGCATGGAAATGGGCGCCGACCGATTGTATAAGGAGAAGAAGATTCGTGGCTTCTGCCATCTTTCCACCGGCCAGGAAGCTGTGGCAGCTGGGATAGAGCACGCTATAACCAAAGAAGACCACGTCATCACCGCGTACCGATGTCACGGCTTCGCTCTCATGAGAGGCAGCAGCGTCCGATCGGTCATTGGTGAACTACTCGGACGCCGGGAGGGAATCGCATACGGCAAGGGAGGTTCTATGCATATGTTTGCCAAAGGCTTCTATGGTGGCAATGGCATAGTTGGTGCTCAAGTACCTGTTGGCGCAGGCATCGCTTTCGCAAATCAGTATCTCGGTAAGGACAATACCACACTAGCATTATATGGTGATGGCGCTTCGAACCAAGGTCAGGTATTCGAAGCGTTCAATATGGCAAAGCTCTGGGCATTGCCCATCATCTTCGGTTGCGAAAACAACAAGTACGGAATGGGCACTTCGGCTGCGCGATCTTCAGCTCTGACAGAATACTACAAACGTGGCCAATACATTCCTGGACTCAAGATCAATGCAATGGACATCCTTGCCGTGAAGGCGGCGGTCCAGTACGGCAAGGAATTCACAAGAAGTGGCAATGGCCCTCTCGTCTATGAGTACGTCACATACAGATACGGTGGTCATTCAATGTCTGATCCCGGCACGACTTACCGAACGCGCGAGGAAATTCAGAGAATGCGATCAACGAATGATCCAATTGCAGGATTGAAACAGAAATTACTGGACTGGGAAGTTGTGACGGAAGATGAGCTGAAAGCGATTGACAAGGAGGCAAGGTCGCATGTAGACGAGGAGGTTGCAATAGCGGAGAAGATGGAGGTGCCAGAGCCGACACCGAAAAATCTCTACGAGGATATCTATGTACGAGGGAGCGAGCCAGCCTGGTTGAGGGGAAGGACCCCGGACGAGAACTACTACTATTAGCGGAAACCTTTGTCGGTGGTCAGGTCGCCGAAGCAGCCCTTTGAGTCTGACATTTGGGAATTGCTCTCAGCGTGTTGTAGACTGAGCAGTGAGGAAGCAGCTGGCCGTCAGCCACACAAGTATTGATTTGTTGCACAGGGAATCAATTGTACACGTGGTTGTAGAGTGTGGCTCCGCTTGCTGTTGTGTACCTTAAACGGGCGGCTTGCAGCTTGCATCTCGCCTAGCGAGCGCAGTATCACTTTCTTTTCCTCAAGGTCTCCTCCACCTTCAAGCTCGCGGGTCACGGCTTAAGGGGGACCCAACCTGCCTCCACGCTCACCGCATCAAAGCAGCGACGATATCGGTCATGGCAGCTGCAGCCAGCGAGCGGGCACCTCTGCTCCCTCGCCATCAACAATCAAACCCGTCGCCTACGTCACGGTCCCCTGCTACACGGGCGCAAAGAAACGTCACCTTCAATCCATTGACCACCGTCTCAACACGAGAAGGAGTCGTAGCTCCTGGTCCTTCACTACGCCCTATCCAACCATCATCGAACGGACTGTCATCCTCGCACAATGTTCCTACGTCGCAGCCAATGCTTTCTGCGATCAACAGCAAGCTCCGACGACGGAACAGTGCTGGTGCTCCTCTTAGCACAGTACAGTCATTACCCACAGCTCCGAAGATCGGCGCTCAGAGAACGACGAAGAATGCCCAGAAACTGAAGCTTTTGCCTAACCCCGAAGAGGGAGAGGAACGCCAGGATGAAGAGAGCGGAAGAGACGTATATTCACAATTTACGCGCATCAAGGATCCAACGGCCAGAAGGGATGCAGCTAGACTTGGTAAGGCGGATCGAGATCGTCTTCCACGTGTGACGGCGTATTGTACAGCGCAGGCATACAGATTAGAGGGTGTGATGCGCTTCATGAAGTCAAGAGCAAGGACGAGAAGAGCCAATCCGAAACTGTTTGACGAATGTTTATACTCCCCTTACGACTACGAGTACTTGAAGAAGGACGGCAGAAAGCTAAGTAATGCTGGACGAAGTACAAGTCCTTTGAAGGAACGATTGCAACAGATGTCATCGCCTCCACGATTTGGAGAACGGAGGTTTTCGGATTCAGTTGCTGAGGTGGAGGACAATACAAAGCACAGAAGGGAGGATCTGATTGACATGACGGACGAGTTTGACCAGGACACATCTGCCATCGAAGATGCGGACCGTAGTGCCTTAACCTCGCAGTCAACAACTGACTTCCATCACCAAGAAAGCGATGATCTCCATACTCGGAACAATTCTGATTTATCAACTGCCGTACACACTCCTGAAATTTTCATATTCGACTACGGCGCGGTCGTGATTTGGGGAATGACTGTCGCACAAGAACGCAGGTTCCTGACAGATATGAGTAAATTCGCCGAAACCCCTTTACCAGCAGAGTCAGCCCAGACTGAGGACTTCAACTTCTATTACACGAGAGACTACCAAGCTAGGATATACAACGACTTCATCAGTCTCCGAGATCCCAAAAACCACATGATCAAGCTTGCGATCAGTCATGCCCTTGCACAATCAGTCAAAACAAGTTTGTTTGAAGATCTCGTTTCGGATACCATCGAAGACACGTCGCCACTGCCGGCGCTCATAGCACAGACAGGCTCAGTCAATCTGACACGCCGGCAACTGAACATGAAGATCGGCGAGCTATTTATTCTCCGCATCAACATACATCTCCAGGGTTCCGTATTGGATAGCCCAGAGCTGATGTGGGCCGAGCCTCATCTTGAGCCTGTATATGCGGCAGTGAGAAGCTACCTTGAGATTGGACAGCGAGTCGAGCTCTTGACTGAGAGACTAGATGTCATAGCAGATCTTCTTGCTGTGCTGAGAGAACAAGGGAGCAGGAGGCACGGAGAGGTTCTGGAATGGATTGGTACGCATGCTCTGCTCTACTTCTCCCTGTGACAAGTACTGACAATAGATGCAGTCATTATTCTCATAGCTGCCGAAATTCTGGTCGCAGCCATCAATATTGTTGTTGATTTGTATGCTGGTGTTGACTAGATTTCACGTTTTCATCGCTGCATCAGCGGAGGAGTTGGACTTGGGTTTGGGATCGTCCGATTCGATCTGATATTTTCAAATACATTTCCTGCGTCTGTACAAAAGCAGGCAGAAAAGCCATACAAGATTCAATATTTCCTTTCGTACTTGCGATCCTCCTTTTCTTCTGTAATAGACCTGTAATGAGACTGACATCTGATTTTCCGTCCAGTGTGCCAGATCGATTCATGGAGTCCTCCACACCTTTGCATATACCTCGAGTAACATCAACACGGCAGCCGTCGACAGACACACCGTCTTCCAGAACCATGGGGAATGGATTTGGGCTCAACTGCCCTTAATGACGGTGCGCTCGCTTGAGGCTCTTTGAGCACAATTCAACTTCTGTTGTACCGATGGGACTTGCTCTGCTGTGGGATTACGATACTCAAAGCACGCCTGATAGCGGAATGTGAGTCAGAGACGAGATGCGTGACCAATGGGTGCTTGGAACTATCCGGCCACCAGCTCAAAAAGCAACTACCGATAATGATCTATACTTGACGTTCCTCTATCCAAAGTTGATGGGACGAATTGCAGCCCCTTTCCGCCCCTGGCCTTGGCAACCAATCCACCACTGCACCTCACATGCTCAAGTGTTCACTCTGATAGAACACCGCAACTTTCTTACAACTTCCTGCCTGCTAGGCGGAATATCAGCTTGCCTTTACGAAACACCGCATTCAAAGGTGCGCTAGTTTAGCGCCGTAGAATTCTTATAAATACCTGCCTATCGCCCACCATTCCTGAAACTTTTTCTTCCACACCACTGACCTGAGCTCTGCCCACTACACAATCTTGTACTACTACTGCTACTACTAGGTAAGTATGACCCTCTACTCACACACTCACCCCCTTTCCCTTCCCGAGCTCAACGTCAGTTGGTCAGCTGCTGGCCAAGGTCTACTGCCTCAGGCCTTACACTACCGCCTGGGGTGTTTTCCGCGACAGTAGTGGCCTATCTACAAATCCCAGTTGCAGAATCACCCTCAGTCCAAGGGTCACATACTCGCTGTGATCCCGCGGATGGTGAATCTTCACTCTGTTCTAACCAAACCCTCACTTCTACCTCATTTCCAACAAATGTTGTGCAGTCGTAAGGACGGTCTTCTGGGTACACTCCAGCAACACTATCAGCGCAATGTTTGATGTCCACGGTGTATTTGAGCGGCAGTATACTCAACACCTTCAGCCCTGAGTTCGCGAGCCTCTCTACCAGGTGATCAGTTCGATTCCGACACCTTGGGAATGATCGCACTGTGAGGACTCATCGGATGACGAGCAGCCACTACTGTTTGACAGCGTCTCTACGGAGAAAAGCGGCCGATAATGGACGTGCTATACCCATGCTTCGGCGGGGATTTCCCAGTTCCAAGGTCTGGTGGGTTCTATGATGGGCGTGGGCTCTCTTTGTGGGATCCGTCTCGACAATCTTGACGGGCTTGCCAATTCAACTTGGTGGTCTTACGGGCTCTCCTCTTCTTCACCGGAGAGGGGGGTCGGCTCCTCTGGCCCGGGCCTGGTCCGGGAGCTCGCGAGTTTATGACCTTGTTCATTTAGCGATGAACCGGGTCTGTGTTTGCATGGCACATCGCACAAATACAGTATCTATGTATGGTGTCCGCTTACATGCGGCTCGATACTCTTACTCCTTTTTTTTCTTCATCATCTACCTGGGCTTGTCTTAGGATTTGGAGAAGAATTGAATCGACTCTCGTTAGTGGTACTTAGGGTAGTGTTCTTGAAGATTTGGAGAAAGAGTCATCGCTCTCCTTCGTTGCCGCTCTCACTAACTACACCTATGATAAGATCTACTTGCCCTTTCCCCCCCATAGACTACATACATGTCCGCCCTAGATTCCTCCAACCCTTCACCCCTTGCTTGCCATCATCACCTTCCCTTGCCATATATCTTGGTCAAGAACCTCCCACCACCCACCATCCCCTTCCCCAATCCACCGCAAAGTACACAAAACCCACACCAAATATGCCGTTCACCTCCCTCCCAGTCGAGATGCAGCGCTAAATCCTCACTTTCGTGGACGGTACCACGCTTTTCCAACTGCGGCTGGCCATTCCGGACTTTGATGATGGGCCTATCGATCCCGGAATGGTGAACGGGGGCGGAGACGTGGGGGGGACAAGTGGCAGCCGCGATTAGAGGCATCAATGCGGAGGGAGAGGGAGAGGGAGAGGGAGAGAGACGGAATGAGAGGGACTGGGATTGCGGGGATTGATGGGGGGGGGGAGGAGGCGCATGAAGTGGTGGACGATGTGGAAAGATTGTGGGGCAGTAGAGGACGGTTTGAACGCGAAACGGTATTATACATTCCATTCATTCGAGACATCTCAGGTCGAGTTAGGTCATTGACTCTCTGACAGCTTCAGAAGGGCAAACGGCTCGGATTAATCCCCAAGATGAATCTGACCTCACTACCTGATGAGCTCCTCCTCAAGATATCCGACTTGCTTGACTCAAACTCTCTTAGAGCCCTTGGCATGACATGCAGGGGCCTTCAGCGATTTATCACTTTGCCAATGATTTTTCAAGATTGAAGAAGCGGAGATGCAAGCACGATTCGAGGATGAACGGCGTGAGCTAAAGGACAGCATTGACAGGGCGTCGATGAGATACAGGCATTCAATGGAGACATTTGATATGCACATCCGGAAACGCAGGCAGAAGTCTCGGGCTCGAGCTCAGGACCTGAAGGAACTTTTTGCGCCGCGTTAGAGAACGTGGTGAATGAGGCTTATGCCCTAAGTAGCGAGTCTCTGACCGTCGAAATGGAGCAGGGTGCACCTGCACGGAGAGCTCCAGATGTCAAACGAAGAATCAATGAGCTTCTTCGACGCGTAAAGCATCGGTGGAGACACTGTGGTGGAGATTGAGGGGCCTGATGTCTTGGGCCTTTCTCGCGCTTTACTAATTCCTTGACATCAAGGGTTGATGACGAACTTAGGACGCTGACCAATGTTGACCTCCTGAACTCGTTTCCTAACAAGCAATCTTTCTCTGCGCCTTCTACTCTCTGTATCTGTTTTACAGGGCAATCGTGAAGACGTCTGACCACGCAGGTCTTCGCTGGAAACAAAGCGGTATGTAACGCTATTCTTCGTAATATCTTTGGCCCTTTTTAATGAGGCTGGGACAGCTGCGTCGTGTTTCCTTTTCCGCGGTGGAAGCGCCTCCGATCCTGGGAAGGACAATTGATTTTGGTTGTTGCTGTTGAGGTTTCCAACCGGGTTGATCAGGGGGGATGCTGACTCTTCTTGAACAACATGTTGGAGTGCAGAATTTCTGCGCCTTGCCTTCTTAGACTTTGACTCCTTCGTTGCCGGAGTAAACGGTATACTTTGTCTCGCGTTGGTCCTGAGTGTCTCTGGGACATCCTCATCATCACTGGCATCATTTGATGTATTATGCCCCTCTACTTGGGCGTTTGTGGAGCCGTTCGCAGTATCCGAAGCGGCAAGATCTGAATCTTTGGCGAAATTTGACCTAATTTTTTGGCTTTCGAAGCGCTTATGAACGCCATGCCCGCCGCCGGCTACCCTTGAAACACTTCGATAAGCCGAACGCATTGGGGGTGCATCCAGCTGGTCGCTGTCACCTTCCCGCACAAGGAGTACAGAGCTTGGTACAGCGGTACTAGTAGTTGAGGAGCCCGGCTCCTCATCAGCAGTATCTTTCGGCCTCAAGACTGTGGGCAGAGCCTGCTCGGTGGGAATATTGCTCTCTGTATCATCGCCGTAACTGTCAGATTTGGCGCCAACCCTTCGACGTTTTGTTGGAGTTCCATGTTCACTACTGCCATGAGATTTCCGAGAGTTGTTCGGATGCCGCGACTCTACATCGATGGTACGAGAGCGAAGACTCAATGCATTGGAATCCTCGACAATATCGCTGGAGGCCCTTGTTGATACCATTGCCCGTCAATATCTCCCGCAATTGATATGGGTTTTTCTCCAACTCCAATTTCTCGCCAAACGTATTTTCCCCCGCTATTCCATATTAGGGATAGCCGTGTATTATGTCAGCATTGCTTTTGAAATCCATTGAGCTTGATCGGCGTGATGAGTTTCCAGGCTTCCATCAAAGCTTCTTGGACAAATTGCAAACCACTGAAGCATAGCAGTCACATCCAGCAAACGTACACCCTGTTCCTGAAAAAGAAGGCTCACGAGCATCACAAAGTGCTCTTTGACTGTTTGACTGTTTGACTGTTTGACTGTTTGACTGTTTGACTCTTTGACATAGTAGCAACCTATCGATTGTTGCCTCAACGTCCATCCATTGGGGCATTCTAGCACTCATGGTTAAGTCTTTTGATGTCAATAGCTTCTCTCACAAGGGTTTGCACTAATGAGAAGCATTCTTTCTTTCCTCCGCTCTTTGCTTTCTACTACCTGTACCAAATATTGCGCTGCAAATGGTTTGGCTGTTTTAGCTGGTAAGTCTTTGATATGTGATCATCGCATGGGTGCATAGAACAAAGATGACAGCGGTCCACTGTCAAGCCACTACCCTTGACTTCTTCTTGAGGTGCATGTTCCCGGAGCACGTTGCCTGAAGGCAGAAAGACATTCGCCTCTCCCTATGTGTCGCACTCCGGCAGCATCAAAGCTTTGAGATTGAAACTAAACCCTTCCAAGGCCTTCCTATGACAGGCACTAGATAATGAAGGATTGCAACGCAAGAAAGAATGTACGAAGATTAACAAGGAGGTTGGGCTGGCCCTGGGATCCCCAATTCAAGGGAAAAGGCATATTGTCCCTGCTTACTGCACGTCGCGGTAAGTAAGTGCATCCGGTCTTCTGTTGCAAAGCGCCCGGACAAAGATGATGATGGGCCATGCGCTCTGCCACCAGTCAGCGAAATTAGGCTGTCTAACCTTCTGCCATTAGACCATGAAAAGGTCACCGACACGACGGGCCTCAGACCCAAAGGTTAAGCCTTCTATGACAGCGTTCCCAAGATTTTGATCATTTACAGTTGCGGGTCCCACCGGTCTTAACAGTTCAAATCACTCTCCCGCAATCGTTCGCCTACCTGATAATTGCCAGCATTTCTTCAACTGATTTAAGGGTTCTGTCCATCATCGGTGTCTCGCTTTCCATCATCAAATCGCAGATGGCAAATGGAAATCATGTGTAAGGCAAAGGAGACGAGGCAGCCGAAGCGTTACACCTCATCGACAAGCTGATCAGATTAGTGAAGCACCAGTCCCTTAAAGATTCTGTGTATGAAACTTGTAGCATTGGCATTGCTACACTGTGGCTGACAATCAGCAGTAAGGACTCTAGATTCTTCGACATACCTGTAATCTCAACAACTCGTCAATTTGATTGGGACAAATGCCCTATCTCCGTTGCTCGTGATTGAGAATTGTTCCTGCTCTCAGACGTAGAATATCCAGGCTCTCCCACGGGTGTGTTGCTGGATGCGTTCACAATCTGGCACAACCCGCGATCGGTAAACTTCTTTTGGAGCTACAAGGGTCGTTTCCATATCGATCTATTCAACGTCGGTGAAATTCCACTTTCCCGTCAAGAGACACTAAGGCTGACTAACAATTGGCCTTTAGCGTTCTCAACCGCAATGCTGTCGGTTCGGTAACTGGGCTCGATATCCTCTTCTTCGCTTATCTCTTCTCAAGCAAGACCCTCGGTGGCACAGTGAATCGTGTGATTGCTTGCAGAATCGTGCAGTCAACTATCAAGTTTGATTGGATGAACGAGAACACGCCTCGTCTATTGGTCGGCCGGTTTTTTCGCCATTCGAAACCCGATCTGATTATATCTATCTACTAAGAGTTTCCACCACTCGTTAGTTCGACGAGGGAAAAAATGCATACGGTCCATAACGTATTTTTGCACAGGTACTCGTCTTGTCAGCTACCTGGGACAGAAATATGCAATGGTTGACAATGTTTGATGCCAAGAATGGGGAGCACTGGAAGTTGAAGTAGAAGAGTCTACTGGCATCGAAACAGAGGAACTGGGAGTCTTTCGGCTTAAGTATTCTTGGGGCGGATGCAGCTCATTCGTTTTGTGCTACGTTGGCATGCAGCAACCGAAATTAGTCTTCCAATTAGTACAGGAGATGTTGGCTCTCGCTCTTGAAAGATACGACGCCATGAAGACTTGGCGTTGAGTACGGAGTAGGCCACTGACTTCTTTGCGACTCCTGAAGATGCCAAGCATGTAAGCCCTGAGCCCTAAGCACCAAATCGGCAAATCAACGTCGCTGAGTCGCTCTGACTGCCTCAGCACAACCTCCACCTCGAAATCTTATCACAAGCGATACCGTCAACTCATCAAAACAAGCAGCGAGATGTAAGTACAATTCATTGATCTGTCACCAAGGTCCTAGCTCTCACCAGCAAATCCCTTCGTGCTGCTCCTACACGAGGTGGTGCATCACAGCACTCATGACGTCCTCCAACAGCGTTCGTCAGAAAAGTCTTACTGACAATCAATCTCAACCTCCAGGGTGAACCTAACGACACAAAAGCGCCTCGCCGCCGCAGTAGTTGGCTGTGGCCAGCGCAAGATCTGGCTCGACCCGAACGAAGTCAACGAAATCTCAAACGCCAATTCCCGCCAGACCATCCGAAAACTCGTTAGCGATGGCCTCATCATCCGCAAACCTGTTGCTATGCATTCAAGGGCGAGAGCTAGAGAGTTGAACGCCGCGAGGAGGATTGGGAGACACAGAGGATTTGGAAAGAGGAAGGGTACCAAGGATGCTAGGATGCCAAGGTGAGCAGCGATACATGTTTCGGTTGACGGCCTATCTGGCCCTGTATGGGAGTTGTGCTGATTCGCGTGCTACTTTTAGTCAAGTTCTGTGGATGCGTCGTCTACGAGTCCTCCGTCGTCTTCTGGTCAAATATCGCGCTGCTGGCAAGATCGACAAACATCTGTACCACGAGCTCTACCATCTCAGCAAGGGTAACACCTTCAAGCACAAGCGCGCCCTAGTTGAACATGTAAGCTCATTCATTAAACCTGATTCTAGTTAGAACGAACTGACCAACGGATTCATTAGATCCACAAAGCTAAAGCGGAAGCTGCCCGTGAGAGAGCGCTTAAGGAGGAAATGGATGCCAAACGTGCAAAGACCAAGGCTGCTCGCGAGAGGAGACAAGAGCGTATTCAGACGAAGAGGAATGCATTGACCGGGGAGGACGAGCCTGTTACGAAGGAGTAAGGCAAGGAGATCGTTCACGACAAGTCAGGGAGCGTATGGTGGAGCGCCTCATGTCTCGATGCCCGAAAGAGCTTTTGATTGCAGAGACTATGGGATGCACCGTCCACCTCACTGGAAGACGAGTCTGGATTCACCAAGCACATAAGGCCCGCACACGCCAAATCTTTGCAATGACAATCCAGATAATATGCATGGCAACCAACTCTTCTACCGGATCGTGATCCGATCCCTCCCCTTCAACCGCACGGTTCCCATGCTCAGCATAGACAACCATGCCTACCGCACCTCGCTTCGCGATATCAGCAAAGCTAACTCATCCCCCGACACTCTAACCCAGTACACTGCAGGGCACGTTAGTTTGACCACCCTCCACCACACCATGCCACGCCACGCCACGCCTTCATCTCTCTTTTTCGTTGTCGCCCTGCTGTTCTATTCTACTCTTGTTCTTGGCCGTTTGCATGCATGAACCTGCTGTAGAGGGGGGGGAGGGGGCTTTGTAGTGCCCTGCCCGCAGGCCCCTCGAGCATCACACTCTCGGCTCGTAGGG
>JAABUK010002367.1_pt1 | contig 33893 bp, 24 predicted proteins | sample 5559141 | NCBI WGS metagenome assembly JAABUK01 (sample SAMN10711869, study PRJNA513367) | rock metagenome | isolation source: Antarctica rocks | place: Antarctica: Victoria Land, Pudding Butte nord | collected 2016-01-03 | reverse complement strand
TGTGCAACTCTCCGCCGGGGAAGGAAAGACCTTTGAAGCGCAGGCAGCTCCCCTCGCGATGCCGAACAGCCGCGGCGTGCTGATTATCCTGCATGACATCACCGATATGGAGCGCCTGGAGCGCGTCCGCAAAGATTTCGTGGCCAACGTTTCGCATGAACTTCGCACGCCTTTGACGGCCATTCGCGGCTACGCCGAAACACTGCTGGGCGGCGCGCTAGCCGATAACGAGAACAACCGCCGCTTCGTCGAGATTATCCAATCGCACGCCATCCGGCTAAACAACATCGCGGCGGACCTGATGATTCTTTCCGAACTGGAAAGCGGCCGCCCCACGCCTCTGCCGGAACGCGTGTCCATTAGGGAAGCGGTCGATATGGCGATCAGCACCGTGGAATCCGAAGCGCGTGTGCGCGGCGTCTTCCTCCACAGCTCCGTAACGGAGGGCCTGGAAGTACTTGGCCACAAAATACGGTTGGAACAGGCGCTTGTTAATCTGCTAGACAATGCTGTTAAGTTCAACCGTGAAGACGGTGAGGCAAGCGTGACGGCGGGCATCGGGGCGGGCGGCAAAGTCAGCATCGCAGTGTCCGATACCGGCAGCGGAATCCCTTCGAGCGACCTCCCGCGGATCTTTGAGCGCTTCTACCGGGTGGACCGCGCCCGCTCCCGCGCGGTAGGTGGAACCGGCTTGGGACTCTCAATTGTGAAGCACGTGGTGGAACGAATGAACGGAACGCTGCGCGTCGAAAGCACAGTCGGTCGCGGTTCTACGTTTACGATTCTGCTACCACCGCTTCACGAGACCGAGACTTAGTCAAACAACCGCTCCATCGACCTTTGTTCGATCTCGCGCGGTGACCACCCTGGTGATGTCTTTCTGCCCCAATTGTTTGGCAGTCTTGAGACCGATTCCTTTGTAAGCGCCAGTAATGAGCGCAACCTGCTTGCTTTTATCCGCCATAACCACAGAGATCGAGTTGCAGGGTGAAAGGATTCAGCCAAGTGGGCTAGAATCGAAGAGTAAAGTCGGGGCGTAGCGCAGCCTGGTAGCGCATCTGCTTTGGGAGCAGAGGGTCGCGAGTTCGAATCCCGCCGCCCCGACCAACACCACAAACATCATCTCCCGCTCAGCCGCTCAAGGGCGCGCTCGCGTCTCAATAGCGTAGGGCAAAGTCCAGGTGGCGCGCTGATAAGAGATCACTGCCTTTTGATACCCGATGTTCGCGGTGACAACGGAATTTTCCACCTGAGTCAGGCGATTTTGCGCGTCCAATAGTTCGAAGGCGGTGATCGTACCCAGTTGGTATTTCTGCTGCTCCGCATCTACGTTCTTCTTCGCCAGGTCACGCGCGATAATTGCCGCACTCACCGTCTCTCGCGCCAGCTCAAATTCGTTGGTCGCGGTCTTCACTTCCAGTACAATTTGCTGTTCGAGTTGGCGGACGTTGTATCGGTCTCGCGTTCGGTTCACCAGCGCGTCAGCCAGATTCGCGCGCGCAAGGCTGCTTCGAAAGGGAATGCCAACAGTAATGCCCGCTCCGTAGTACGGCGCTTTGAACGAGAAGATCTGTCCCAGAGAATCACCAAGCCCGCTCCGTACGCCGGCAACAGGCGTCACTCCCAGAAAGTTCGAGTTGCCGATAATCGGATTTCCGCCAAGACCGCTCGCACCGCCCAAAAGGCTAAGATCCACACGGGGAAGTAAAGCGTTCTGTGCCGCGCGCTCATTCAACTCATCCACATCGATTCGTCTACTCGCTGCCGTCAACTCCGGGCGGTTCGCCATCGCGCTCGCGACAGCCTGCTCGATAGGTTGCGCGGTTATCGAAGCGGATTGCACACCCGGATCGTCCTCAAGAACCAGATCCATATACCGGGTTGCCGGTTTCAGGTCCGCCCCGATCAGCCTGCGCAGTGAATCCAAAATCTCACGATACGCATACTGGGACTGGATGAGCGAAACTTTGCGCTGGGCAACCTGTGTTTCAGATTGAAAAATATCAAGGCGCGATAGCGCTCCCAGTTCCAGCGCAAGTTTATCGTGCTCATATGATTTCTGAGCCAGGTCCAGCGATTGTTGCTGAACATAGATAAAGTCGCGCGCACCCACGGCATCCCAGTACTGGCGCGCAGCGGCGGAAAGGATATCTCCAATACGGGCGCTGCTCAGCGCGGAGGTGATCACCAGTTGCGTCGTCGCGATCAGAAGAGGTGTTCGCAGTTGAATGTTTCCGCGGCCCTGCCACAACGGCTGCGTCACTTGAAAATTCAGGCTGTCGAAAATGCTTGGATTAAAACTGCTGAACCTGTTATTGGTGGAACTGCGCACCGCATTGAAGCTTGAACTCACGATCGGCCCTTCCCCCAGCACCTGTTGGTAGCCTGCCTGAGAAGTTTGAGTCAGACTGCTGAGCGTGCCGGCACCGCCTATCAGGTTCGATTGCGGCTGGTTGGAGCGGGTGGTTGCGAAACTTGCCACCAGTGACGGATCGAATGGCGCTTTGGCTGCGAGTATCGAATTCGACGCGGTGTAGTAATCCAGTTGTGAGAGCCGGATGTCGGTTGAATTCAGGAGCAACAAACGGACAAAATCACTGACATGCAGCACCAGCTTCCCGTTCACGATCTGCGACTCGATCCCTTCCACGTCGCGCTCGCGGACGATATCCGGATGAAGCCGTTTGCTAATGTATCCAGGTAACAGGCTCGGCCCAGCCAAAGCAGCCGACGCAAACCACAAGAGAGCGACGATCGCGTACTTACTCATAGCGAAGCGCCTCGATGGGATCGATCCGCGAGGCTTTCATAGCCGGATAGATTCCGAATACAACTCCCACCACCACGGAAACTCCGAATGCAATCACGATGGAGGATGTCGTTACGATGGTTTTCCAATCGGCGGCGGTCGCAATCAGCCAGCTTAGAAAGTAGCCGAACGCGATTCCTACAATTCCGCCACCCACTGAAATCAAAACGGACTCCATTAAAAACTGGCGGACAATATCGGCCCGCCGTGCTCCGATCGCGCGGCGGATTCCGATTTCGCGCGTTCGCTCCAGCACCGTCGCCAGTACGATATTCATAATTCCAATGCCTCCCACAAGAAGTGAAATCGCCGCAATGGCAACCATCACGTAAGTGAAAATCACCTGAGAACGCTGTTGTTGGGCCAGCAGTTCCGCGGGTATCGTGACGCTGAAATCCGGTGTGTTGTGATGAGTGGAATTCAGAATGGCGACGACAATTTTCGACGCGGCAATACTGTCGGCACCAAGCTTAAGCTGGATATCCACTCCCCCGAGTTCGTCTTTCAGCCCGCCGCCCATATCCCAAAAACGGTACTGAAAAGTGTTGAGTGGAATGTAAACAATGTTGTTCACATCGCTTGCCGCGCCCGTAGCTAAGTTCTGCGAACCTGATGCGATCTGGTTTTGCAATACGCCTACCACGCGCAGCCAAGTCTCATTGAGTTTGATATATTTGCCGATCGCGGGACCATAGCCCAGTACCCCCACTTTGGTGGTCTCACCCAGAACGCAAACCGCGGCGCTTGCCTGGTCATCGGCATCGCTGAAGAACGACCCCTCTTCTAACCGCCAGTTATGAATTTGAGCGTAAGAGGGCCGCACACCGCGCAATTCCGGCCCGTCCTTCGCAGGTTTCGGTAAAACTTTCGCGGGGCGAAGGCTTTTGCGTGCCGAAATTAAATTCAGTGAATCCAGGTTGGCCTGGATGATGCGCACGTCGCGTTCGCTCAAACCCGGAGAAGAACGGCGGCGCTGTTGCAGTTCACCATCACTGGTGGCGGGGCGGCTTTCCACCAGGATGTTCCGGACGCCCAACAGCTCGATGAACCGCATAGATTCGTCCTTCGCGCCGGCGCCAATTGCAAGCATGCCGATCACAGCTCCTACGCCGAAAATAATGCCGAGTGCGGTGAGAATGGTGCGGGTTTTCTGGCTCAGCAGATTCTGCATGGCCAGCACCAGGTCAACAAAGTAAGCTTTCATTTGGGCAGAGCCGGACCGCGCGCGCCGGCTTCTTTTTTCTTGCTTTCCGATTCCGGATCGGAAAGTGCGACTACCTGCCCTTCGGGTAGACCGTCCAGGATGACGCGACTCTCGCTACGGCGCACCAGCTTTACATCGCGTGAGGTGAATCCGCCGCCATTCGGAACATACACGTACGTGCGGCTGCCGCTTTCAAAAACAGCTTGCGCGGGCAGCCACAAAACCTGACGGAGCTGATCGGTCACCACCACCACCCGCACGCTCATGCCGGGATGAAGTTCAAGCGAAGGGTTGTCCAGATGGATCTTGCATTCGAAGTGACAGTTCCACGGTGGGCCAGCTGTGCCTCCCAGATCGGCCACCTTGCCTTGAAACTTCTTGTTTGGAAGCGCAATCACATCGATAGTCACCGGCTGCCCAACGGAAAGATGCCCGCGATCCAATTCGCCAAACGTAGCCGCTACTTCCCAGTTGTTCAGATCTGGAATTTCCGCTACCGCGACTCCGCCTCGAGTGGTATCGCCAACCTGATAATCCGGCAGTGTCATGCCGCCGAAAAAGAAGTTCCCCGATTGGTTGGGCCGGATGGCCACATATCCGGCGTGCGCAGCTTTCACCACCAGAGCGTCGATGTTCTTCTGTGCGGTCGCGACCTGTATTTCCGACTTCGTGACAGCCGCTTTCTGCACCGCGATGGCCGCCGCATTGGTGTCGCCGCGGTTGGCCAGATCTTTTTGTAGCTGCGCCGCCCTGTCGTTCGATGCCTTCAACAAAAGGTCATTCTGCTTGGCCGTGATTGCGGGCAGAATCGCATTCTTACGAACATCCAGCCCGGCAACTTTTACGTCAGATTCGGCTTTTTGCAGCGCATACCGTGCCTCCTCGGTGTCGGCTTCCGATTGCGCTTCGGCCTGAGTCACTTTCAGCTTGCTCTCCGCCAGATCGGCTTGAGATTCCTTAAGCTTGTACTCCTGATCGGTCGGGTCAAAGGCGACCACAAGCTCGCCAACCTTCACCAGCTCGCCTGTTTTCTTGAGTTCGGTAATGTGCATCTCTCCGCCGCCGGTTAAGGGTGCGGTGAGCAGTTCTGAATTGCCGCCGCGTAGTGAGCCGCGCGCACTGACATCGAGCGTGATATCGCTTCGCTTCACGACTGTGGTCGGTAGAGAGATCGCCGAAGTCTGCCCGGGCATTTTGCCGGAGCGGGCATACAACCACGCTCCCGCTGCGGTGATCGCCACCAGGAAGACAACGGTGAGGATATAACGCCGGGTCTTGGAGGACCTCATTTCTTCTGCCCAGCTTGCGGCGGCTCCACCAAAGCCACCGATGTTCCGGCGGCAATCCCTTCAATCGCCACATCATCAGGTTTGCGCGCCCGCAGTTTCACGTTGGTTGCCAGGTAACCGCTATCCGTTCTGACGTAAACAATCGGCTTGCCCTGGTTCGTGAACAACGATTTAGCCGGAACACTGATCGCGTCCGGAATGCGTGAAATCACAAAATCCGAGCTGGCATTCATGCCGGGCCGCAGCTTCTTATCGGGTTCAAGCAGGGCGGCATAGCTCTTAAAGCTTCGCGAGGGCGGCCATTCCCAGTTCTGCTCCGTCAGCGGAGAGATTGCGCCCAGTTTGGCATTCCAGGTTTTCTCAGGGAACGCATCGATATGCACCAGCACGGCGTCTCCCGGTGAAATTCGGCCGCGGTCCACTTCTTCCACTTTGCTTTCCATTTCGATGGTAGAAAGATCGGGAATCTCAGCCAGAAGAGTGCCCGGCGCGGCGTGGTCACCCACTTTGAAAGGCTGTGCGTTCATCCATCCTTGTGAGTAATTTGCCAAGATCGTGATGATGCCGTGGCCAGGGCTCTTCACCTCCATCGCGCTCAATTGCTTATTCGTGATATCCAGTTCGCGCACTTCCTGATCCTTCAGCCTGGTCAGAGACGCGACCTTTGCCTGATCGGAAGTGACGTGCAAATTATTGGTGGCCAGTTGAACCTTCAGCTTGTCCTGCGCTAGCCCCGAATCGATCTTGCTTTCGAGGCCCTGGATCTCACTCATCACAGACTGCTTCGATGCTTCCAGACGGGCTTTCTCCACATCGTAAGCCGCAGTCGCAAGATCCAGATGGTCTTTCTCTGCTGTAATGCGTGCCTGAGCCAACGCTTGATCGAGAGTGGCCTGGGCGGAACGAAGCGCCGCGGTATGCTCATTAATCTGCTGCCGGGCGGCGCTGGGATCGAACTTGATTACCACCATTCCAGGCGTAACTTCGCTCCCGGGAGGCGCCATCCACACAATCTGCAGATCGGGAACATTGACCGGCGCTGTAATCTGCGCGGAGCGGCGCGCTGTGAGTTCTCCCCGCGTCCGGATCAGCACGAGAAACTCACCTTTGCGGGCAGTGGCTGTGGGCAGCGTTGTAGCTGCTTGTACTTTATGAAGGCGGAAAAAAATAACAGCAGAAACCACCACCGCCACCGTTCCCGCTAGAAGCACGAGGCGTGAGCGCTTCATTGCGGCACTTCCACATCGGCTGCTGCCGCGAGATCGGGCAGCAGATGGGAGTCATGTTGATCGAAGAGGAAGCGGGCGCTGAAAGTTTTAATCGGGCTGCCGAGAGCAGCCGCCGCGACCGGGCTGGCTGAATCGAAATGCGCGGTAAACGTCAGATCGGGGTAGGCATCCAGATGCACGGAAGCTTTAGCACCGGGGTGCAAAACCGCTCCATCGGTTTCGCTTACGGAAAGCTGCAACACCATACTCGCCGGATCGAAAATCCGCATCAAAGGACTGCCCGGCCAGAGCAGGTCGCCCTCTCGCGCATGTCCCATCGAATTGTTCTTCCACACACTCTGAAGAGCGATCATGCCAGGAATTGTTGCGCGCAGCACCAGCTTTTGGGCGTCTCCTTCCAGCCGCGCCAGTGTCAGTTTCTGCCGCTCCGCCTGCAGTTTAAGAACCTGCAGTTCCGCCGTCTCCGCGCGATCGTGCGCCTTCATGGAAAGTTTCAAACTGCTGACATGAAGCTCGGCATTCTTCAGAATTTCGTTTGCCTTGCCTTGCTCGATCTCACTAAGAACGGGGCCCTTGCGAATTTCGAGGCGCGCTTTGCCCAAATCCGCTTCCGCCTGCGCGTGATCGAGGGCGCGTCTTGCCGCATTGCTCTTGTGCTCGGCCCCTTTCTGCTCCACCTGGTGAGTTAGATCGTCAAACTTGGCAGCGGCGTCGCGTGCCGCTTTCAACTGCGGAGTGTGATCGAACTCAGCCACAATTTGACCCGGCACTACTTTCGTCCCGTTCTCGACAAGTCTGGTGAGAGTCAACTGCCCGCCTTGCTGGCCACTGATTCGCGGTGTCTGCAGGGTGAAAGAACGCAAAGCCTCCACGCTCCCGGTGGCGCGCAACATTTTTGGTTCCCCGCGACTAGGTAACGAGCAGAGCAGCGCGATCCAGATCACACCTGTACGCATGCTAGGGTTAGACTCCGTTCGATCGCATTTTGTTGGTAAGGATTCTCACTTTTTTATGTCTCGCGGTATACGGCTGTGAATCTCGGCAACAGTCCAGGTTCGGTTGTGTTCGTATGCACGCCCTTTTTACTCGAATTTCTTAGGGTTCCCATTTCGCCGCGATCCACGAGGGCATCTCACGGGCCAGCCGCTTTGTTACCATCGCAAGTTGAATGAAGCAGGTTCTCCGAAAGGGCTTTAAGCACATCGTTGTCGACGAAGTACCGGACCCGGTTGTGATCCCTCACCATGTTTTGATCCGGCCTCATTACTCCCTTATTAGCAGTGGGACTGAGACGGCCAGCATACATCCTGACGTGTTGAAGGTGGTGAAGGATAACCCTTCGCACCTGAAGACGGTGCTCAATATCGCCAAGGTTGAAGGGCCGGTTCATACGTACGAGGAACTGAAGGCGAAGTTTAGCGCCTACGCGGTGCTGGGGTATTCCGGGGCGGGTGTAGTCGCGGAAAAGCATCCGACTGTGAAGGATCTGGAGATCGGGGACTTCGTGGCTTACGGCGGCGAAGGCACCGGGCATGGGGAATCCATTCTGACCGGGCGCAATCTGATTGCTCGCGTTCCGGACGGGCTGCCGTTTGAACAGGCTACGTTCGCGACGTTGGGCAGCATCGCGCTGAATGCCGTGCGTACCGCGAATCTTGGGCTGGGTGATGTTGTCGCGGTAATGGGGCTTGGGCTGGTGGGGCAGCTTGTGGCGCAACTGGCTCGCATGCAGGGTGCGGTTGTGATCGGGCTCGATCTGAGGGCGGAGCGGGTGAAGTTGGCTCTTGAACTTGGTGCCGATGCGGGCATCGCTGGTGCGGAGTCTGTGGAAGAGGCTGTGCTCTCGAAGACCAACGGACGCGGCGCGGATTGCGTGATCATCGCAGCCGCTGCCAAGAGCCCGATTCCCGCGCAGCAGGCGCTGAAGATCTGCCGCGATCGCGGGAAGATGGTGATTGTCGGTGCGGTGGAGATCAACCTTCCCTGGCTCGACATGTACCTGAAAGAGATTCAGCTCCTGATGTCGCGCGCTTATGGGCCGGGCAGCTACGATCCGGCGTATGAAGGCAAGGGGCAGGATTACCCCATCTCCTATGTGCGGTGGACTGAGAACCGCAACATGGAAGAGTTCCTGCGTGCTGTCGTGACGGGCCGCGTGCAGGTGAAGCCGCTGATCACGCACGAGTATCCGCTGGACCGCGCCGCGGAAGCGTACACCACCATCATGTCCGGCGGCAGCAGCCTGGCTGTTGTTTTGAAATACCCGGAAGCTGACTTGCCGGTGGCGAGTGCGAGCGAGAAGATCCAACGCAGGATTGAAACGCCGGGGATCACGGCTTCGACGGCGCAGGTTCAGCTTGCGGTGGCCGGTGCTGGCGGCATTGCCCGGTGGGCGCATCTGCCGGCGCTGAAGAAGATCCCGGGTGTCGCGGTGCGTGCGATTTATTCGTCCAACGGTGCGCGCGGCAAGACCTATGCTCTGCGGTATAACGCGAAATATTGCACCACTGAATACTCTGAGATTCTGAAAGACCCCGAACTGAATCTGGTGCTGGTGGTAAGCCGGAATCAGCATCATGCTTCGCAATCGGTGGCTGCGCTTCGAGCGGGCAAGAACGTCTTCGTTGAAAAGCCGATGGCGATCACGGTTGCCGAATGCCGTGAGTTGGCGCTTGCGGTGAAAGAGAGCGGCAAGGCGCTGACCGTTGGATTCAATCGCCGCTTTGCGCCGGATTACCTTCGCCTGAAAGAGCGCGTGGTGAAGCGCGCAGGGCCTGCGGTGATCAATTGCCGCGTGAACTCGCCTGGGATTTCGGGCGCTTACTGGATGGCGGACCCGGCCATCGGGGGAGCAATTCTGGGGGAGGCGTGTCATTTTGTGGACCTGATGTACTGGCTGCTGGAGAGTGAGCCGGTTGAGGTATACGCGTACAGTTTGCCGACCGGAGGAAAGGACCCGGTGGGCGAGAATAACATGGCCGCGAGTTTCCGTTTTGCGGATGGCTCGATCGGGAACCTGACGTACTGTACGGTGGGCAGCAAGGCGTCGTCTGGTGAAAGGGTGGAAGTCTTCGGGCAGGGTTTCGGCGTAGATGCGGAAAACTTCACGGGATCGCGCGTACATAGCGACACCACTGTGCGGCGCACCAGCTTGTTACCGCGCAAAGGCTATGACGCGCAGATGGCCTCTTTCCTTGATTCCGTGATGCACGCGAAGCCGCTGGCTGTCGATGTGCGCGATGGCGCGCGAGCTACCGTGGGCTGCATCAAGATGCTGGAATCGGCTAAGACCGGCCAGCCTTGCGAGATCGATCTGAGCGAAGCGCTGGCCGGGTAGCATGAACATCCTGCAGTTCGGTGTGTTTCCGCCGCCGAATGGCGGTGTGCAGACCAACGTGAAGGCGATCCGCGATTACGCGCGGGAGCACGGGCACCGATGCGGCGTGGTGAACCTGACCCGGCACCGGCAGGTTGACGCGGACGACGTTTACTATCCGACTAGCGCGGTGCAGGTGATGAAACTGGCGGCGACGTATCCCGCGGATATCCTGCATTTTCATTTAGGAGGGCAGATCATGCCGCGGTTGCTGGGACTTTATTTGTTTGGATCCTTGCTGCCGGGGAAGCGGACGGTGCTGAGCTTTCACTCTGGCGGTTATCCTTCGTCTCCCGAAGGTAAGGCAGCCAGCCCCAAGAGCTTCGCTGGTTTTGTGTTCCGGCGCATGGACCGCATCATTGCCGTGAATGCCGAGATTGCCGATTTGTTCCGCAGATTCGGAGTTTCGGACGCGCGTATCCGAAATATACTGCCGCACTCCTTTCCGGCAGCGCCACCCACGGTGGAGTGGCCGGAGCCGCTGCGGGAGTTTGTCGCTCGGCACGAGAGCTTGCTGGTTACTGTAGGGCTGCTGGAGCCTGAGTATGATCTGCCGTTACAGATTGAAGCGGTGGCTCACTTCCCGAATGCCGGGTTGGTGATTGCCGGGGCCGGCAGCTTGGAATCAAGCTTGCGGGCCTTGATTGTTTCAAAGCCCTACGCAGGGCGCATACTGCTCTATGGCGACTTGCCGCGCGATGTCACGCTTAATTTGATTGTGAGGGCGGATGCATTTCTGCGCACCACTCTTTACGACGGCGATTCCGTTTCGGTCCGCGAGGCGCTCCACTTCGGCACGCCGGTGATTGCGAGTGAGAACGGCATGCGGCCAGAGGGTGTCCGCAAGTTCGCAGTGGGTGATCTGCCCGGATTGGAGCGGGCAATTACAGATCAATTGCGCGCGGGCCGGGAGCCCTTTACTCCGCGGCTAAAAAAAGACGATGAGAACCTTCGCAAGGTGCTGGCCCTCTACGAAGAGCTTAGAAGTTCTTGATCCGGATATTGCGCGTTTCCATCTTCATAGGCCCAGGGGTTTTATGAAGCTGAATACCTAGCAAGCCTTCCATCTTGCGGTTGGCTTTATCGTCATCGACGATAACGCACATGACGCGGCCGTTGATGATGTGGATGAGCGTATTGCCGCGCGCGATGATGGTGACGTTGTTCCAATCGTCCAGCTTGATCGCGTTCTTTAGGTCGGCGGAATCGCCTACTGTTCCGATTGATCCGGTTTTCTGGCCATCGGGGATGTTGACAACTTGGCCGCGCAACGCCAGGAACGCGCGGCCGCGTTCCTCGTATAGCTGGCCCGAATATTTCTGCGCGGCGTCGATATCGAACTGGTAGCCTTTCAGCACCCACTTGGCGACATCGGGCAACTCTACGCTGCGGTACTGAATCCCGGTGTTCCCGGTCTGCGCGCCGGTCAGTTTATATTGCAGGCGTAATTCGAAATCGGCTGGCTTGCCGCTTTTATAAATGCAAAAAATGTTCTGCTTGGGCTGGTGATCGGCTTTGGTCTCGCCGACGATAGCGCCATTTTCGATGCGCCAGAAATCGGGGTCGCAATCCCAATTCGTCAGCGTTTTGCCGTCGAAGATTTGGGTGAACCCGGATTCTGGCAAGGGCGCGACCTGCGCGATCAAGGCCTTCGATAGGAGTGTGGCAAGAGCTATGGTCTTGAGCGTCATGAAATTGTCTCCCAGGTTCGGTTCTTTGCAGACCGAAGAACCGCGTCGGTCACGTAATCGGTTTTCAGGGCATCGCGGAAGGTGGGGGCGGCGGGCGTGCCGGATTCGAGACCGGCGAGAAAATCCGCCGCTTGATGAATGAAGGTGTGCTCGTAACCGATCTGCAGGCCGGGCACCCACCAATGTTTCATGTAGGGATGATCGCTATCGGTGATGTGGATATCGCGCCAGCCGCGCAAGCGGCCTTCATCGGCGTGGTCGAAAAACTCCAGGCGATGCAGATCGTGCAAATCCCACTTGAGCGAGCCGCGCTCGCCGTTGATTTCTAGCGTGTAAAGGGCCTTGTGTCCGCGTGCGTACCGGGTCGCTTCGAAGGTGGCGAGGGAACCGTTTTGGAACCGGGCCAGGAAGGCGCTGGCATCGTCGATCAGCACGGGTTCGGCCTTGCCGCTGCCTACGTGTTTGCGCTCCTTGATGAAGGTCTCGGTCATGGCCGTGACTTCAGAGATGGGGCCATTGAGCCACATGGCGGTATCGATATTGTGGGCCAGCAGGTCGCCTGTCACGCCGCTGCCGGCTACGGAGGCATCGAGGCGCCACAAGCCCTCGCCGCCTTGGGGTAGGTCGCTTGAGATGGTCCAATCTTGCAGGAAAACGGTGCGGTAATGGAAGATTTTGCCCAGGCGGCCTTCGTCGATGAGATGCTTGGCCAGGGTGACTGCCGGGACGCGGCGGTAGTTGTACCAGACCATGTTTGCTACGCCAGCCTTTTCGACTGCCGCGACCATGGATTCCGATTCGGCGGGGGTGCGGCCCAGCGGCTTTTCGCAGAGTACAATTTTGCCGGCGGCTGCCGCCGCTTGCGCGATTTCAGCGTGGGTGTCGTTCGGGCTTGCGATATCTATGGCATCGATATCGGGGGATTCCACCAGCTTGCGCCAATCGGTTTCGAAGCCCTGGTAGCCCCAGTTGGCGGCGAAGGTTTCGGCGCGGTCTTTGGACCTGGCGCATACCTTTTTCAGAATGGGGCGGATTGGGACGTCGAAGAAGCTGGCGACGCGTGCGAAGGCATTGGAGTGGGTGCGGCCCATGAAGCCGCAGCCGATTACGCCGATATTGAGAGTTTTCATAGTTTTCAGAGGGTCACCGGCCATGGCCGGTGCCACGTTAGATCCAGCCGTGGGCGTTGCGTACTTGGATCATGGCTCGCAGGACGTCGGTCCAGGTCTCGGGCTTCATCATGACGTTGTTCGGGAACATGCAGCCATCCCAGCAGATGTGCTGGAAGGCGCGCGTGGGTTGGCCGTTTTCGTTGCGCATCCAGGCTCCGGCATCGCGCACGATGTCCAGACGGCCCCCTGGATCGAGCGGCAGGCAGTGGCGGCCGGTTTTATCGTGAGAACCGGAGCCATTCACGGTGCCGTCGTTCTGGGCGACGTGGAAATCGATGGTCCACGGGCGGAGGGCTTGTGCAACTTGTGCATAGGCATCGCGTAATTGTTCCGGCGTGTAATTAAGCGGGAGCAGGCTGTCTTCTGGAGCGTTATGGCCCATGGTGAATAACATGGTGTGGGCCATATCGGCTTGGAAACCAACAACGCCGGGCATGTTCACGGCCTCCAGCAGTTCGCGCATCCTGCGCCAGGAATGCATGCCTCCCCAGCAAATTTCGCCCTCCGCCGCTAGCTTTTCGCCGTGGTCTTGCGCGATATGGCCCGCTTCCCGGAAGGTCTCCGCGATGCGGAGGGTATTCTCTGCCGGATTTTCCGCCCAGGCGGAAGGCGGAGCGGCGGAATCGATCCGGATGACCCCATACTTGCGAATCCCGAGTTCGCGTAGTTTCGCGCCGATGCGGCAGGCTTTACGGACCTGAGTGAGAAAAGCTTCGCGCTGCTGCGCTGTTCCCATGGCTGAGCCGCCACCGGTGGGTTCCCAAACGGGGGCAACCAGCGAACCGGCGAGCAGGTTCAGGCACTGTAATTGTGCGGCGAGACGTGCCAAATCGTCATCGGATGAATCTATGTCAGTGTGCGGCGCGGAGAGAAAGAGATCGACTCCTTCGAAACGAACCCCCTCCACCTCAGCGGCGGCGGTAAGGTCCAGCATAGTATCCAGTGAAATGGGCGGTTCGGAATCGGGGCCTTTGCCGACCAGGCCGGGCCACATGGCGTTGTGCAGAGCGGGGAACTTGTAAGGTGCAGTCATTTGAGGAAACGTACCGAATCCCAGTACAGTATATAAGGACAGAGATGAAGAAATTCTGCTTCGCTTTTTTGTTGGCGGTGGGCGGTTCCACGGTTGCTTTCGGTGAAACGCTTACCCTTCCCGCAGGCCCAGGTAAACCCACCACCGAAAAAGTATGTGGTGCGTGTCATGGAGCGGAATTGTTGATCGGGCGGCAGGAAACGCGCGAAACCTGGGCCGCCATCACCGACGATATGATGCAGCGCGGTGCGCAGGGCACGGATGAGGAGTTTTACACTGTGGTGGAGTACCTTTCCGCTAATTTTTCGAAGACCTCGCCCGTGGCTAAGGTGAATGTGAACCAGTTAACCGCGAAGGATCTGGAGAAATTGCTGCGCCTGACCGAAAGCCAGGCAGCGGCCATTGTAAAATATCGGGAAGCGCAGGGCAATTTCAAATCGGTGGAAGAGCTTGCCAAAGTTCCGGGCGTGGATTCGGCAAAGATCAGCGCCAGTAAGAACCGATTGTCGTTTTAAGTGGCTGCAGGTTGTGCAATAGCGTGCACACTTGCGCAACAGCGTTTCCATTTCTGACCGGAACCACAGGGGCAAGGGGAGTTTCGACCCGGTTCGGGTGCTTTGCGGAGGGGAGAGGTTGTGCAGCATTGTGCATGACTTTCGGTTTCGCGGTTGTGCACAAGACTAGGCAGCCAGGACAAAACCTGGCCGTATGCAGCTTCCATATCCACAGTCGCGGTATTAAGGCCGTTGAGGGGTGGAGCAGTAGTGCTCGCCATTTTTAGGATAGCCAGGGCGGCGCGAAGTTGGAGGGCCGGAGAGATATCCGGGTTTTCAAGGGTTTCTGAAAGGACCTGCGCGGCGCGCGGGGCGAGTTCGACCGAGTGCTGTTGCCAGACGAGCGCTTGCTCACGAACAGCGAACTCCATTTCACGGGCGAAGGCGGGGACGGATCTACGCCAGTCACGGACAGTGTTGCGGTGGACACCAACGCTTTCAGCCGCTTGGCTGATGGAATGGCCTTCAGCAAGAAGCGCCAGGATGTGGTGCTGCCCCGGCGTGAGAGTTGGATCCGGCGAGTATCGTTCGAATGCGGGAGCTGGTGCCATGGCGGAAAATCCTTTCGCTTCGAAGGTACCGGACGAAAAGAGTCAGTTGGTGAGATCTGAACCGATTCTCAAGGTGGGGCGCGGAAAAATAACGTTTCTGCTGGCGTGATTGGAGTTCTAGGGTGGTTGCGATCTTGTCGAAGATTCGTATAAACTCTCACACAGGCTCATAAAGGGGAATTTGAATGCGAACTAGGTCGTTTGCTGCTTTGTTGATGGTTGTCGCTTGTATTGCGCCGTTGATGGCGCAGTCTGTCGGTGAGATAGCGGGAGAGGTGCGAGACAGTTCCGGTGCGGCGATTGCGGACGTTCGCGTCACCGCGACCAATGTGGAAACGAATGTGGCGCGGAACACCACCACGAATTCATCCGGAGCATATGATTTTCCAGGCTTGAACCCAGGGAATTACGCGGTCAAGGCTGAAAAGCAGGGCTTTAAGACGGTCTTAAACACGAATATCGCGCTTCAGGTTCAGCAGAGTGCGCGTATCGATATTGAAATGGCTGTTGGGCAAGTAAGTGAATCCGTAGAAGTGAATGCGGCGGCCGCGCTGCTGGCCACGGAAGACGCCACGGTAGGTACGGTAATTGAGACTAAGCGGATTGTGGAACTACCACTGAATGGCCGCAACTATCTACAGCTTGTGGCGCTGGCACCCAATGTGAGCTATGGATTTGGAAACGCGGGGCAGGCTGTGGGACGGCAGGGCGGCGACCGCTCGACACAGAATATTGCAGTGGGCGGCAATCGTGCTTACTTTACACAGTTCTCGCTGGACGGTGTGGAGAATACAGATCCGAACTTCAATACGTATGTAATTCTGCCTTCAATTGACGCTTTGCAGGAATTTAAGGTTCAGACGGGCGTATATCCTGCGGAATTTGGGCGTGAAGCGACACAGATTAACGTATCGACCCGTTCGGGCGGAAACAAATTTCATGGCGCGCTGTTTGAGTTCCTGCGCAATGACAAGTTCGACGCGGCGAACTATGCGTTCACGGCAAAGCGCGTTGTCAAGAACCCGTTTAAGCAAAACCAGTATGGCGGAACGTTTAGCGGTCCGGTGATTTTTCCCAAGCTGTTTAACGGGCGCAACCGGCTGTTCTTCATGGGCAACTATGAATCGTACCGGCTTCGCCAGAGCAATCAGGCGACGTATTCGCTTCCTACGGCCGCGAACCGCACGGGCGACTTTTCAAACCTGCTGGGGCAGGGAGTTACGATTTACGATCCAAGCACTCGCGTTTACAATTCCAGCGGTGCGCTGGTGAGCGCTCAAGCGTTCCCTGGCAACATCATTCCGACGAGCCGGATTAACCCGATTTCTAATAAGTTTCTGCCGTTTTACCCGACACCGAACCTTACACCGGGGGCAGGTTCCACAATCAATTTTCAGCAATCGCAGGGCGCGCCGCGAAACAAAGACCAGTTCATCTTCCGCATGGATTTCACGGAATCCTCGAACTCGCAATGGTTCGGGCGGTATAGCTGGAACGATGAAAACCAGCTCAATGAAGGGCTGTTGCTGAATGGGAATAAAGTGTTGACGAATGTGGAACAGTATGTAGGATCTAACGTTCGTGTGTTCTCGCCTTCGGTGGTAAACGAAGCTCGGTTTGGCTATAACCGCTTTTTCAACTCGGCAGGCCGCCAGTTGGCTTTTCAGCGTGATGTGGTGAGTGAGTTAGGAGTTCCCGGTCTAGCCGGAGGCACCCCTGTCACCTATGGGATTCCGGGAGTCGGGTTTGTGAGGTATAGCGGTTTTGGCGACGATTCGGACGGGCCCTATGCAAACGACAATAACTCGCTGCAGTTCGTGGATGGTATTTCTATTGTTCGAGGCCTACACTCGTTCAAGCTGGGCGGCGAGTACCGGCGCGACAATTACAACCAGGTAGGGAACCAGTTTGCGCGCGGTAATTTTACGTTCGATGGTAATGCGACGAAGAACCCGACAATTGCGGGCAGCGGCGGCGATGAGTTTGCGGATTTCCTCTTAGGCCAAGTGAAGCGGTCGGAAGCTGCGGTCGCGATTGCGAGCGCAAAATTCTTGCAAAATAGTTTCGCGCTGTATGTAGATGACACCTGGAAATACAGTTCGAAGCTGACGTTCACGATGGGATTGCGCTATGAACGCATTCCGCCGTTCACGGACACTGACGGGCGCTTGATCACGGTGGGCATACCCGCGGATCTGGCGGTACCTAATGTACTGGACCCCGCTCTGCACCCCTATTTTGAGCGGCAGGGCTCCGGAGCTTTTTACGATGGGATCAACCTTCGCTGGCCGGCAATTCAGACCCGGCGCGATGGGAAGTTAGGCAATACTTTGGTGAAGACGGATAACTTCAATTTTGCGCCGCGTGTGGGCGCGACATGGAACCCGAGCCCCAAGTGGGTATTCCGGACGGGCTTCGGTATCTTTTATTCACAAGACACCGGTAACCCGCGTTTCGACGTGGCACGTAATCTGGCGGGCCGCACCCGCTTTGAAAGTGACAATAATACGCTTTATACGTTTCAAACGGCATTTGCCAGTCTGGCGGGAACGGTCGCGAACGTAACCACGCCTTACGCATTCGCCAACCTATATGACCGCAAAACGCCGCGCACGATGACGTACCTGCTCAACATTCAGCGGGAACTGCCGGGCAATACGGTTCTGGAAGTTGGATACCTGGGCTCGCTGAGCCACCATCTGGAGTCACTCCGGGCTGTTAATGAAGCTCTGCCCGGTACCACTCCGAATGCGACGCGGACGCCGTTCCCGGAATTCGGCCGTATCCAGTTGGTGGACGCAAGCTCCAACGCGAACTACAATGCTGCTTCAGTAAAAGTAACGAAGCGGTATGCGAACGGTCTGACCTATCTTGCGGCGTATACCTGGGCGAAATCGATTGACGACTCCAGTTCCATCCGAACCAACGATGGAGACACGCTTTTTCCGCAGAACAGCCACTGTTTACGTTGTGAGCGTGGGAATTCGATCTTTCAAACGAAGAGCCGTTTCGTAACCTCACTACTGTACGATTTGCCGGTCGGCAAGGGGCGGCAGTTTGACGTAAGCAACCGCGTGTTGAATGCGATTGTTGGCGGCTGGCAGGTGGGCACCATTTTCACTTATCAAACCGGTTTTCCGCTTACTATTCAGGGGAATGCGAGGGATCTTTCCGGTACCGGGGGCGGTTTCGACCGGCCCAATGCTACTAGCATCTCGCCTGTGCTGCCGAACAATTTGCAAACGACGGAGCACTACTTCAATAACTGCATTCCCGCCACAGGGACTACTCCCGCGCGTAATTGCGGGCTGAATGGTACGACTGGACCTTCTTACGTGGCGCAGCCTGCTGGTACTTTCGGCAATACCGGCCGCAATACATTGATTGGACCGCGTTTGTTCAACTTCGATGCTTCCGCCATCAAAGACTTTCACGTGTCTGAAAGCCAATATCTGCAATTCCGGTTTGAGAGCTTTAATGCGAGCAATCATCCGAATTGGGGTAACCCGAATTCCAGTATCTTCTCGCCGGACTTCGGAACCATCACCGGCACACGTACCGCGATGAGGCAACTGCAGTTGGCCTTAAAATATATTTTTTAGCGGTAAGTTAAACGAAAGCGAAGTAAGAGAGCGGACCTGAGAGGGTCCGCTTTTTTGTTTTAGGAATCGAGAGCTTCGGCAATAGGGAGCCGCCAGTCCGGCAGGAGCGGAGATTGAAAAGAGTCCTCAGGGCTGAGGAGGACGAGCGGAGAGGTTGAGGTATAAATCAGGGCGGTGCTATGCATCGGGAAGACCTGCCAGACCTCCTGAACACCGTGCCGCAGGTAGGCCTGAACTTTGCGGACACTTTCGGATGTACGTTCTGAGGGCGATATTACTTCAATGGCGATATCAGGGCTGCCGGAGACGGGGCTTTTTTGATCATTCAAGTTGCGCCAATTATCTTGGAGTAGAACGGCGATATCCGGCCGGAGGCGGATGTTTGCGCTTAATCCGAACTCCACATCTGGATAAACGCGACCTGTACCATTCCGCCGCACGTAGGAGGATAAACTGGCCGCCATATAGAGAACAATATCTTGGTGTTTTGGTGTCGGGCTTGGCACTTCAATCAAATCTCCAGACAGAAGTTCCCATTTGCGGCCTTCATCATACGGAAGGGCGTCGAACTCCGCGCCGGTAATTTTGGCGGTGGCGATCATTCTGGACACTCCTCGCTTTGATTGTACTTATTTTGAGGTTTTGATGTAGTTGTTCAGCACGCGCCGCACGTAGGTTTGTGTCTCGCGATATGGCGGGACGCCTTTATACTTATCTACCGCGCCTGGACCCGCGTTGTAGGCGGCTACGGCACGGGCCACCTGATCGTCTTTATCTTCGTAACGTGCCAGCAAACCTTTTAAGTAGCGTGTCCCAGCGTCGACGTTCTGTTCAGGATCGGTGGGATCGGCGCCAAGCTGTTTGGCGGTGGCGGGCATAAGTTGCATGAGGCCGATTGCGCCTTTGGGGGAAACTGCTCGGGCGTTTCCGTTCGATTCCGCTTTGACGATGCTGCGTACAAGCGCTTCGGGAAGGCCGTGGCGCTTAGCGGTTTCGGCGTACATATCGCCTTTTGGGATTTCCACCTTGGCAACCAAAATCGGAGTTACTACAGCGGTGGGTTTTGGCGCGACAAATTCTTCTGTTTCGAAGGCGACCACATCGGTGGCCGCCATTTCAGAAAATCCGCCATTTTCATAGAGGCGAACGCGGTCCGATGCAGTTTCGTGATGATCGGCATGGAGGCGGAAACCATTTGTGAGAACCGCGAATTCCCCGCCGTAGGCGCTGCCGGTGAGCAGGAACAAAGCTAACGCAGGTTTGTGCCACCGTTGAGCGATATTATGAGACTTCTTCATGACTTCCTCTGAAATCCTCAACGAGACTCATAATCATGTGACGTTCCTCGAATGCGCACTGTGCAGCCGGAAACACGAAGCGGGGAAGCCGCACAACCTCTGCGAGTGCGGGGGGCCGTTGCTGGTTCGTTACGACCTGGCCAAGATTGCTGCCGTCTGGAAGCGCGACTCGGTAGCCGCAGGTCCTACTTCCATGTGGCGTTACGCTCCGGTACTGCCCGTAACCCGTCATAGCTCTATTATCTCACTTGGCGAGGGCATGACCCCTTTGTTGCCGGTTCGCCGCACGGGAGCGCGTCTGAATGCCAGAAATCTATGGCTAAAAGATGAAGGATTGAACCCCACCGCGAGTTTTAAGGCGCGGGGACTTTCCTGCGCGGTATCCATGTGTGTGGAATTCGGAATCAAGAAGATTGCGATTCCATCTGCGGGAAATGCGGCGAGCGCCTTGGCGGCTTATGCGGCGGCGGCCGGGATTGAGGCGCATATTTTTATGCCGCGCGATGTTCCGCAAGCAAACTTTATCGAGTGCAAAGCTTATGGCGCGCACGTGACATTGGTGGACGGCTTGATCAGCGATTGCGCGAAGATTGTGGCTTCGCGCAAAGATGCCGAGGGCTGGTTCGACGTCAGCACGTTGAAGGAGCCGTATCGCGTGGAGGGCAAGAAAACCATGGGGTACGAGCTTGCCGAGCAACTGAACTGGAAGCTGCCGGACGTTATCTTTTATCCAACCGGCGGGGGCGTCGGGCTGATTGGGATGTGGAAGGCTTTCGCGGAAATGGAAGAGATGGGTTGGATTGGCGCGTCGCGTCCGAAGATGATCGCCGTGCAGGTCGAGGGCTGCCAACCGGTAGTGCGCGCGTTCGAACAAGGCGCGGCGCGCAGTGAATTTTGGGAGCAGGCTCACACGGTGGCAAGCGGTCTGCGAGTGCCCAAGCCGCTGGGCGATTTTCTGATTTTGGAAGCCGTGCGGAAGAGCGGCGGCACGGCTATCGCGGTGTCGGATGAGGAGTTGATCGATGCCGGGATTCAGCTTGCGACAGAAGAAGGCATGTTCGTTGCGCCGGAGGGTTCGGCCTGTATCTCGGCGCTCGAAAAACTGCTTGCTTCCGGCTTTCTGAAAGCTGACGAGCACATCGTTATCTACAATACTGGTGCCGGTTTGAAATATCTGGAGGCTTATGCCACGCGGTTTCCGCGGAATGCGGCAGGGGAACAGAATAAGCTGGGCGGGTTAATCACGCCGCGATAGAATCGACTTATGCGGATTCCTCAAGTGTTGCTGGCAATTGTGTTTGTGTGCGCCGCTCACGCTCAATCGACCAAGATTGCAAAGATCGAGGAGATTTTCCGGCTCACGAATCTGGAACAGATGCAGAAGAAGATGGCGGAGCAGGTATCCGCCTCCATGCCCGCACAACTATCCGCAATGGGCGTACCCATTGAAGCGCAGGCCAACGTTTCAGAGATGGCTGCCGAAATGACGAAAGTTATCTTTGGGCGGATGAGTTGGGAGACCATGAAGCCGCTGTATCTGAAGGCTTACGATGAGACTTTTACGGAGGATGAAATCTCGGGCATGGTGCCGTTTTACGAATCTGCCGCAGGTAAAGCGATGACTGAAAAGACTCCCGCGTTTACGGCAAAAATGATTGCGCTTTCACAAGCGCAGATGGCAGGTCTGATGCCCGAGATGCAAAAGCGGCCAAAGAACTGGCCAATAAGCAAAAATCCAAGAAGCAGTAGTTTGCGCAGTTCGCGCCGATGAAACCCGATTGCCCGACACGCTGCTATATTTTACGGAACTGCTCGCGCTTCCGGTCTATGACCTGAAGGGGCGGCTGATTGGCCGCGTAAAAGATGCTGCGATTGTGCCGTTGATCGATGCGGCGCGCGTGGACCGATATCTGGTGGGGGCGGGCGGGAAGACGTGGCTCTCCGTGCGCTTCGGGCAGGTTGCTTCGATTGCGCTCGATGGCATCCGGTTGAACGATGAAGTGATGGTGCCGTACCACTCCGATGAATATATGCTGCGCATCGGGCGCGATCTGCTGGACCAGCAAATTATCGATGTGAACGGCCGCAAGGTGGTGCGTGTCAACGATGTAACTTTCGAGTTTCGAGGCGGGGCAGGGCAGGACGTGTTGACGGTGCTGGAGGTGGATGTCGGAATCCGCAGCATTGTGCGGCGGGTGCTGCAAGGGCTCGTTCCCCGTAAGGCGATTCGCCGGATGCAGCGGCCGATCAGCCCGAATTCAATCTCGTGGGAGTTTTGCAATATTATCGAGGCCGATCCGCAGCGGCGGCTACGATTGAATATTTCGAACGACAAGCTGGAGGGGATGCATCCGGCGGATCTTGCGGAGATTGTGGAGGAGCTGGGCCACGACGAGCGTGAGGCCATCTTCGAAACGATGGACAGTGAAGTAGCGGCGGATGCGCTTTCCGAACTCGATCCTGAGACGCAGGCGAGCATCCTGGAATCGCTGGAACCGGACGTGGCGGCGGACATTGTAGAAGAGATGGCGCCCGATGAGGCCGCCGATGCACTGGCGGAACTGAAGCAGGAAACCAGCGACGACATTCTGGACCAGATGGAAGACGCGCCCGGCGAAGAAGTGCGCGAGTTGCTGGAATTTGACGAAGATTCAGCCGGCGGGATGATGAATACAGAATATGTGGCACTGCCTGAAGCCGCGACCGTGCGTGAGGCGATTGAGCACTTGCGAGGCCAGGAAGAGTTGCTGGAGAGTGTGAACGTTCTGTTCCTGGTAAATGCGGATGGCGTTCTGAAATCCGCTGTGCCTTTGGCGCGGCTTTTTCTTGCTGCCGGAGATACGGAACTGCGAAAACTGGCGCCGGAGAAACTGCGGCGGGCTGCGCTGGATGTGAAGCAGGATGAATTGACGGAGCTGTTTGACAAGTACAACCTGATCACGCTACCGATTGTGGATGGCGAAGGCCGCTTGGCGGGTGTGGTGACGGCGGACGATATTATCTCGGTTCTTAGGCAAAGATAGTTTATGGATGATCAGCAATTTCGAAATAGAGCCGATGAGGCGCTGGAGGATTTAAATTCCGCGTTGATCTCGGCATCGGACGATCACGGCTTCGATGTCGATTTTCAAAATGGTGCGTTGACCGTGGAGTTTGAGACGCCTCCGGGAAAGTTTGTGGTGAGCCCGAATGCGCCGGTGAAACAGATCTGGGTATCGGCGCTGTCGCGCAGCTTCAAGCTGAGTTGGAATGACGAGGTGCACGCGTTCGTGTATCCGGAAACGGGTGAGACGCTGAATACGCTACTAGCGAAAGTGATTAGCACTCACCTGGATGCGGACGTTTTCGTTTAGTGCGTGCTCTGGTGATAATTCGGGAAAGCGGGCGTAGGATACTTCGGCAGCGGGTGCTTTTCCAGATCCTGCATCAGGAGTGAGACGGCCTTTTCAAGTTGGGGGTCGTGGCCTTTGCGGGCCTGGGCGGGGTCGAGCTCTACCTCGTAATCGGGAGTAACGCCGTGGTTTTCCACGTCCCATTCGCCTTTCAAATTGTAGAAGGCCAGGTTGGGCGCGGTGAGGAAGCCGCCGTCAATCAGGTTGGGTGCGCCGAAGATTCCGACAAGCCCGCCCCAGGTTCGCTTGCCGACTACGGGCCCGATTTTCTGATCGCGGAAGAGCCATGGCATGGCGTCGCCGCCGGAGCTGGAGTATTCATTCACGATCATGGCCTTCGGTCCGAAGATGGCGTTCTGCGGAGTGGTGAATGGTTCGCCGGCGCGCGTCTTAAAGAAGTTGGTCTGCTTGCGCTGTAGCTGTTCAATCACGTAATCGGCAATCTGGCCGCCGCCGTTGAAGCGGTCGTCGATGATGGCACCCTCTTTGCCAAGCTGGGCGAAATAGTAGCGGTTGAAGCTGGTGTAGCCGCCTTGACCGGTGTTGGGCATGTAGATGTATGCCAGGCGGCCATGGCTGAGCTGGTCTACTTTGCGGCGGTTCTCTTCCACCCACGCCAGGTTGCGGAGGCCGGTTTCGGAAGCAACCGGAATCACCGTAACTTCGCGCGAGCCGGAACCATTCGCATTCGGGCCGACTCTCAAGGTGACGGGGCGCGTGGCAGTCTGCTCGAAAAAGCTGTAGATGTTGTCGGGCGCGCGAAGACTGCGTCCATTGACGGCGAGCACATATTCGCCAGCTTTGACATTCACACCGGGCTGGGTGAGCGGCGCTTTGAGTTCGGGATTCCAGTTTTCCCCGCTGAAGATGCGGGTGATTTTGTAGCTGCCGTTTTCCACTTTGTAATCCGCGCCCAGCAGGCCGGTGCGGGGCGTGGGGATAGTGGGGCCGGCACCGCCGCCAGTGCGGAGATGACCGACAGAGAGACCGCCGAGGGCTTCCTGCAGCAAGTATGTGAGGTCGGCGCGGCTGCCGATTGCGTTCACGTAGGGCTCGAACTGTTTCTTCGTGGCCGCATAAGAAACGCCATGCAGATTGGGATCATAGAAGAAGTCACGCTCCACGCGCCACGCTTCGTTATAGATCTGGCGCCACTCCGCTTTTGGGTCGATGCGGGCCTGCATGTTCTCCAGCTTGAGGACGCCTTCGCCGGCCTTGTTGGGGGTGGTGGTGCTGGCGACGTGCCAATTCTGGCCGATCTTGTACAGCATCTTTTCGCCGTTTGCGGAGACGTTGAAGGAGGTGATGCCATCGAGAACTTTTTCCGTCTTGCGAGTTTTGAGATCGAACTTCTGCAAGGTGAACGCGGGCGGACCTTCGGGCGTGCGAAGTACTTCCAGAAGATAGAGAATGCCGGTTTTTCCCGTGGTGATAGTTGTGTAATCGCGCGCGGGGATGGGCAGTGCGAGGATGCGCTGGCCGATATCTTCGAGATCAATCTGAACGTGTACGGGCGGTGCTTTGGGTGCGGCGGTGGGCTTCGAACCGGCTGCAAGTTCCTTCGCTTCTTCGGCGAACTTTTCTTCATCGCTTTCGGGTGCCAGCGGACTGGGGTCCTGGCGGTTCAGCACCGCAACATAAACGCTGCGCGTGACGGCGTGGCCTGCGCTGGACATATCGAGCCATGCGGTGGTAAGCGCTGTGTCGGTGGACGCGCTGAAGTAAAGATACTTGCCGTTTACATCGAACTGCGCGTCTTCGGCGCTGCTCATGCCGTCAGAAACCTGAGTGGTCTTGTGCGTCGAGAGCGAATAGAGGTGGACCGCGCGCAGGTGGTTCTTCATCAGGCGCGTGTAGCAAATCCACTGGCTATCGGGAGACCAATGCGGGTTCAAATTGCGGGAGGGAACGTCGTAGGTATCGTGATCGATCGGCAGGGGTGTGCTGCCGTTCACGTCGACCACCCATAACTGCAACTGGCTATCGCGATAGACGATCTTCTTGCTATCGGGAGACCACTGGGGGTCGTAGTAAAAGGCGGGCTTGCCGGGGTTGATGACGCGCACGTCTCCCGAGCCGTTCTGCGCGCGGATATGGAGCTGATATTCCCCGGAAGCGTCTGAGAAGTACGCGATGGACTTGCCATCGGGCGACCAGGAAGGGAAGCGCTCGAAGACGCCGGATGTTTCGGTCAGGTTGCGGACATCACCTTTCTCGACAGGGACGGTGAAGATATCGCCGCGCGCTTCGAAGAGAGCCCGCGCGCCGGTGGGCGAGAGCGAGGCGTGGTTGATGGCGCTGGATACGTTTTCGTAGTGGGGGCGCATGGCAGGGAGATCGCCCGCGAGCGTGATGGAGACTTTCGTGGCCTTTGCCAAGTTGAGAACGTAAAGGTGGATGTTGCCGAACTGCTCGTAGGCGATCGCGCCCGGCCCGGCGGATGCACTCTTCAGATCGAGACCTGTATTGTGGACGGCTTCGGTAACTTTACGCGACGCGGGGTCGTAGGAGTATAAAGACACGGCGCCGCCGCGATCGGACAGGAAGTAGACCTTAGTACCGACCCACATGGGGTTGAAATCGTTCGAATTTTCGCGAGGGATTTCCTGCACTTGTGCATCGGAAAGGCGGGCCAGCCAGATCTTGGTGGTTTCGCCGCCACGGTAATTTTTCCACATGGCAAAGGCGGGGGAGATGGGCATGTACGCCATCTGAGAAGCATCCGGCGAGAAGGCGCCATCGTAGGCCATGGGCAGGTCGATGGGCGTTTCGAAGCCGCCCTGCGCGGGCACGGTAAAGAGGCGCGTGAAACGGGAATAGCTGTCGCGCGTGGTGCGGAAAACGATGTGCTTGCCGTCGGGGGTCCAGTTGACGGGGATGTCGTTATCGGGGTGGAAGGTGAGGCGCTTGGGCTGGCCGCCGGAGACTGGCACGACATAGACGTCGGCGTTGCCTTCGTACTCACCGCGGAAGGCGATTTGTGAGCCGTCTGGAGAGAAAACCGGGTTGCTTTCCGTGCCTGCGCCGGTGGTGAGGCGTGTGGCTTCGCCGCCTTCACGCGCGACGCGCCACAGGTCGCCTGCGTAGGCGAAAACGATGGTGGTTTGGCTGACGGTGGGTTGTTGGAGGAGTAGGGGAGGGGGGTCCGCGGCTAGGAGGGCGAGTGGGGCTAGAAAAAGAGCGGAGCAGCGCATGGAGATGGCACGCAGTTTAGCAAACTGGGGTCAGAGCACGGGATTCTGTGTGGGTAAAATAAAATGAACCGTATGGGCCACTGGGGAACGGGCGCATGGCGGCACAGCATGTGCCTAAAGTGTTTTCAGAAAAAATGGCAGGGCCGGAAATATTCCTCGTGGCGGCCCCATGCTCAATTTCGAAAGTGGGAAGTGTGCTGCTTCTGTCTTACCAAACACAAGGACGGCTTGAGTATGCCGCGCGATCCCAAAAATCGAGAGTTGAAATGCGCGGGGATACATGTCGATCCGCCGCAGCTCTAGGAATTAAACGCCTTTGCGTTTTATGTCGATTTCCAGCCGCTTGATTTTTTGGTTGAGTGTAGACAAAGGCACGCGCAGGCTGGCGGCTGCATCCGTTTGGCTCCAGTGCGACTGTTCCAGGCGGTCCATTATGATTCGACGTTCGTAATCGGCTACGATCTCGAACAGGGATGCGTCGGCGGGGAGCGATTCGCCCTCTGTCCTGCGGATTCGGATGCCGTTCGCTTGGAGAAGATGTTCCGGGAAGACATCGACCGGTAGTAATGTGTCGGCGGCCAGGACCACCGCGCGCTCGATTACGTTTTCGAGTTCGCGTACGTTGCCGGGCCAGTTGTGCTCCATCAAAATTTGCAGAGCTTCCGGTTGAAATCGCAAAGTTGACTTGCCGGAAACATCGAGGTACTTTTCGTTTTCGCGGCAGAATTTGGAGAAGAAGAATTCCACCAGGGCGGGGATATCCTCTTTCCGTTCACGAAGGGGCGGCAGATTGATGTTGATCACGTTCAGGCGGTAATAGAGATCCTCGCGGAAACGGCCTTCATCCACCATTTTGCGGAGGTCGGCGTTGGTGGCGGCGAGAATCCGGACATCCACCTTGATGGTTTCGGTTGAGCCGAGCGGGGTGAACTCGCGCTCTTGGATGACACGCAGCAGTTTCGATTGTGTTTCGGCACTGACGGTGCCAATTTCGTCAAAAAAAATGGTGCCTCGATTGGCAACTTCGAAGGACCCTTTCTTGGTGTGCGTAGCACTGGTGAAAGCTCCGCGAACGTGCCCGAACAGGGTGGATTCCAGCAGATCGGTAGGCAGAGAACCGCTGTTGACCGCGACGAACGGAAATTCCGCGCGCGGCGAACTGGTGTGAATGGCTTTGGCGATGAGCTCTTTGCCAGTGCCGGTTTCGCCGGTGACCAGGATGGTGGAACGGGAGGAGGCAACCTGCTCGACCAGATCCAGCAGGCGCAGCATGCGGTCGCTCTTTCCGATGATGTTCGGAAAGCTGTAGCGCTGCTTCAGCGCCTTTTTGAGTTGGGCGTTTTCGGTGGAGAGCCGCTGTCCGGCGATCATCCGGTCAATCTCGATCAGCAGCTTTTCGTTGTCCCAGGGCTTCGGGAAAAAATCGTTCGCACCCAGTTTGACCGCTTGTACCGCGCCTTCCACGCTGCCATAAGCGGTGATCATGAAGACGGGCGTTTCGCTGTCAATCAGCCGGAAATCGCGCAGTACTTCCATGCCGCTCTTATCGGGCATCATCAGGTCGAGCAGAACCAGATCATAGCGCTTGCTCGCTAAGCGGCGTTCGCCTTCGGTGGCGTTGGGGGCCAGATCGACATTGTAGCCCTCCGACGTAAGAAGCAGTTCCAGACTTTCGCGTATTTCCGATTCGTCGTCAATGACCAGAATTCGCGCTCTCGGTTCAGACATGCGTTGCGTTAGATTGCCACCTTAACTTTTTCCGAAACCATTTCCGCATTGGAAGGCATTCGTTGCGGTCGGACTGCTGTTTTGCCTAAGGGTAATTCGATACGGAAGCGGGAGCCGCCCTGGGGCCTTGCGATCACCTCGATCATGCCGCCGTGCTCTTGAATAATTCCATAGGTGACCGAGAGGCCCAGGCCGGTGCCCTTCTTCGCGCCTTTCGTAGTGAAAAACGGATCGTAAATGCGGGCCAGATGTTCGGGTGCGATGCCGTGGCCCGTATCGGAAACGTCGACGCCCACCAGCGCACCATCATTAAAAGTGGCGACTTCAAGTTTCCCGCCCGGCTCCATCGCATCCCGCGCGTTGATAATCAGATTCAGCAACACCTGCTGCAGTTTGCCTGCGTTCCCGTCAATCGAGCCCAGCGGATTCGCCAGGTTGAGCTTCACTTCAATACCGGCTTTTTGCAGTTGATGCTCCAGTAGCGAAACGGTTTCCTGTACAACGCGATTCAGATCCACGCGGACCACTTCCGTGGTGGACGTACGAGAGAAATTCAGGAGCGAGTTCACAATTTCGCTCGCGCGGAAAGTCTGCTTCAAGATTTTGTCCAGCATGCGCGATTTCTGCTCGTCATCACCTACCTGTTTCGCGAGCATTTGCGCATAAGTGGAGATGACGGCAAGCGGTGTATTGACTTCATGAGCAACACCCGCGGCCAAAAGGCCGATGCTAGAGAGTTTGTCGGCCTGCACCAGACGGCGCTCCAGATCGGCGCGTTCGGTGATGTCGTCGAATATAACCAGGCGCCCGATTTGTTCGCCGTCCCGGGATACCAGCGGCGCAGTGGCAATATTCACGACAGCGTCACGGCCCAAGCCTTCAGCGGAATATGGAAGAGAGATTTTGTCAAAGTGGTGGACTGCCGATTCTCCGCGCGTGCGGTCGAGCCGCTCCAGCAAAGCCGGGGGCAGCAGGCCATCCAGATGCCGCCCCTGCGCCTTCTCGCGCGAGATTCCAGTCAACTGTTCCATCCGGGTATTCCAGCTTTCCACGCGGTCTTCCAAGTCGGCGGCCAGGATGCCAACGTTGATGGATTCGACGATATTTTCGCTGAATTCTTTCAGACGCTCGTAATCTTGCACTTTTCGCTGCAGCGATTGGTAAAGATTTGCATTCTCCACAGCGATGCCCAAATAACCGGCTAATGTGATTAGAAGTTCCAAATCATCGCTCGAAAGAAAGTCGCCCGATTCGGTTCGGCTCACCCCAATGAAAGCGATGGTGCGGCCCCGAACGGTGCAGGGCAGGTAATAGGTAAGATCCAGGTCGGCAATGGTCTGCCTTACGGTAGGGGCCCAGGTTGCCGCCAGGGCATCCAGTCGGAAGCGGGTGCGCTCAAAAAACAGATAGGGAGTGTCGCGTTCCCAATCGAGAAATGATAAATCGAGATGTGCCGGGTCTGCAGTGGAACGGCCGGTAGAACCGAGCAGCTTGCGCAGAGTGAACCCGCCACCCTTTGGTTCTGTCAAAAAGAAACCAATCTGCCGGATGGAAAGAGTCTGCATCAGGCGATCGGCGACGCTGCCGAGCATTCTTTCCAGGTCCACTTCGCTGTTCAATTCGCGGGCGAATTCGACCAGCGTCAGGCGGTAATCGTACCGGTCGCGGTAGAAGTATTTGTCCAGGCGCTCCTGCATCCAGTTGCGCAATGGCTGAAACAGAAAAGCGGTCAGGAGCATGACGCTGACAAGCCCGGTATTGCCTAAGTCTTTGAAATTCTTCTGGACCAGGCTGCCCAGCGTGAATACAATGGCGTAAAAAGCGGCTAAAACACAGAGCGTTGCGAGAGTGTAGGCATAGCCGCGGCGGAAAATTACATCCACGTCCATCAAGCGGTAGCGAACAATGGCAGACGCCAGAGTAAGCGGAATCAACGGCAGGGAAAGCACGGCGAAGTGCGCCCACTGGCCAGGAACGATTCCGAACACATAAGGAAGCGCGTAAAAGAGAGCAAAGGGAAGCAACCCACAGAAGGTGCCATTGCGGAGCCATTTGAGCTGCTGCCGCAATATGGGGTCTTCCGCGCGCCTGTATTCCAGAGCCAGTGTGGAGCCGCTAACCAAATACAGCACCGTAAGCAGAGCCATCCAAACGCGGTCCAGATACCAGGACACTTGAACCAGCGGCGTTGCGATGGAGATTGTGCCGGAGGTGAGGCCGATAAAAAAAAGGGTGAAGAGCGCGCCCGGGATATACAACAGCGAGGCATGAAGCCTATTGCGGAACCAGGGACGCGGCTCCGGAAAAGTGAGACAGAAATGAAGGAAAAGCGTGGGCGCCAGCCATCCTGCAATCAAGTTTCCCCAGTAAATCACGCGGTCGAATGTGTTCAGCTTGCCGGTATAATGGAAGCAGGAAAAAATGAAAGAGACTAGGCAAAAGATGTAAAAGTGGCGCGCTTGCTGAGCGTTTCCACGGCGAAAAAACACAAAGAGGCCGATGGCGAGATAGGCAGCGCCCGTCAGATATAGAAAATCCACGGAGGAATCATGCGGCACTTCGCCCACAATGACATTCGCATTCAGAGGGATGTTTCCACGCACCAGCGAATAATCGGCGCGATTCCATGGGCCGATACCGGCCAGGATTTGAGGGACATCGAGCGCGCGCCTTAACGATACTCCATTGATGCGCTTCAGAGCATCGCCAACCCGGATGCCTGCCCGTTCGGCTCCGCTCCCAGGTGTAACGCGGTATGCGTTGATAGCAGGGGAAACAGAAGCGCCCGGCCGAGTACCAGCCTGCGAATCTACCCACGTCACTCCATCATCAGCAAGCCGGAATCTGTGGATTTGTTGAAAATTCAGCACGGCGGCAGCGATCGCGGCGATTGTTATCACCGTGAGTACCGCCGTGGAAACCTGAAACTTCAACTCCTGAAGCATTTAGTTGGAAACACCACCGTTTGGAACATTAAAGCAGTTCGCGTGCCAGCCTTTTTCCTGCTAAGCCATTGAATTATATACACTAACTCATAAGCAAATATGCGAATTGGGATATTCGCTATGCGGAAGCGTAGCCTGATGTGAAATAGGCCGCTTGGGAGCGGGACGCCGGGAATTCTTACCGTGAATGGTGAAAGAGATCACAGAGATCGCCAATTGGCTGATATTATGAACTGAAACTGAAGTTTTTTCCGTAACCTGTCGATCTATTTATTTAAAGGCATTATTCATGAAATTTTTGTTCGGTACCGCGCTGCTGGCGTTCTTGTCATTTTACGATTCGCTGCCCATGTACGCTCAATCGCCCGCGAAGCCAGCGCAAATTGAGCGGGTCCCGGTGGAACGCAAAGCCATTGAAGTTGAAGTCTCCACTGGTGCGGTTAAACTGCCAGCGGCCGATATGGCACTAGCCGATGCAAATTCGGAATCTTCCAAAGCACGCAGATCGGCGTACATCATCGGCCCTGAAGACGTGCTGATGATCAAGGTCTGGCAGGAGCCGAATCTGTCCGGTTCGGTGACGGTGGGCCCGGACGGAATGATTTCGTTACAACTGATAGATGAGGTTCGGGCAGATGGGCTTACCACGGAGCAGTTAAAGCGGCTTCTCACGGATAAACTGAAGAATTTTATTAAAGAGCCCGATGTGAACGTCCAAGTTTTGCGCGTGAATAGCCGAAAGTTTATCGTTCAAGGCGAAGTTTCGCGGCCAGGCAGCTTTCCGCTGACTGGTCCCACCACTGTTATGGAAGCTCTGGTGCCATCCGGTGGATTTCGCGAATTTGCGAATCCTAAGAAAATCTATATCCTGCGAACCGAAATTGACCCGCAGACAAAAAAGCCGGAGACCAAAAAGTTCAACTTCAACTATAAGGATGTTAGCCATGGGAAAAAAATGGAGCAAAACATCCTGATTCAGAACGGAGATCAGATCTTCGTTCCTTAAGCTATTTGATTTCTATTGAGTATCCCAGGTTCACCAATGACACCATCCCCGCAGCAGTATCTGACCATTTCCCGGCGCGCACTCGATGTTGAAGACTACATCGATATTTTAAGAAGGCACACCAGTTGGATTACTGGCCCGCTCTTTGCGGGGTTGGTAATTTCCTGCGTGGTTGCATTCGTGCTGCCGAATACTTACGTCTCGAAAGCGCAGCTTCGCATTTCTCCCGCCCAAATTTCCGAAGTGCTCGTGCCTTCCACCGTAAGCCAGCAAATGAATGAGCGTATTGCCCAGATGCAGCAGGAGATTTTGAGCCGCACCAGCTTGTCGGAACTGATTCAGCGGCCTACTCTCAACCTGTACCGCAGAGAACGGGATTCGCAGCCTCTTGAAGATATTATCGAACAAATGCGCTTACGGGATATCAAGGTTTCAATTGTCAACCTGCCTGGCCAGGGTAACCGTCCCGCATCGGCCTTTCAGATTGAATTTGCTTATCCGGACAGGTTCAAGGCGCAGGCCGTGGTTCAGGCCCTAATCACCCGGTTTACGGAATCGATGGTGAATGTTCAGAACAATCAGGGAAAGGTAACCTCTGAATTTCTAAACGAGGAAATGACGCAAGCTAAGGCGGAACTGACGCGCCTGGGTAACGAACTAACTGCTTTTCGGGTTCAGAACGCTGGGCATCTTCCGGAGGAACTCCAGGTAAATATTCAAGCCTTGAACGGCTTGCAGCAGCAGATGGCCGGTGTTAACGACGCGCTGAGTCGGCTTGGGCAGGAGAAATTGACGCTTGAAACGAATCTGCAGACGCTTAAAATGCAGCGCGATACGTATTCAAGCATGGTAACCATGGCACCGGAACCGGGCTCGGTTGCAAAGACACAGAACGATCGGCTAAACCAACTGAATCGGGAAATAACGGAGTACGAATCGACGCTGCTCCAATGGCGCGACATGTATACCGATACTTATCCCTTAATTCGCAACGCGAAGGCGCAGCTGGCGAACAAGAAAAAAGAACGCGATGAATTGCAGCTCAAAGAAGAGCAGGAAGCGCTGAAGCCGAAAATAACGGTCAGGAAGGTGAGCAATCCCATGGTGGCGGAACGCCAGAATGATATCCAGGGAAGTATCGATATGGTGAATACTCAGCTCCGGAACAAAGAGAGCGAGCGTTTACAGCGTCTGAAACAGTTAGACGATATTAATAAGAGCGTTGCCAGCTATCAGAATCGCATCTCGCAGGTACCGGCTAATCAGCAGAAGTATGTGGCGTTGAACCGAGAGTACGAAACGGCCAGCGTCCATTATCAAGATTTTCAGCGCAAACAAACAGCCGCCTCGACATTCGAAGACGTCAGTAAACGCAAGGCTGGAGAAAACCTGGAAGTGCTGGACAATGCTTCGTTGCCGGAAGCTCCCACGGCACCAAATCGGTGGCTGATTACAGGCATCGGTGTCGGACTTGGCTTAATGCTGGGAATTTTCCTGACGGGCGTAAAGGAAATGAAAGATACGTCTTTGAAGAATCTAAAAGACGTTCGCGCCTATACCAATCTTCCTATTTTGAGCAGCATCCCTTTGCTGGAAAATGACCTGCTGGTTCGGCGGCAACGGCGCCTCTCGTATGTGGGATGGGCCGCCAGTATTATTTTGGGTATTGTGGCCATGAGCGGTTCCATGTATTACCACTTCTTTTTGACCAGCTAGCGCGCTGAGCCACAGTTAACTTTGACAGGGAATATGCAAACTCAATGAGCCGAGTACACGACGCACTACGGCTGGCCGAACAGTCCGGGGATTCGAACGAGTGG
>JAABUK010002365.1_pt1 | contig 33934 bp, 31 predicted proteins | sample 5559141 | NCBI WGS metagenome assembly JAABUK01 (sample SAMN10711869, study PRJNA513367) | rock metagenome | isolation source: Antarctica rocks | place: Antarctica: Victoria Land, Pudding Butte nord | collected 2016-01-03 | reverse complement strand
AATCCTGAGCCTTGTAGGACCAAATGGATGCGGAAAGAGCACCTTGCTTCAGATTGTCAGCGGGATTTTGCAGCCGACCACAGGCCGGGTGGTCACACAAGGGCGAATCGCGGCCTTGCTGGAATTAGGGGCAGGGTTCAATCCGGAGTTTTCAGGCAGAGAGAACGTTCTCTTAAATGGGGAAATTCTTGGGATTTCGCGCGAACAGATGATCGATTCGCTGGCCTCGATCGAAGCCTTTGCTGAAATTGGGCCCTTCTTCCATCGCCCCGTGAAGGAGTATTCCACCGGAATGTACGTGCGGCTCGCATTTTCCACGGCAATTCACGTTGAACCCGAAATTCTCATCGTGGACGAAGCGTTGGCTGTGGGTGATGCAGTTTTCGCAAATCGCTGCATCCGTAAGTTTGAAGATCTGCGTGAACGTAAAACAACGATTCTGTTTGTCTCACACGATTTAGGCTTGGTGAAACAGCTCTCGCATCGGGCGCTGCTGCTGCTGAATGGGAAAATCGCGGCGGTGGGTGAACCGAGCGCTGTTATAAATCGCTATGTTGGTGTGGTGTTGGACCGGCAACATACGTTTGACGAGAATCAACCCGAACGCAAACGTCAATCCACCAGCCATCGACATGGCGACCGAACAAGCGAGGTCAGCAGCGTCGTGTTGCTGAATGCATTAGGCCTCCCGGTTGCCAGCGTCGCTTCTGGGGAACAGGTCACGGTAAGAATCGTGGTGCGTTTCGCGCGTAGATGCACTAAACCCATCGTCGGAATACTTGTGCGAACGCGCATCGGCATGGATGTTTTCGGGACTAACACAAAAATTGAAGGCCTTGCGCTGGGAACGTTTGAAGCAGGTAGTGACCTCTTCATCGAGTTCAGATTTGCGGCTATGCTGACTCCGCAGCCGTACACGCTCACGGTGGCAACTCAGAATGAGGACGGCACCAGCCATGACTGGCTAGACGATGTCATCGGCTTTGAAGTGATAGCAGCCTTGGCACGCGCGGGAGTCGCTAACTTTCAACCTGAAATTTCCTGGACAACTACTGGATAGTCCGTTCGCCCCCCTCAAAATGCTCCTCGTAACCTCCACTCATGCGATACTCGGAATTCGTGCTTGGCTTCTCCTCATGGCGACACATTAGGGCGCTGGTTTCACTACGCGTCTTCCTGCGCCTTAACCGTATGGATGTTTGCTGCGGACCTCCATTTTCCGCCTGACCCCGTAAGTCTGAAGTCCGTTTATCTATCTCCAGGAGACTAGCCGATGAACACTTCCGTTCTATGGGAGGAAACCATTTACCCAGGTTCCACTTGGTCCCATGTATTGAAACGAGGCACGGCTATGCGCTTGACCGATATTGAGGGCGGCGCCAACGCCGGCGCTCTCTTCTATAACTTTGAATGTCCGACCGAGCGGTACAACATGCCGGATACGCTAAAGGCGCAACATATTGCGCGACTGACGTCGGGCTTTGTCTTGTATTCAGACATGGGCCGAATTTTGTGCTCTCTTACTCAAGATACCTGCGGCTGGCATGACCCACTGAGTGGCTTTTCTGATGGAACAGAGGTGCTGGCGAAATACGGTCAGGCAATCTATCAGGAATGCCGTAATGACTATTACAAGAACGCGCGAGATGGTTTTATTGTCGAACTCGCAAAATGGGGTTTGGGCTTGCGAGATTTAACCGCGAGCGTCAATTTTTTCAGCCGCGTGGACATTGCTGCAAACGGAGCAATGTCCTTTGGCATTGGAAATTCTGAGCCCGGTTCCTATGTTGAATTACGCGCCGAGATGAACGTGCTAACAATCCTCAACACATGCCAACATCCGCTCGACCCGAATCCCCGGTACTCACCGAAACCGGTACATGTCACGATTCGCAACGTAGATGTTCCGGCTGCCGCTGACGCCTGCCGCCTTTCGCGACCGGAAAATGCGCGTGGCTTTGAACTTACTCGGCGGTATTTCCTATGACCCCAAGCGCGCTAGACGCCCCACAAGGCGCATATAGCAAAGACATTCCAGCAGGCGTGGGTTGGATCCACAATATTCGCAGAGGTCAGTATTTTCGAATTGTGGACTTGCATGGAAATCAAGCCGTAGATACCCTCTTCTACAATGCGCATGATTATGCCGACAGGTATAGCGCGCAGGACACAATCCGCTTCCAGAAAAATCTTTATCTAACCGTCGGCAGCAAACTGATGTCCACCGGCGGAAACTGTTTGCTTACAATCGTGGCAGATACATGCGGGCGGCACGACACTCTCGGCGGCGCTTGCTCGAACGAGAGCAACATGGTTCGGTATGCCTTAGAAAAACGCCACATGCATGCTTGTCGCGCAACCTTCCTAAAAGTCATCGGCGAATTTGATCGCCATCTGACCAAACGCGACATCCCCAGCAACATCAATTTCTTTATGAACGTGCCGGTCACCCCGGAAGGCAAGCTAACGTTTGAAGATGGGATCTCCGAAGCCGGTAAATATGTGGAAATGAGGGCCGATATGGATGTGCTGGCACTAGTCAGTAATTGTCCTCAACTCAACAATCCTTGCAACGGATACAACCCCACACCGGTACGGGTTCTGATTTGGGATGGCACCGAAGGTTAATGTTCCACAAAGTTTTGATTGCCAACCGGGGGGCGATCGCGTGCCGAATTAGCCGGACTTTAAAACAAATGAATATTGCCTCCGTTGCGGTATATTCAGAGGCTGACCGGCACTCCCTTCATGTTCTGATGTGCGATGAAGCGGTTCTTCTAGGCCCTCCCGCCCCTGCGCTTAGTTACTTATCCATTCCCTTGTTGGTGCGCGCAGCACTGGATACAGGGGCCGAAGCTATTCATCCAGGATACGGATTCCTAAGCGAGGACGCTGGCTTTGCGGAAGCTTGCGCGCAAGCTGGAATTATATTCATTGGCCCGACGCCCTCGCAATTGCGCGACTTCGGTCTGAAGCACACCGCACGCGCAATTGCCCGCGAGCAACGCGTACCTCTGCTCCCTGGCACAAACCTGCTCGCATCGCTTGAAGAGGCCCGGTCAAGCGCGGGCGAAATTGGCTATCCGGTCATGCTGAAAAGTACCGCGGGCGGCGGTGGCATCGGGATGCGATTGTGCACCAAGCCGGATGACTTAGAGGAACATTTTGTCGCGGTCGAGCGCCTGGGACGCGCAAGCTTCGGAACTCCCGGGGTGTATTTGGAAAAATTTGTATCCAATGCCAGGCACATCGAAGTGCAGATCTTTGGTGACGGCAGGGGTGAAGTTTTGGCATTGGGCGAACGCGATTGTTCGGCCCAACGGCGCAATCAGAAGGTAATTGAAGAGACACCCGCGCCAGGGTTGCCGGCCAGCATCCGGCAACAATTCTTCGAAGCAGCCGTTGGTCTGGGAAAGGCAGTAAACTACCAGTCCGCTGGCACAGTAGAGTTTTTACACGATAACAGCACCCAGAACTTCTACTTCCTTGAAGTCAATACGCGACTGCAAGTGGAACATGGAGTTACTGAAGAAGTCACGGGCGTGGACATCGTAGAGTGGATGATCAGGCAAGCGGCTGGTGACTTGCCGCAACTTAACACTTTGCGTGTTGTTCCGCAGGGCTCGGCGATACAAGTTCGCCTTTACGCGGAAGATCCCGGAAAGCAGTTTCAGCCGAGCTCTGGCAAGCTGATGAACGTTGCTTGGGCACAAGGCTGTCGCATCGAAACGTGGGTCGAGCCGGGCACAGAGGTGACGCCCTTTTATGACCCCATGCTGGCCAAGATCATTGTACATGCCGAGACCCGGCAGGCCTGCGTAGGCAAGCTGCAGAAGGTTCTTGCGGAGACAGAGATCTCGGGAATCGAAACGAATTTACATTATCTCCGGCAGGTGATTGCCGATCCCGCTTTCGTATCTGGCGAGATTACCACCTCGTTCTTACCCGATTTTCGCTACAAGCGTTGCGTCATCGATGTACTCGATGCCGGAATGCAGACCACCATTCAGGATTATCCTGGGCGGCTCGGGTTTTGGAACGTTGGTGTCCCCCCTTCAGGCCCGATAGATTCGTTTGCGTTTCGCGCGGCCAACCGTTTGGTAGGCAATGAGGAGAGCGCGCCCGCTTTAGAGATCACTCTTACCGGCCCCTCACTGCAGTTCAGCGACGATGCTGTAATTTCCATAACGGGAGCGGACTTTGGCACCACTCTAGACGGCATTCCCGTCCGGCCCTGGAGTGCATTAGCGGTGCAAGCCGGATCAGTGTTGCGTATGCAGACGGTGCAGGGGGCCGGGGCACGCGCTTACCTGGCCATTGCGGGCGGAATTCAAGCACCTTCCTACTTGGGCAGCCGGAGCACATTCATTCTAGGCGGCTTTGGAGGGCTAAGCGGGCGTGTGCTGCGCATCGGCGATGTGCTGCATCTTGGGGAGGGCACTGATCAGCAAATCCGTACCATGCCTTCCAAATCCGTTCCACGTTACACGAGGGAGTGGAACATCGGTGTTCTTTACGGGCCGCATGGCGCACCGGATTATTTCACCGAACGCGATATAGAAATGCTGTTTGCCACAATCTGGACAGTGCATCATAATTCAGACCGCACCGGCATCCGGTTGCTTGGTCCGAAACCGGAGTGGGCTCGTAAAGATGGCGGCGAGGCGGGCCTGCACCCATCAAATATCCACGACAACGCGTACGCGATCGGCACGCTGGATTTTACTGGCGATATGCCAGTGATCCTGGGGCCCGATGGTCCCAGCCTGGGCGGATTTGTCTGCCCGATCACCATTGTTGAAGCCGAGCGGTGGAAGATGGGACAGCTAAAACCAGGGGATTCGGTTTCGTTCTTCCACTTGACTTATGCGCAAGCTGTTGAGCTGGATGCGAACCGCAACCAATCGCTTGCCACGTTGACAGGCAACTTTCCAGAACTGCCAGCGCAGGCCCTTCGCGAATCTCCCATCCTGCGGCGATCCGGAAACTTAACCTGCCGTGCGGATGGTGACCGGTATCTCTTGATCGAGTACGGTGACAATGTACTGGACGTGCGCCTCCGCGTAAGGGCTCATGCTTTAGAGCACGAACTTCGCCGCGCGAGTGTGCCTGGCATTTTGGACATTAATCCCGGCATTCGCTCGTTGCACGTCCATTATGATGGGCACCTTCGGCGTGAGGCTCTGCTGGAAGTGATCAACGCTTGTGAAGAAGGGATCGGCGACCTTAAGGATTTTGAAGTACCTTCGCGCGTTGTGCATCTGCCTCTTTCCTGGGACGATCCGGCCACACAGCTTGCCATTCAGAAATATATGCAGAGCGTTCGGCCCGATGCCCCATGGTGCCCCAGCAACCTTGAGTTCATTCGGCGCATCAACGGATTAAGCTCGATAGACCAGGTGCACCGCATTGTGTATGACGCCAGCTATCAGGTGCTCGGCCTGGGCGATGTCTATCTGGGCGCACCGGTCGCTACGCCGATCGATCCGCGGCACCGGCTGGTGACAACAAAGTACAACCCCGCCCGTACATGGACACCGGAGAATGCGGTCGGCATTGGCGGAGCGTACCTGTGCGTCTATGGAATGGAAGGCCCTGGCGGCTATCAGTTCGTGGGGCGCACGCTACAGATGTGGAATACGTTTCGGACCACGAAGGAATTTACCCCAGGCACGCCGTGGCTGCTCCGCTTCTTCGACCAGATTCGCTTCTATCCCGTCTCCGCTCAAGAGTTGCTTGAAATTCGCGAGGAGTTTCCATACGGCCAATACCCGTTGGCAATTGAATCCGACACATTTCGGCTACGCGATTACGAAAAGTTCCTGGAAGATACTGCGCCGTCAGCCGCGGCTTTCAAAAAAATACAACAGCAAGCGTTCGACGCCGAGCGCGAGCGATGGGCTGCAGCGGGGCAAGCCGAATATCTGGACCCGCCAGATTTGGCCGCGTCCTCTTACATCACAGCCACTGTTCCGGAAGGCTGCGCAGTAGCGGTTTCTCCGTTGACGGCATCAGTATGGAACATTGGCGTAGCCGTTGGCCAATCGGTTGTTTCGGGTCAAAAGCTGGTCATCTTGGAAGCAATGAAAATCGAGATTGCAGTTACCTCGCCCGTGTCGGGTATCGTTGAATCGCTGCACTGCAATACAGGAATGATGGTGAATGCGGGTCAACAGTTGGTTGTTGTCCGGGAGGTGCCTGCATGACGGTCACAAAAAAAATTACCACGCTCATCGAACGGCTTGAACGCGAGCCGCTTCATCCTGTGTGGATCGCATTAGTCCCACCCGAGCAATTGTTGAAGCAAGCGGCAGAGGTAGACCAGCACAACGCATTACCGCTGGCGGGTTATACCTTCGCGGTGAAGGACAACATTGACGTAGCAGGTTTGCCCACCACCGCAGGCTGCCCCGCATTCGCATACACCCCTGAAACTACAGCGCCAGTAGTTCAACTGCTGCTGGATGCCGGTGCCGTCTTAGTGGGCAAGACAAACATGGACCAGTTCGCGACGGGTCTGACCGGTGCGCGATCGCCACATGGCGCGTGCTCCAGCATCTTCGATGAACGGTATATTTCCGGAGGCTCCAGTTCCGGATCGGCGGTTGCGGTGGCAAGCGGCTTGGTGGATTTTGCGTTAGGTACCGATACAGCCGGGTCCGGTCGCGTGCCAGCCGCCTTCAACAATCTGATCGGTTTGAAGCCGACGCGAGGATGGCTCAGCACCCGCGGTGTCGTTCCGACATGCAGGTCGCTTGATTGTGTCTCTGTATTTACGAAGACATCGGAGCTTGCACTCAAGGTCTTGCGGGTAGCGCACCGCTTCGATCAGCAGGACACTTACAGTCGTTTCACCCGCACTGGCGAAGGCGCGGCACCCTGGGCAAGTGGTCCATTTCGATTCGGCGTTCCCGCGGAGTCGAGCTTACAATTCTTTGGCGATACAGAAGCTGCGCAATTGCACGATCAAGCGGTACGCCGTTTGCACTCCATGGGCGGGGAGCGCGTCGAAATCGATTACTCAAAATTCCGAAGTGCCGCCGATCTGCTTTATGCCGGGCCTTGGGTGGCGGAACGTCTCGCGGCTATCGAAGATTTTTTCGCAAGCCATTCAGAAGAGATGAATCCAGTAGTGCGGGAGATCATCGGCGGTGGGCGCAATTATTCAGCAGTTGGTGCGTTCCGCGGAGAATACAGGCTGCGCGAGTTATGCCGCGATGCCGAAACAGAATGGGCTAAAGTGGACGTGCTCGCGTTGCCCACCACAGGCACAATCTTCACTCATGAGCAGGTTGCGGCGGAGCCTGTAAAGCGAAATTCTGATCTAGGATATTACACCAACTTCGTTAATCTGATGGATCTGGCTGCGGTCGCGGTACCTGCCGGTTTTCGCCCCAACGGCCTGCCTTTCGGAATTTCGCTGATTGGCCGCGCGCATTCTGATGAGGCCTTGCTTGGGCTGGCCGAACGCTTTGCGGGCTCTGAAAGACCATCAGTATCAGGGCAGCCCGGATGCATCGCGGTGGCAGTAGTGGGCGCGCACTTAACGGGTCAACCGTTGAATCATCAGCTTACCTCTCGAGGTGCCCGCCTGGTAAAAACATCACGTACCGCAGCTTCTTACCGTCTATACTCACTCACCGGCACCAAGCCTTTAAAACCTGGCTTGGTATTCGAGCCTGGCTTTGCGGGCCCCGGAATTGAAATCGAGGTTTGGGCTGTTCCGGAAGATAAGTTTGGAGGGTTCGTCGCAGAAATTCCAGCACCTCTCGGTATCGGGAATGCCACGCTCGAAGATGGCACCGCGGTCAAGTGTTTTATTTGCGAACCGTATGCGCTTGCATCTTCGCAGGAAGTGACTCACTTCGGTGGATGGAGGCGTTACCTGGCTTCGCTGTAACAAGTTTGCGCGTATCGAGTTTGACCAGCGTGCCCTCAACCGTGCAGAGCGTCCACCCATAAAACCAGCCTTCTGCTGCGCCCTGACCGGAACTCAAACCACGTTGCAAGCTTGCCCCGGAACTGCCGGCTTCCAGATACTGAACTCCGTCGCGCTCCAATTTAACGAACTGGTGGCCATGCCCACTGACTACCGCAGCCACACCATACTGTTTGGCAATCCGATGCAAATCAAACGCTCCGCTACCGAAGGAAAGAGGCACAATCCAGAAAGGTACATGAAAAAACACCATTCGCGGAATTCCGGCAGGCGCACGTTTCAGGTCTTCCTCAAGGAAGCTTAATTGACTGTTAGATAGCGTGTTCGTGCGGCCATTGTCCAGCACTGTAATGTGCACCTGATCTTTGAACGTGAAGCTATAAAACGGAGGGTGCTTCGTTTCCTGTGTGTACAACCTTTCCGATAGAGGCGACCACACATCGTGGTTTCCAGCAGTGAAGTACTTTGTAAGTGTTTGATATTTAGCCCAAAGGGGGCGAAGTGTCTGCCACTCCGCTTGAGCGCTCTCATCGTGCAGCCCTTCGATGGTATCGCCCACATTGATCACGAAGGCTGGCTTTTCGCGTGCCGCCTCCTCCCAGACCTGCTCGTAAACCGCTTGGTTCGCACCTCCTGTGCGGTCTCCTAGAATTGCGAAACGAAGTTCCGCCGCCGAAGACAGCATCGTGCAAAGGAAGAGAAACACCACGTACCGCATCTACTGAGAAGTTTAGCCGCCTTCGCACACTACAGAAATTCGAAGAGCCATGTTTCTCGACCGATGGGTTGCTGCCATACTTCCACCGCTGGCATTCTGGATCCTATTCAACGGGCTGGATGACCTGATCCTCAACGTGCTTTGGCTTTGGACGTGGCTGTTTGGCAAAGCAATTGTCTTTCCGTGCGAGCCCGTCCTAGAGCGGCCCGTCGCCATCTTTGTCCCCCTGTGGCATGAGCACCGCGTCATCCGCCACATGGTAGAGCACAATATCTCCTCGCAGAAATTCAGCGCCTTTCATTTCTTTATCGGAGCATACCCAAACGATGGGCCCACGCTTGCGGCACTCAGCGACCTGGAAACACGCCATCCTCAAGTGCACATAGCGGAATGTCCACACGCCGGGCCCACCTCCAAAGCCGATTGCCTGAACTGGATCTACCAGCGCATGTTGCTTTATGAGGAAGAGCACGGAATCCGCTTTGAAACTGTAATCACGCACGACGCCGAAGACCTGATTCATCCAGAGGCGCTAAGGCTAATTGATTTCTTCACCCGGGAATACGGCATGGTACAAATTCCAGTACTCGCGTTGCCAACTCGCTGGCAGGAATTAACGCACGGAGTGTACTGCGATGAGTTCGCGCAATTCCAGTTTCGTGACATGCCAGTGCGGAATCGCGTGGGTGGATTTATTCCTTCCAATGGCGTCGGGACCGGCTTCTCGCGGCAGGCGATTGAGGCACTCGCGGCAGCCCACAGCAATCGTATCTTTGAGCCCACATGCCTCACGGAAGACTACGAAAATGGCTTTCGCGTGCATCGGCTCGGTTTTCGGCAGTTGTTTATCCCGTTGCATAAGATCCAGGGCTCATTCGCAGCCACGCGGGAGTATTTTCCTCGAAGTTATCAGGCCGCAGTCCGGCAGCGAACCCGTTGGAATACCGGCATCGCGCTGCAATCTTGGGAATACCATGGAATCCGCGAGACCGCGGCGCAACTTTGGTGGTTTTGGCGCGATCGCAAAGCCTTGCTTAACAATCTGCTGACACCTGTGATCCAGGCTCTTACTTTCTATGGCTCCGGGACTCTCGCTTTCAGTGTCTTCACACATTCCAGTTGGGCTTTGGCGAATGTATTCCCGGCTAGCGTGAACTGGTCCCTGGCGCTGATCGCGTTGCTTCACTTGGCGATCCGCGCGGTTAGTTCCGCATGCATTTATGGATGGGGATTTGCGGCGGCCACCCCTCTCCGGATTGTTTGGGGCAACTGGATCAACTTCATTGCTTCTCTCTCCGCCGTGCAAAGGTATGCTGTTTCAAAAGCAACAGGCAAGCCCCTTGTTTGGCTGAAGACCGAACATGCATACCCGAATCGCACCGCGCTTCTCAATCACCAAACTGTCGCTTGTCCTGGAGATGATGCTGTTTCCCTAGCAATTACCCGCTCTTTTCCAGCGGCACTTTCACGCCAATGGCAGGTTTTGCCATTCCAAATCTCCGCCGGCCACTTGCACTTAGCGGGTGTCGAACCGCCTACCGACCAAATGCACCTTGAAATTACAGGCCTCAGTTCTCTCGAAATTCGATTCCATAAAATTAGCGAAGAAGATTATCGTTCCTTGTCGGCAAAATACCTTCCGCACCCTACCGAACCTGGGGCGGTGCTAGAACCGATCGGGGCTCCATCGCTGTAATTCGCCATTTTCCTTTCACGCGCGCCGTCACAAGCTTGACGGGCACGGTACGTCGATCGGTGGGCCCTGAATCCTGCTTAGATTTGAGCTGCAAGAACCACTCCGTATCCGCTTTGCGCTGGCTGTCGTCACCCGTTTCTTCCCGGATCTCAATTACGCAGATCACGTCATATTGGTTCGTGATCGCGCTCAGGTCCGCAGACAGACTTTGATAACCGGGCATGGTGTGTGAGAACGCATCCAGCGCACCCGGCAAATTACCATCGCTCAACTTAGCGGCAAGCCCGGTCAACAGCTTCAGAGTGGAAGGCCCGTCCTCCGCGTGAAGTGCCGCGGCACAGAGCGCCAAAAATAACCTGCGTGATTTAAGTTCTATAGCTGGCATTGATGCCGATGTAGCCTTCTGTTAGGTCGCAGGTCCAGAACTTCGTCTGGCCTCGCCCCACGCCCTCTAACGTAAATTCAATCAGAACATCCTTTGCATCGAGTTTCGTTTTCAGTTCCGATTCCGAAAAGGGAGCAGCCAGGCCGTGTTTGCAAACCGTGACTCCCTGTATTCGAATCGTCACTTTTGTAGAGTCAAACTCGACTCCAGCATTACCAGCGGCGCAAATGATGCGGCCCCAATTCGGATCGTTCCCAGCTACGGCAGTTTTCACCAGCGGCGAGTTTGCAATGGCCCTGGCGATAGCAGCGGCTTTGTCTGGTTTCGAAGTGCCTGAAACGCGAATCTCAATCAGTTTGGTCGCGCCTTCGCCGTCGCGGGCAATTTGTTTTGCCAACGATTGGAGCACGGTGTTAACGGCTTCCTGGACAGCTGGCAATTCTTTCGGATCCGGCCGAAAACCGCAAGCTCCATTTGCCATCATGGCCAGAGTATCGTTTGTGCTTGTATCTCCATCCACACTGATTCGGTCGTAACTGACGGTGTTGCCCGCACGCAACATGCGGTTGACCACTGCTGGCGCAAGTAGTGCGTCGGTCATCAGAAATCCCAATGTGGTTGCCATGCGGGGTTGAATCATCCCGGAACCTTTTGTCATGCCTGCAATACGCATAGTTCCCCGGCGTACTTTTAACTCTACCGATTCAATCTTCGGTACCAGATCGGTAGTCATAATCGCACGGGCAACCGGTTCGAATCCGTCTTGCGTGAGCCCCTCTTTTAAAGCAGGGAGGGCGTTTAAAATCAAGCTCCCGTCAAGCTCCACTCCAATCACCCCAGTCGAGGCGGCAAGCACTTGCGCCGGTGGCAGGCGAAGCATTTTCGCGACCGCGCGCGCTGTCGAGAGCGCCACCTTGTCCCCCGTTCGAGTAGCGCAGTTGGCGTTGCCTGCATTGATGAGAATGGCACCAGTCACGCCGCGCGATTCGCGCAGATTTCGCCGCGATAGACGAACCGGTGCGGCAGCCACGCGATTTTGCGTGAATACCGCGGCACACGCGGCGGGCACACCCGAAACAATCAGTGCCAGATCGTCACGCGCATCTTTCCGAATCCCGGCATAAGTAGCCGCATATCGGAAGCCCAGAGGCAGATTCAATTGAGAGAACCTCCTAAAATCTCGTTGCCGTGCAGACGAAGGCCGTTCATAAAGGCCTCACCCGACACACGCTTGCGGCCTTCAGCCTGCAGTTCTAAAGCGTTCAACACTGTGCCTTCACCACAGGCAATTTGCGCCGCGTGCCCCACTCCGAGTGTTCCGGGCGTCAGGTTGTGGCTTTCAACAGCAGCATCCGCTTTCCAGATGTGCAGAAGCTGCCCGCGAAACGTAGTGTATGCGCCCGGCCAGGGTACTAATCCGCGAATCCGATTCGCAATCCGATGCGCTGAGTGGTTCCAATCGATACGCCCGTCGTCTTTTTTCAGGATTGGCGCAAGTGTAGCTTCCGAAGCATCCTGCTTGCAGGGAGTAATTTCAGCAAGTCTGGCGATGGTATCAATCAATAACTTTGCACCCATATGCGACAGGCGCTCGCTGAGAATAACGGCATCATCCGCTGGCTCAATCGGAGTTTCGGCCTTCAGCAAGACGTCGCCGGTATCGAGGCCCGCATCAATTTGCATGGTAGTGACGCCGGTCACGCGATCGCCATTTGCAAGCGCCCATTGAATGGGGGCAGCCCCCCGCAATTTTGGCAACAAAGAAGCGTGAACATTAATGATGCCAAGCGGTGCGATATCAATAATGGATTGCGGCAGGATTTGCCCGTAACCCACCACCACCATAAGGTCTGGCTGCAAAGCGCGCAGGTGTTCCACTGCCTCTGGACGGCGCGCGCGCTCCGGTTGAAACACAACAAGCCCCCGAGACAAAGCAAAACTCTTGATTGGCGATTGTGCCAGTTCATGCTTTCGACCTTTGGGACGATCGGGCTGAGTCACCACTTCCACCACTTCATGACCAGCCTTCACCAGCGCCGCAAGTGAAGGTACCGCAAACTGAGGCGTCCCTAAAAAAACCATTCGGCGAGAAACCTTCACTCCCACTCGCCTGCTTTTATCAGCTTGCGGATCCGCCGCTTAATCACGTCCCGCTTGAGAGGACTTAAGTAGCTCAAGAACAGCTTGCCATAAAGATGATCGATCTCGTGCTGCATGGCGCGCGCCAGAAGATCATTACCGGTAATCTCAAAAAACTCACCGGTCGAATGCTGAGCTCGCACAATGACCGCTTTCGCGCGTTTCACGTCTTCCCGAAAGCCAGGAATGCTGAGGCAGCCCTCTTCTCCAACTTGCTTACCCTCGCGGTGGATTACTTCCGGATTGATAAGGACCAATGGAGCGGGCTCTTCGTCTTCACCACGCCCGCAATCGATAACCGTGAGCTTCTGACTTACGCCAACTTGCGGTGCCGCCAGACCCACGCCCTTAGCCGAGTACATGGTTTCGAACATGTCAGCAATAAAGCTGTCCAATTCTGGAGTGTTGAAGTTAGTGACATTTTGCCCCTCGCGCTGCAGCACCGGATTGCCGTACCTGACTATTTTGTAAACCATCGTTAAAACCGCGTCACCTGTTGACGGTAGCCATCATAGTTGCGCTTCGTTTCCAGAAGCGAATCGCCACCGAATTTTTCCAGAAAGGCTCCCGCGAGCACAATCGCCACCATAGCTTCCCCAATTACGCCGGCTGCGGGCACAACACACACATCGCTTCGTTCATAGGCTGCCTTCGCTGGTTCTCGCGTCGGCAGGTCCACCGATTCCAGCGGGCGCCGAAGGGTCGAGATGGGCTTCAGCAAGCCGCGAACTCTAATCTCTTCACCGTTTGTCATACCGCCTTCAATCCCGCCGGCCCGATTCGCACCGCGATAAAACTCGCGCTCCTCTTTCCGGTAATGTATGGTGTCCTGCACCGCCGATCCATAGCTGGCCGCACCTTGTTCCGCCAGGCCAATTTCCACGCCCTTAACGGCTTGCATGGAAACAATCGCCTGAGCCAGACGCCCATCTAAGCGGCTATCCCAGGTAGCATGCGAGCCCAGGCCCACTGGCGCTCCTTTTACAACTACTTCAAAAACTCCGCCCACCGTATCGCCTGTTCTATAGGCGACATCCACAACTTCTTTCATTCGCGCTTCCGTCGCGGCATCTACACAACCGAGCAGCACTTCATCGCGCAGGCTGAGTTCTTCAATTTCGGCCCAATCCGCGACGCGCTCCAAGCGGCACTCGCCTACAGCGGTAACGTGACTCAAAATTTCCATACCAAACGGCCGCAGCAACGCTTTAGCAATAGCGCCAACCGCTACGCGCGCCGTAGTCTCACGCGCACTGGCACGTTCCAGAATGTAGCGCGCATCAGAAAAGTTGTACTTGATTGCCCCAGCAAGATCCGCATGCCCGGGCCGGGGCCGGGTAACACTCTTGTACTTATCGCTGCTGCCCGCGAAATCTTCCACCGGCAATGCTTCCGTCCAATTTTGCCAATCGCGATTTCGTATGATCACGCCCACTGGCGCGCCAATGGTGTGGCCGTGACGGACACCCGCAACAATTTCTGCGCGATCCGTTTCAATCTTCATGCGTCCGCCCCGGCCGAACCCCTGCTGGCGGCGCCAGAGTTCACGATCAATACGGGCAACTTCGACGGGAATTCCCGAAGGCATGCCGGCAATGGTGGCAAGCAAACACTCGCCATGGCTCTCGCCAGCGGTCTCAAATCTGAACATTTCTCTTAAGTTTCGATCATAGCGCGCGTCCGGGGTCGGGTTGCGCCACGTGATCATCCCAGATTGAGGCGAAATCAGTGAATGCTTTGGGCCACTTTCGCTCCCATGCTAACTTCACCACTTCTAAAGCCGACCACGCAAAGTACGCATATGTAAACCAATCATGAAGCGCCGGCAATGCCAGCGAGAGAACAAACAAGCCGAACAATCCAGCCGCTTCCCACCAGACCAGATGCATTTCCAGCAGAAACAATATGCCCAATAGGGACTGCCCCAGAGTCATCCACATTTCGCGCGATTGCTGAGCGTCGAACACAATCGGCGTGGGTGCGCCGTGGCTGAAGGAGAGCACGATCGGCAATGTGGCAGCAAGAAGAGTCCATTGCGTGATGTTACTCGAGACCATGTTCATCAACGCCAGCGAGGCTTTGTCGATACCCCGCGCCCAATAAAACGCGGAGACCTGTTCAGGAAACTCAGATATAAAAGGCGCGATCCACTGGATGAAAACAAACTGCGAGACGCCCAGCGTGGTTGAAATAGCAAACAAGCTTCCGACAAAAGGATCAGCCGCAAAGAAAATCAGCGCGCCACCGAGTCCAAAAAGAAACAGGATAGAAAAAATGCGGGTAGGCCTGGCAGCTTTCACAATTGCCTTTGGAATACGGCCTAGCTCCTCTACGTCCTCCCCTCCCTCTGCGGGAATCTTACGCAGTAGCAGCAGATAGCCAGCGTAGAGAGCAAGTAGAAGAGCGCCATCAATCACCGTGAGAGAATTTTTGACGCAAAGCACGGCAACGTAAACCAGGCACACAAGAACAGCAACAATCTGGATGGACTGCACGCGATCCACCTCGATAACGCGCATGGCCTCTTTGTTCTTCTGTCGGTAAGCGAAAGCGGCAGTAGCGTAAATCATCGGCCAACCAAGACCGGTGAGCAAACGGATAGCGCCAGTCAGGTTCGCGATGAGCAGATGGTTCTGCTGGTGCCAGGCAAGTACCGCTTCCACGGCAAACTCAGGCAAGCACTGCATCCAGGCCAGGATGACCAGCGCAAACCCCTGTGCCATGAAAAATTGAGCGGCTTCCGCTCCCCAAGCGATCATGACGCTTGCCACCAGAATGGCGGGCCCGGTCCACAGGATGGAGAGCGGGTTTTCAGCTGCAATAGGCGCGGCGGACAGCAGCATCAGCGCAACCGGAAAATAGATGCGAGGGCGCGGCTGGTTCGGGGTAGTCAAGCTACCTTTTAGGTTAGCGGACGTTAGCCGTCCGCGAATGGACCCGATGACTTTGTTATTCGCGAAGCCTTTTCAAAATGGACATCCTTCTTCGGGAAGTCGGTTCGGAAATGTCCCCCGCGGCTTTCCTCCCGCCACAAGGCGCAGCGGGCAACCAACAGAGCCACCGCATGCAAACTACGAACCTCATACTTTTCGAGCGAAGGCTCCTCCAGCACCACAGATTCGGTCGCCTCCAGTTTTGTAACAGCCTGCAAGAGCCCCGCGCTGTCCCGAAGTATGCCGCACTCGGCCGACGCGATGGCGCGCACCTGCTGTTCACTAGCCAAAGGGAAATAGGCCGGTTCAGCGCCAACCTGAGTTGAGGCAGCCGCGCCAGATTCACGCATCGCAATACCAGCGCGCGCACCGAATACCACTCCCTCTAACAAAGAATTGCTTGCCAGGCGATTCGCGCCATGCACGCCCGTACACGCAACTTCTCCCGCCGCGAAAAGTCGCCCCAAATTGGTTCGTGCGTTTAAATCTGTCTTCACTCCACCCATCGCGTAGTGAGCTGCAGGTCGCACCGGCGCGGGCTGCGTCGCGATGTCGACTCCATAATTTAGACAGGTCTGATAGATGCGGGGAAAGCGCTCGCGAATAAACGCAGGTTCCCGCGAAGTTAAATCTAGAAACACGTTCGCGCTTCCCGTTCGCCTCAGTTCAGCAGTCACGGCGCGGCTTACAACATCGCGCGGTGCCAGATCGCCCAACTCATGGTAATTCGGCATGAATCGCTCGCCCAGGCTGTTGAGCAGCACCGCACCTTCGCCGCGCAGCGCTTCGGAAAGCAGAAAACGCGGCGCGCCTTCCACATACAGAGCTGTGGGATGAAACTGAACAAACTCAATGTTGCTGATTTCGGCCCCCGCCCGGTACGCCATCGCGACTCCGTCACCTGTCGCGACATCGGGGTTAGTCGTATCAAGATACACGCGCCCCAGGCCGCCGGTAGCCAGTAGAACCGCCCGTGCGCGAATCTCAGTCAGCGCCCGCCGCGCTTCATCGTAAACCACAGCCCCTGCTACTTCACCAGCCGAATTCGTCAACAGGTCCGTAGTGGCCGCATAACTTTGAAAGCGGACATTCGGAAGCGAAGCTGCCTTGCGATACAGAGTGCGCGCAATCTCGCGGCCCGTGGAATCTCCATGCGAGTGCAGGATGCGGTTCCGGCTGTGGGCCGCTTCACGCGTGAATGATAACTGTGCACCTTTCCGGTCAAACTCAGCTCCCCATTCCATTAACTGAGTAATTGCCGCCGGACCTTCTTCCACCAGCGTGTGCACCGCTACCGCGTCGCACAATCCATCGCCAGCGTAAAGCGTATCCTGTTCATGTAATTCAACTTCATCGTCGTCACTCAGAGCTACGGCTATGCCGCCTTGCGCATATTCCGAAGACGATTCGCGCAGCGTGTCCTTCGCAACCACAAGAACCGTTCCCGCTTGGGCCAGTTCGATAGCGGCCCGCAACCCGGCTACACCGGCACCCACCACCAAAAAGTCTAGATCCATTTAATGTTGCGATTCTAACAGCCGGGCCGAAGATTTATAGTTGTAAGGAATGCCTTCCTTCGCGGTGCGGACGCCGCAACGTGAATATCAGGCCCATGTGGAGCGCGGAATTATTCAGCGAGCCCAGGCTTTTCTGCCTCAAGATTGTTCTCGCATCTTTGTTGTGACCAACGAAGAGGTTTGGCAACACCAGGGCCGTTCACTCGAGAAAGGCCTGAGTGGTGTGCCTTTTACCAAATTGCTGTTGCCCAGCGGCGAACAGCACAAGCGCATGGCTGAGGTGGAGCGTCTCGCTTGCCTGATGGTGGATGCCGGTGCGGATCGGCAGGCCCTCGTGATCGCGTTCGGCGGCGGCGTGGTGAACGATATGGGTGGATTTCTGGCTGCCATCTTCATGCGTGGCATTCCGGTAATTCAGATTCCGACGACGCTCTTGGCGCAGGTGGATGCCGCTGTGGGCGGCAAGACCGGGGCCAACCTGGTAAACGGAAAAAATCTGGTGGGTTGTTTTCATCAACCGCACGCAGTCCTGATCGATCCCGCCGCCGTGGATTCCTTGCCGGAGCGCGAATACCGCGCGGGCTTGTATGAAGTGATCAAGCACGGAGTGATCGCCAGCGAACCACTTTTCCGCCTGATGCAGCGACAGCGCGAGCAAGTATTGCAGCGGGACGCCTCCGTGGTGGATCGAATGATTTCGGAGTCCGTCGGAATCAAGGCCCATGTGGTTACTTCCGATGAACGGGAAATGGGGTTGCGCAAAATTCTGAATTTCGGCCATACGTTTGGGCACGCGCTGGAAGCGGAGACCGGTTACACGCGCTTTCTGCATGGTGAAGCTGTGGGCTGGGGTATGCGCGCGGCCACAATCCTTGCGAAGAACCGGGGCATGCCTGGCAGCGTGGCTACTGAAATTCTTTCCGTGATCGATAGCTACGGACCTATTCCCGGGCTGGAGGGAATTTCCGCTGCCGCGCTGGAAGGCCGGTTGCTGGCAGATAAGAAGACGGTACACGGCACCATTCATTTCGTTCTGCCTGTTAGCGTTGGGGAAGTTCAAATCGTGACCGGCATCACGCAGCGAGAAGCACTCGCCGCAATTGAAGAGGCGCTTCTCTGAAAGCTTTGCAGAAGGGCACCACACCTGAAGGCACCCGCACCGAAGAAGAGGCATCGCGATGGGTACGATCCATGTTCGCCCGCGTTGCGCACCGCTATGATTTCGCTAATCATCTGCTTTCTTTCGGAATCGACCGGCATTGGCGCAGACGCGTGGTGAAATTAGTTCGGCCGATCTTACATCGCCCCGACTCGTGTGTTCTGGACCTCTGTTGCGGCACTGGCGACCTGATGCTGGCTCTTGGCCGCGACCGCGCGCGGCCGGTGATGGGGAGCGATTTCTGCCACCCCATGTTGCAGGCGGCATCCCGCAAGGATCGCCAGGCATCTCTTATTGAGGCGGATGGCTTAGTGCTGCCCTTCAGCAATCAGTCGTTCGATCTCATCACTATCGCGTTCGGGTTCCGGAACTTTGCGAATTACGAAGCAGGCCTCTTGGAATTACGGCGCGTGCTGAAACCCGGAGGGCTGCTGGCCATTCTGGAATTCTCTCAACCTCCCAACCCAATACTTCGCGGCCTTTATGAGTGGTATTCCGGCCGAGTGCTCCCAAAAATCGGTGGCATGATATCCGGGTCACGCGACGCTTACGAATATCTGCCCTTTTCGGTTCGGAAATTTCCGGGGGCCTCCGAACTCGCAAAGATGATGGAAGCCGCCGGTTTCACCTCAGTCACTTTCGAGCGGCTGACATTCGGTGTAGTTGCTATCCACCTGGGGCACATTACGCAATGAGCATCACTTGCATGTCCATCACGTTCGTGCCCGTCGGACCAGTCATCACAAGCGCATCCCGCGCCTTCAAGTACGAATAAGAATCGTTGTTGTCGAGCGCAGCCTGCGCGTCCTGATCCGCCGTTGAGCCGTTCACAGTCCCCCCCGCCGCGTCCGTGGGTCCGTCGGTTCCGTCAGTGCCGCCGCTCAGTACGGTAACGCCTGGCAAACCTGAAATGGCCAGCGCCGCCGCCAGAGCAAATTCCTGATTCCTTCCGCCCTTGCCGCTGCCCCGCAGAGTCACTGTAGTCTCGCCACCGGAGAGCAGGCACGCTGGCGGCTTAACTGGATGGCCGTGCTCCTGCACTTCTCGCAAAATAGAAGCCAATACCTGGGCCGCCTCGCGAGTCTCACCCTGAATGCTGGAACTCAACAGCAGCGTCCGATAGCCAAGTTTTCGCGCCTGCTTGTTGGCGGCGTCAAGCGCAAGCCGGTTGCTCCCGATCACCACATTCAACGCTTCCGTGGTCTTCGGTGTTTCGCGCAGCAGTTCTGCCGCATGACCGGTAACGCCAAAGCGGTTCAGCAGTTCGCGCGCACTCTCAACAGTCGTTGGATCGGCTGCAGTTGGGCCGGACCCGATCACTTCCAGGTTGTCGCCAATCACATCGGAGAGAATCAGCGTAATCACTTCAGCCGGGTGCGCCATGGCAGCCAGTTGACCTCCCTTGATGCGCGACAAATGTTTGCGCACGGTATTCATCTGGTGAATATCGGCACCGCGCGCCAGCAATTGACGCGTTATGTCGCCTTTCTCTTCAAGCAAAAGACCCTCCACGGGAAGCGGCATTAACGCTGAAGCTCCTCCCGATAGCAAACATAAAACGAGATCGCCTTCTTGGGCAGCGCGTGCAATTTCCGCAATGCGCTCCGCCCCACGCATGCCGTCTTCATCGGGAATTGGGTGCCCGCACTCTCTCACTTCAATGGTGCGCAGCGGCTTTGTTGTGTGCCCGTATTTGGTGTTCACCGCGCCCGCTGTAATCCGGCGGCCGAGTTTGCGTTCCGCCTCCGCCGCCATCACGGCTGCGGCCTTCCCCGCTCCCACCACGTAGATGTTGCGGTAGCGCGTTGCGTCTATGTTCCAATGCGTTCGCATGGCGCGTACCGGGTCTGCCGCACGCACGCCAGCCAGAAAAATCGCCAGCGCATCGTTCCGGCTCTTGTTGTCGGTCATTGACCGAAAATCGGCAGTGCGAAAATCTGCTCGATCGTGCGTTGGGTGTCCTCTTCCGCTACGGACACACGGTAGGCGGCCTGACAATACGATGCTACCCGTTCGTCATAGAGCCTGCGCAATACTTCCGCGTCTTGCGCCAGAGGGCGATGGCTGTGCTTTTGAACGCGCCGCTCCACAATCGCCAAAGGGCAATCCAGCCAAACCGAAACCCCGTGGCTCGCTATCGTTTCGCGATTTTTTGGTTGCGCAAATGTACCGCCGCCCAGTGCTACCACGCAAGCCGCTCCCGCTCGAACGCGTTTGATACGCCAGGCCAATGTTTCCGCTTCAATGCGGCGAAATTCCGGCTCGCCGTGCCGCGCAAAGATCTCGGCGATGGAGCATTGCTCAGCCGTTTCAATATCCTGATCCAAATCGGAAAACTGCCAGCCAATGCGCTCCGCCAGCAAACGGCCAACGGTTGTTTTCCCTGATCCCATAAACCCCGTAAGAAAAATGCCCGGCGTCTGTTTTAGTTTCAGAATCATCGGTTCATTTTGCTCAAGGGCGAGTCTATCATTCCCGGAAGCAGCCTTTCTGTTGCCATCGCCAACCATCCTGAACCAGGCGTCACCACCGTCCGGGCACTGCGTTCCACTCCGCGTACAATCGCTTCTGCGCATTGTTCCGCGGTGATGGCATGTTTTCGAAACTTCAGTATGCCTTCAGGTGGCTTGCCCCTTGCTGAATCTTGGAATCCGGTGCTTACATAACCTGGCAAGATATTTGTTACCTGAATTCCAGTTCCTCGCAGTTCTCGTCTTAAGCCTGAGCTTACAGAACTAAGAGCAGCCTTCGAAGCCGAGTACATGGTCATCCAGGGCAGCGCGATCTCCGCAGCTAGTGACGATACATTCACAAGATGGCCTTCTTTTTGAGCCCGCATGGTAGGGAGCACCAACTGAATCATCGCTACCGCGGCGAAGAAGTTCAATTGAAACAGAGCCACTGCCTCGTTCAGATCGGCTGTTTCAGTGGGACCGTAAAGTCCCTGGCCCGCATTGTTAACCAGTATGTCAATTCGTCCATAGCGCTCGAGCGTCTGCTGCAACAGCCTTTCGCGATCGCCTGCACTCGTCAAATCGCACTGCGTGGAAAATGCTTCCGGTATCGCTACCACTGACCGCGCCGCCGCGGAAACCAAAGCGCCTCGCCGGCTAAAAGAATCGACACAGGCGCGGCCAATCCCGCGCGAAGCACCTGTGATCAACACCACTTTGCCGCGTACGTCCAAGTCTTGAACCTGGCTTCAGCATCTCGCGGATAATAAAGTTAACAATGCAGAGGCTGCTGCCGTTATTCCCTCTCCAATTGGTTGTTTTCCCGCGCACACACCTCCCTCTTCATATTTTCGAGGATCGCTATAAGGAGATGGTCGGCGAAGCCATCGCGGAAAAGAGCGAATTCGGCGTCGTGCTGGCGAAGGACGATGGCATCGTGAACGCCGGCTGCACCGTGCTTGTCGAAAAGGTGCTCACCACTTATCCTGACGGACGCTTGGATATTGTGACGCGGGGTGCTCGCCGCTTCGAGATTCTCTCGTTGAATCAGGACAAGAACTACCTGCGAGGCGAAGTGGAATTTTTCAATGATGACGATTCCGCCGATGTACCCGTGGATCTGCGTGCGCAGGCGCTGGAAAGTTTTCGCGCCATGGTGGAAGCTGGCGAATCCGCCGCTTACCCCGAGCCGGTTCTCACAGACCCGCAGCTCAGCTTCCAACTGGCACAGGCTGTAAACGATCTTGATTTTCAAAGCGTGATTCTGCGCAACCGTTCAGAGACCGACCGTTTAAAACAGATCAGCCAGTTCCTGCATCGCTATGTGCCACATCTGAAACACACTGCCCGTATGAAACAGCTCGCCCCACTAAACGGGTTCGGGCACAAACCAACAGGGTTATAGAGCGGTGCGTGTTCTCATTCGCGGAAACGTGCTGCGGCCTGTTCCCTGGCTACTTTCTCTTTGCGCTCACGGTATGTTGGTGGCGCTGTTGTGGCTGGTCTCAAACGGCATTCCTGCTAAGACCCCTTCCGCCTACGATCAATTGATCAAAGGCAAAGAAGCGCAGATTGTCTTTTATAAGTTCAAAGACAAATTGCCCGACGTCAAGCCCGTTCAGAGTGCCGATGCCCGCCCACCTAAGGCCGAAATAAAGATAGCAAAGCAATCTATCGTGTCATCGCCCAAGGATGCGGTGAAAGGCCTGCAAATGGTGTGGCAACCCGTGCCGGATATCTTGCCGAAAGATGTCCCCTCACCGAACATCCTCGCCATCAAGGCCCCCGCTATTGCCGCGCCGGAAAAGAAGAAGTTCGTGCCGCCGGCTGAACCTGTCAAGGCTACGGCGCTCACCGCGCAGCCGAAGCTTCCCGACGCGCCGAAGCAGCTTGCGCGGGAGAGCCGGTTACCTGACCAGTTAGGAGCCGTGCCAAAACTTACCGCCGAGAATCGCGTGCGTTTTGTTGCGCCTGAAGCGCGCGCCAAACGTGCCGCGGCTCAAGTAGCGGAGCTTGGTGCTGCACCGGCCATTGCGGCCAGCGCCCCAGCGTCCAGCGCACTCGCGGGAATGAAAGCAGCGGATCTGAATATCGCGGTTGTCGGCTTGAACCCATCAGAGAAGAGCGCCATCCCGCAAGGCTCACGCGCTGCGGAATTTTCGGCAGGGCCAGTGGTGCGTCCTGACGGTGGAACCGGTGCCGCGGGTAAAGGGGTGAGTGTCCCGGATCTATACGTCAGCGGGGGCGGTCCTTCGGCCACTCCCACGTTAATGGCGCGCTTGAATGCCGCTCCTACTTCGCCTGAAGCTTTGCGCGGCATGTCCAAATATGCAGCGCCCTCTTCTGAAGCAACAAATTTGGCCCCGGCAGCGCCAAAGATCGGAGCCACCCGAGTTTCCAGTGCTCCCAGCCCGCGTTTCGATGGCCGGGAAGTCTATACCCTCGCGATCCAGATGCCGAATATCACCAGCTATGTGGGCAGTTGGCTCATGTGGTATTCCGGCCGGGGAGCCGGCGCCGGGCCTGTGATTGCGCCTGTTCCCCACCGCAAGGTTGACCCTAAATACATCGCGCAAGCAGCGGAAGAGCGCGTTCAAGGTAAGGTGCAATTGCTTTGCGTGATCCGCAGCACCGGACACGTAGACAACGTCGAACTGGTGCGCGGCATTGACGCTCGACTGGACCGAAGCGCCATGGAAGCTCTTGCCAAATGGCAATTCTCACCGGCCTTGCGCGGCGGTGAACCCGTGGATGTCGATGTACTTGTCGAAATACCCTTCCGCCTGGCCCCCCGATTGAACAGATGAAAATTACGGAACGGCAGCACCTCATTTTTGACGCGGACGATACCTTATGGGAGAACAACATCTATTTCGAAGATGCCTTCGATCGCTTCTGCGGGCATCTGGCGCATTCTTCGCTTAACCCGGATCAAGTCCGGTCGAAGCTGGATGCCATTGAAATTGAAAACAATAAGATCCATGGTTACGGTGCCGTTAACTTTGCCCGAAATCTTCGGCAATGCTACGGATCGCTTTGCGAAAGAGCAGTTTCCGACCGGGACGTCAACCACGTTTCAGAAATGGCCCACAAAATTTTAGAAAGCCCGATGGAACTGATGGATGGCGTTGCGGAAACGCTTCAGGAGTTGTCCGGGCGCCATGAACTAACAATGTTCACAAAGGGGGAACCTGCGGAACAAACCAATAAAATTGAACGCTCTGGCCTGCGGCCGTTTTTCGCGCATTGCGGAATTGTGAAGGAGAAAAACCGCGAGGCGTATCAGCGTCTAGCGGACGAACACAACTTCCGCCACGACGCCACTTGGATGATTGGTAACAGCCCGAAGTCAGACGTAAACCCAGCGTTAGCCGCAGGATTAAACGCGATTCACATTCCGCATGAACGGACCTGGACATTGGAACGGGAAGAAATCGTGGAAGGCGGAGGACAGTTGTTAACACTCAGCACCGTTCGCCACCTGCTGCTGTATTTTTAGGCTGCTTTCTGAATTTTCCCGTCGCGGATGCAGGAAGTGCAAACACGAACGCGCCGTGTTGCCCCTGAAATCAACGCGCGCACGGATTGCAAATTTATATTCCAGCGGCGCTTCGTAATATTGTGCGCGTGGCTGATCTTATTGCCAAACTGAGGGCCTCTACCGCAAACTTCGCAAACTCGTGCCATTGCTTTGTAATAACTCCCTAGACGTGATCTTTGAGTCTAGCAGCTAAGCCCAGGTTTTCCAAGGAGCTTTGCCTTGCGCCCAGAGCTCGTTCAGATACTGATACTCGCGGAACGTATCCATCGCGAAGAAAAATCCTTCGTGCTGGTACCCCATCAGTTCACCTTTTGCCGCCAGTGCCGCAAGCGGTGCTTGCTCCAGCGTGCAATCGTCACCCGTCAAAAGCCGGAAAATTTCCGGTTGAAAGACGAAATAACCAGCACTTGCCCAACCATCCAATTGAGGCTTTTCGATAAATTGCCGGACAGCGAAATTCTTGGTCATTTCCATAATGCCGTAGCGCGAAACCGGGCGCACCGTGGTAACTGTTGCCGTGCGGCCATGTTCCTGATGAAACTTCAGAAGGGAGAGTAGATCCACGTCGGCCACACCATCGCCATAAGTCAACAAAAATGGCTCGTTTCCGATATAGCGCTCTACCCGCGCCAACCGCCCACCCGTCATGGAGTCTGCTCCGGTATCGGCAAGCGTCACGCGGAAATCCTGTTCTTCATGCGCCCCGTGAAACGTCATGCGGTGGTTCTCGCCTAAGTTCACCGTGAAATCATTATTCATAGCCTCATAATTCAAGAAATATTCCTTGATCATGTTGCCCTTATAGCCAAGACACAGGATAAAATCCCGGAATCCGGCTTGGGCATAAGTCTTCATAATGTGCCAGACGATCGGCCGCCCGCCGATCTCCACCAGAGGCTTCGGGCGAAACTCCGTCTCTTCGCGCATGCGGGTTCCCTGCCCGCCACACAAAATAACCACCTTCATGACGCTACCGCCTCGGCAGGAATAACTTGCAGGGGGTTCCCGCCCCCCGCGATAAACTCGCCGATGGTGCGGATCGTGTAATCCAGCATCTGTTCCGTTAACCCCGGATACAGCCCAATCCAGAACACCTGCCGCATCACGAAATCCGTATTCGCCAGATCGCCTACGACACGTTTCTCAATATCTTCATAGGCAGGCTGCCTCACCAGATTTCCCCCGAAAAGCAGCCGGGTTCCAATCTTTGCCTCATCCAGATGCCTGGTCAACTGATCGCGCGTAAACGGCGCCTCCGGCTTGACTGCCAGCGGAAAACCAAACCAACTGGGCTCACTACCCGGCGTCGATTCCGGCAGCATCAACACGTTGTCAAACTTCTTCAATCCCGCATACAGGTAATCGAAATTCTTGCGCCGGGCCCCGATAAACCGCGGCAGCTTTTTCAGTTGCGAAACGCCCACGGCCGCTTGCATATCGGTGAGCTTCAGGTTGTACCCAATATGGCTATAGGTGTACTTATGGTCATAGCCGCAGGGCAGATCCCCCAGCTCCCAATCGAACCGCTTGCCGCACGTGTTGTCTTTACCCGGCTCGCACCAACAATCGCGGCCCCAATCGCGAAAGCTCTCAATCAGCGTTTTCAAGGTAGGGTTATCGGTCATCACAGCCCCGCCCTCGCCCATGGTGATGTGGTGCGCCGGGTAAAAGCTCACCGTTGCAATATCGCCGAAAGTGCCTACTTTCTTGCCTTTGTATAACGCGCCGACGGCATCGCAGCAATCTTCCACCAGCCACAGCTTGTGCTTCTTGCAGAAAGCGGAAACTGCATCCAGATCGTAAGGGTTTCCTAGGGTATGGGCAATCATCACGGCCTTTGTTTTTGGGCTAAGTGCCGCTTCAAGTTGCGTGACGTCAACTTCAAACGTGGGTAGCGTAACGTCGATAAACACCGGCACACAACCGTTCTGAATTATCGGATTTACCGTAGTGGGAAAGCCCGCCGCCACGGTGATCACTTCATCGCCCGGCTTGATGCGCCTACTGCCTAGTTTCGGCGAAGTCAAGGCCGAGAAGGCCACCAGATTCGCAGAAGAGCCGGAGTTCACCAAACTAGCGCTGCGCACACCAAAATAGGCTGCGAACTCCTTCTCAAACTGATTCGCAAATCGGCCCGTAGTCAGCCAAAAATCCAGACTGGATTCCACCAGGCTCTGAATGTCTTCCGCATCGAACACCCGCCCGGAAACGGGCACTGGCGATTTGCCTTCTGTAAATACCTTGCCTGTGTACTCCGCGTCGTAAAACTCTGCTACTAAGCCGCGGATCTGCTCACGTATTTCCTGGGGACTTCGTGACACTTGCTTCTCCTCAATTCAGCATATCGGTTCAGCCGCGCCTTTGACGCGGTTTTATACCCCAAGAAAAGTGGTATACCAGCCGATCGTTTCGTGCAAACCCTGATCCAGCGTATACGACGGCCCCCAATTTAACACCCGGCGCGCCTTTTCGGCACTCAGGTATTGATTCCGAATCTCATTGTTCGCCTCGTTACGAACATCCGGCACCAGAGAACTTCCCATCAACGCCAAGAGCTTATCCACTAACTGCAGGACTGTCACTTGAATCTCGTTTGAGAAATTAAACGCATGCCCGCGCAATTCCGGGTTCTCCGCTAAACGCTGCGCCAGCAGCATATAAGCGGCCGCACCATCTTCCACATAAAAGTAGTCACGAATGAATTGTCCGTCCGACCGGATCACGGGCCGCTGCCCGCGCACAACAGAGCGAATTGTCCCCGGTACAATCCGGTTCCAGTTCAAATCCCCAGGTCCGTAAAAGTTTCCGCAGCGCGTAATCGCAACCGGCGACCCGTAGCTATGGGCGTAAGTCTGCCCAATCAGATCGGAACAGGATTTGCTGCAATCGTACGGGTGCTTCCCCTGAAGCGCAGCGTCCTCCCCGTAAGGCAACACATCGTGCGAACCATATGCTTTATCTGACGAAGCGAGCACAATTTGCTTCACCATCGGGCTGCGCCGGCAGGCTTCAAGCAAAGCCCATGTTCCCTGAATATTGGCCTCGAAAGTAGACACCGGGTTCCGGTTCGCAATTCCCACCAGAGTCTGCGCGGCCAGATGAATCACCGTATCGATTTCATATTCACCCAGTGCGCGCTCTAGCACTTGCTGATCGCAGACATCGCCCCGGACCACTTTCAAACGCTCGATCGAGCCGCTTCGAACCAGCTCGCTCTGTGGGACCCAGTCCCGCACCAGGCAGACAACATCTGCCCCTGCTTCCACCAGCCGTTTCACCAGTGCCGTACCGACAAGCCCGGTCCCGCCCGTTACGAATGTGGGACGATCCCGCCAAAAATCTTGCGCCGTTTGTGGTTTCACTACCAGAGCTTAAACCATTGACGCGGCTTAGTGGCTGCTTTGGCTTGAATCGGAACGGGTTGCCCAGTAAGCACCTTGGTTGGATTTGCACGAAACAAAGCATCCGCCCGCTCTTCGCCATACTGCGCTCGAACCAATTCGAACGCCGCCGAAAGCGTCGGAGGACGGTCTTGCAGATCGTGTGCGTCGCTTGCTACAAAATGCACCAGATCCTGCTTCATCAATTCCCACGCGACAGCCTCAGCCAACTTACCGAATCGCCCGCTGAATGACTGTCCCGTAACCTGCACCCGACACCCCGCTTCTACCCAGCCAGCAAGGCGAGACAAGCTCTTCGCCAGCAATGGATTTCGTTCCGGGTGAGTAATGATGGGGCAAATCCCCAAACCCACCATTCTGCTAAGCACGTCACCCAGCCCCGCCGGTATTGCCTGATTCGCGAACTCCACCAGCAGAAAACCGTGTCCGTTGATGGTGTAACGCAAAGGATGATTGAGGAAGTCTTGGATATTGTCGAAAGAAAGATGAAAATCGCAGCCGCGATGTAGACGTGGCAAGCCTGCAACGGAAGCCAATTCTGCTAACTGTGTAGTAATCGCGTCCGGTTGAAACGGATATTTCAGATCGCTGTGCGGTGTGGCAACAATGTCAGTTGTCCCATTCTCCGCCGCCATTTGGAGCATTGCGATGGACATGTCCAGGTCCTTCGCCCCATCGTCCAGACCATATAAGATATGCGAATGGATATCAACCATTCACATTACAAACGCTTTTTCAGATAAACATCTCTTCGTCCTGCGTCGCGTGATCGACGGACGATTTTCCCGGGCGGGCGTAAACGGAAAGAGCCGCGCGGATGCCAGAGAAGATACCATCCAACTCGCGGACCGGCTTCATCAGAACTTCCTTTGTTGCACCGGTGGCGCTTTGCACATGATCTACCGTATCATCGACGGCCCCATCGATGCGAGCCACCTGAATCTTCGCCCTCTCGCTAAAATCTTGAACCAGCTCACCGATGCGGCTCACCTGTTCCTTGCCAATTCTTACGATATCCACCGCGTCCGTGGTTACTGTGTCAATCTTGGGCCTTACATCCTGCATCACACCGCGGACGGTTTCAAGAATTGGTTCGGCCTTATCAATCAAGACGTTCACCTTGATTTGCGAACGCTTGAAAGTTTTATAAATCAGGACAACAACCGCCGCCTGAATCATTAAACAAAGTACCGCGATGAAGACGCCGCTCGAAACTACTATCCGGAAAGTATCTTCAGACATGAAGGCCCACAACTTGAGTCTACGACTAACGCGGCTAGCTGCGCGCTTCTGTGGGCAGGTTGGGCTCTACTTTATCGCGATACGCCTGTTTACCTGCTTCCACAGCGTCGTTTAAAGTATCTTTCTGACGATTCAGGACGTCCTTCCCCTTGTCGACCAGATCGCTGGCGGAATCTTTCCACGTAGCTGTTTGCTTCTTCAGATACTCTTTTCCTTCATCGGCTTTGCTCATCAGTAAATCGCGCGTTTCGTCGCCTGACTTGGGCGCAAAGAGCATCCCGAGACCTACGCCGATTCCCAGGCCCAGAAAGAAATTCGCCATTCCGTCTCTATTCATGTCACTGCTCCTTTTCGTTCCAATAAAACTTCGCCTGTCACGGTAGCAGTTTTGCTTCCAATTAGATAGGACGCATAATGAGATCGATTGTTCAAGAAGCGCGAGACCAAAAAACTCGATCGGGACGGCCTTTGGACCTATGCTTTGAAGTCTGTCGGCCAGCGCGCACAGACCAGCTCTGAAATTCGCGCCAAGTTGCGCAACCGGGCCGCCGACCCCGAAGATATCGAGATCACTCTTTCTAAGCTGAAAGAATATGGCTTCCTGGACGACCGGCGCTTTGCCCAGACATTCGCGGAGAGCCGCCTCAACAATCAGGGCTTCGGCAGTGGCAGAGCCATGCGAGATCTGCAGGCCCGCCGCGTAGCTCCCGCGTTGGCTGAGCAAACCGTTCAGAAGGTTTATGCCGAACAGGATGAGGTTCTGCTAATTGACGCGTACATCAGGCGCAAGTACCGAACCGCTGACCGCGAAACACTTTTTTCTCAGGATAAAGACATGGCCTCCGCATTCCGCCGTCTTCGCCTTGCCGGCTTTTCTACAGGCAATATAGTGAAAGTTTTAAAACGGTTCGCCGCTCACCCCGAGCTCCTGGACAATCTGGAAGACTCCGAAGATATTTAGTTCGCCCCAGCGGAACGCAAAGCTGCACGAGCCGCATGATATCCGCACATCCCGTGCACACCAGCCCCAGGCGACGTGGAACTGGAACACAGAAAAATTCCACGATCAGGCGTGCCATACCGCCGCCAGGTAGGACGAAATAAAGTTTGAGAGAAGTCCGAAACACCCCCCGTAACGTCTCCGCCAACCAGATTCGCGTTCGCCAGTTCCAGATCCGAAGGCCCCGCATCATGCCGCGCCAAAATACAATCCCGAAAACCCGGCGCGAACCGCTCAATTTGATGTTCTATATGCTCGGCCCGGTCTACCCTAGAACCAGCAGGCGTGTGGCAGTAAGCCCATGCCACGTGCTTACCTGAAGGTGCGCGAGACGGATCGAACAAAGTCGGCTGCGAAAGAAGCACGAAAGGCGTGTCACTGATGCTGCCGTGAACAGCGGCCCACTCTGACGCCCGGATCTCTTCCGCTGACCCCCCGATGTGGACCGTCGCCGCAAGAGCACACTCGCGGGCGCGCCAGGGAATTGGCTCACGCAGTGCCCAATCCATCTTGAAGGCGCCGGGTCCATACCGGTATCTTCCCAGCCGCTTTCGAAAGCTAACAGGAAACCGCTCCCCGGCAATTTCGGCAAGAGCGCGGGGTGATATATCCGCCATCACAATTCCCTCTTCACCCGATAAGTTTTCAACTCGGCTCGAAGTCACGATATCACCCCCAAGCGCCCGCAGCTTTCCAGCAAGACAATCCGAAATGGACTGTGCGCCGCCTTCAGGAATTGGCCATCCCATAGCATGGGCCGATGCTCCCAGCACCAATCCGAACCCTGCGCTCAACGGTTGATTCAAAAACGGATAATGCGCGGCTAGTCCAATAAACAAAGCTCGCGCGCGCGCTCCCTCAAATTTCGAATCAGCCAGAAACTCAGCAGAAAGCACTGCGTCCAATCCGAAACGGGCCATGCGGAGCGGGTGGCTAGTCCACCCAAGCGGCTTCAGCAATTCGTGGCGGAAGATCTCCCAATCGCGCACCACCGGTGCATACAAGTTTTCCCACGCTTTGCCATCCCCTCCCAGGTTGCGCGCTGTCTCACCCAAGCCACGGTACAGCATCACCGCAGTTCCGTCGTCTAGCGGATGCGCAAGCGGAGCGGGGCCATGAATCCATTGCACATCGAGTGGCAAATTGGAAAAAAAGGGTGACGCCACAGCTAGCGGATGAACCGCCGAACCCACATCGTGCACGAATCCGGGCCATGTTAACTCCGCTGAACTCACCCCGCCTCCAATCCGCGCGGAAGCCTCGTGAACCTGCACGCGCCACCCCGCCTGAGCCAGCACAATCCCCGCTGACAAACCGTTTGGGCCGGAGCCGATTACCAGCGCTGAACGATTCATGGGCTAAACCAAACCTAACAGGTTCCCCAGGGCGAACAAATGGCGAAATACGTGCAGACATAAATCGCATGAATCTGGAAGAACTCAAAAAGAGCGACATGATGGAGCACCTGCTCCGCTCCCTTGAAGAAGGCAAAGACATCGGGCACTATGGGCGTTTAACCGTCGTTATGGTCGGTCAGGCATTTCTGTCGGAGGACGAACTCGTCGAACTCCTCACGCAAGATCCTGATTGCAACGAAGAAAAAGCCCGGTCCTTGATTGAACAGGTGGAAGCTCGCGGCTATAACCCGCCGAAGCGCCAGCGCATTATGGACTGGATGTCGCAGCAGGAATTTCCTATTTGTCCCCATCCCGATGACGCGCAAGCCTGCAACGTGTATCGAGAAATTAAATTTCCCAAGCAGGTCTACGATAAGATACACGCTTATTACGATCAGGCAAATGGATAAAAACCAAACACAAATCAGGTGGGGTGTCCTTGGCGCAGCGCGCATCGCGACTGTCAAGGTCATCCCCGCCATGCAGCAGTGCACACTGGGCCGCGTTACGGCAATCGCTTCGCGCGATAGCCAGAAGTCACGGCAGGCGGCCGATTCGCTCGCTATCCCGCGCGCTTACGGCTCATATGAAGAGCTTCTGAAGGATCCCGAAATCGACGCGATCTATAACCCTCTTCCGAACCATTTGCATCTCACTTGGACCCTAAAGGCTGCGGCAAACGGCAAACACGTGCTGTGCGAAAAGCCTATCGGCATGAACGCATCCGAATGCAAGCAGTTGATCGAGGCGCGTGATCGGCATGACGTAAAAATCGGCGAAGCGTTCATGGTCCGCAGCCATCCGCAATGGCTACGCGCCCGTGAGCTTATTCAAAATGGCCGATTGGGAAAACTCCGCTCCGTCATCACCGCATTCAGCTATAACAATCAAGACCCGCAAAACATCCGCAACATTCCCGAATACGGCGGCGGCGCACTGATGGATATCGGCTGCTACGCCATCCAAATCTCCCGCTGGATGTTTGGTGAAGAGCCCATGGCGGTGCAGAGCGCCATTGACCGCGACCCTGCCATGCATACGGACCGCCTCACCTCCGCGCTCCTCACATTTCCGTCCGGCCACGCTATCTTCACCTGCTCAACGCAGCTCATTCCTTACCAGCGCGTCCAATTGCTCTGCACCGAAGGGCGCGTTGAAATTGAAATACCCTTCAACGCCCCGCCGGATCAGCCGAGCCGTATTTTCATCACCACGCCGAATGGCCAGACCACAGAAGAATTTCCCGCCTGCGATCAGTACACCTTGCAAGGCGATGCCTTCTCTCGCGCCATTCTGGACAACACAGAAGTTCCAACGCCACTTGAAGACGCACTCCGCAACATGGAAGTGATTGACCGCGTCTTCGCAAACGCGCCTAGTAAATAAACAGTTCTTCCGCTGGCTCTTTCACCTGCTTTCCCACCACAATTGCAGCGGCTGGCTCGCGCTTTCTCCATAGATGAGCCACCAGATAAAGCACAACAAATGCCAGCAGCAGCCCTACCGAAGCCCCCAAAGCGATTGCTTCCGGATCGTGTGTCGGATGGACGGCAATCACACCGATATTGAACAGCACCGGTATTGCCGCCGCGCACAAGGGCAGCCACGGTTGGTTCATCGCAAACAAACTTCGCGATGTCAGTTCCAGCAAACTCCATCCAATCAGGCTTGGTGCAAATCCTAGAAACACAGCGCTCACCAGTGCGGTGGAATCGGCCGTAAAGTTCCCGCGCTGGAACAGCAACGTGAAGATGGGTCTGCGCAGCAGTTCCGCCATTACACACGCAGCCACCGCCATGGTAGCCGCAATCGCGGTCGTCCTGTCCACCAGGCGCCAGGCATCCGCAATCTTGTTCCGCACCCTGAGCCGCGCAATTTCCGGAAGCAGCGAATTCGATACCGGTGAAACCAGATACGCCACCACAACATTCACGCAGCGTATGCAGTAATCGAACGCCGCCGCCATGCCCGGGCCCGCCTGCGTGGCATGAGCGCGCGTCACAATCAGATTCATCGCAATCAACCCGGCATAGATCAAAAACGTGCCTGGCTTAGCTACCAACTCACGCCACGGCGTGGGAAAGTTGGGTGTTTCCGGCAAGCGCCGAAACCCACGCGCACACCACCAGACCAGCGCAAACTGAACACAGGAACCTGTTGTATAGCCCAGCGCGAAACCGTAGATACCGGCCACTTTCCACAACGAAAGCGCACCCGCAATCGTAAAGGTATTCAGACAGGCCTGGTAAAACGCAGATGGCCCGAATCGTCTCTCTGTAAACAAAATTGCCGATTGCATGGCCGTTACACCGGCAAACAAAGTAGTCAGCGCGGTGATCCGCAAAATATTGATGGCTACTGGCACCTGTTCGGCCGCAAGACCCGGGCCCAGCGCATGAATCAAAGCTGGCGCG
>JAABUK010002364.1_pt1 | contig 33935 bp, 32 predicted proteins | sample 5559141 | NCBI WGS metagenome assembly JAABUK01 (sample SAMN10711869, study PRJNA513367) | rock metagenome | isolation source: Antarctica rocks | place: Antarctica: Victoria Land, Pudding Butte nord | collected 2016-01-03 | reverse complement strand
GAAGAACTATCCCCCTCAAGCGCAAAAATGAGGCTGAAAAAGCTATTCAAGAATGGATTCTTGAGCTTGACGCAAAAGGCCATAAAATGGAGGCTATTCGCAAGGATGGAGGGTCCGAATTTGGGAGTCGAAAATTCACAAAATGGCTCAAATCAAGAGGAATTCAGGAGGAGAATTCAGCTCCATATACCCCTGAGCAGAATGGTCTCTCTGAGAGATCAGTTGGCCTGGTTTGCTCAAAAGCTAGATCCATGCTAACAGCAACAGACCTCCCTGCCTCTTTGTGGGCAGAAGCTGTAGATACAGCTACTCAGCTCTTGAATTGCAGCCCAACGAGGTCCTTGAGCCGTGGGATGACGCCTTTTGAGGCGTTTTACGGCTATAAGCCGTCCATTCTCCATTTTCGCGTTTTTGGCTGCGTAGCCTACGCGCGAATTCCCCACGCAAATAGCCATGGCAAGCTCTCCCCGAGGGGACAGAAAATGAGGCTTGTTGGCTATGATTCTACGCGAATTTACCGCCTCTGGGATCCAAAAAGCAGGAAATTGACGCCCTGCAGAGATGTCGAATTTGACGAGCAAAATTTGAGGCCAGGCGAAACAGCTGAGCCCAATTCTCTACTCAATTCTACAGCTAATTTAACCCGTTCAGAGCAAGTTCAGGAGCCTCAAATTTCGATCTCCGAGCCTTCTTCTTCCTCCGAATTAGTCGAAATTGAAGAGGAGGAATATCATACAAAACAGGGAGAGGCAGAGCTGTCAGAAATGGCTCAAAATGCTCTAAATTTGCTTGGATCTGACTGGGTGCCTGAGGACACGAATACGCCCTCCATTGCGGCCTCTGTGCGCGTTTTGGAGAGGCCGTTGGACCGTTATCCAAAATCCTTCAATGAAGCTCGAAATGGCCCCAAATCAAGGGTATGGCGTGAGGCCATGGATATCCAAATCAAGGCCCTAGAAGAGAATGAGACCTGGTCGGTCATTGACGCCAATTCTGTGCCCAAGAACAGTAATATACTGTTAGGCAGATGGGTATTTACAGAAAAAGAGCAGGAAATCGGGCCCAAAATACAAAAAGCTCGATGGGTGATCCGCGGATTTGAGCAGAAAGACGAGGACATAAATTTCGACGAATTGACGGCCTCAACCGTCAAAGCTTAAACAACGCGAATTCTCTTTGCCCTGGCTGCAGAAAATAGCTGGGATATTCAACAGATGGACGCTGTCGCCGCCTTCTTGAATGGGGAGGTCAAGGACGACGTTTTTGTCGAATTGCCTGTTGGATACAGACAAAAGGGCAAGATCTGCAAACTGAAAAAGGCTCTATATGGCCTCCGAACGTCTCCAGCTATTTGGTATGGGACTTAGGCCGCCTTTCTGCGAGGCCTAGGCTATTCGCAGGCCTCATACGACTCAGCCCTCTATTCTCGACGCTTCTTAAATAGCGTTGTCTTCATCTCCTCCCATGTCGATGATTATATCATTACGGGCAGCGACAATCAAGGCATTCGCGAGCTCAAAATGGCCATGTTAAGCCGATTCAAAATGAAGGATATCGGCGCCTGTAAGACCTATTTAGGCATGGAAATCGCACGCGAAAAGCAGGCTATTCGCCTCACGCAAGCAAAATTCACGACCCATCTCCTGCAGGACGCAGGGTTATGGGATGCCAAGCCTAAGCCTATCCCTATGGAGGCAGGCCTGGAAATTGAGCCCGCTGACGTCCCAATTCGGATGGAGGACTTCAGGAGGCTTGTGGGCAAAATACAGTGGCTAGCCGTCATTTCACGCCCTGATATAGCTCACGCCACGAGCCGTCTCGCAAGCGTGGTAACGAAACCCTCAGAAATGGCCTGGATTGCCCTTAAACGCGTTTTACGCTATTTAAGAGGCACTGTCAATGAAGGCCTGGTTTATCAAGGTAGTGGTCCTCTGCAAGGCTATTCTGACGCGAATTGGGCAGAAGGGAGCTCTGCGAAATTAATAACAGGCGTCATTTTTATGCTGAATAATGGCCCTATTCATTGGTTCACAAAGAGACAATCAGTGGTTGCTCTGTCTACTTGTGAGGCAGAGTATATAGCTGCATCAACAGCTACTCAAGATGCTACATGGATAGGCCCCCATGTACAAGAAATGCAGGGCACAGAGCCAAGCCCTGTCCCAATTTGGGTCGACAACCAGGGAGCCATAGCGTTGGCTAAAAAGACGGGATGGAACAGACGGACAAGGCATATCAATGTTCGATATCAGTTCGTACAGAAGGCCATTGAGGATGGGACTATTTCAATGGAATACGTACCCACAGACAGCCAGAAGGCCGATGGACTGACAAAGGCCTTGAGAGCGGATAAATATGGCCAATGGAAGGCCCTGATTGGCCCATTTCGAGGAGGCAAAGGCGCGGATATGGATAGTGAGAAGGGGGAATGAGTGGGCAGAGGCCTCAACACCATGGTTTCTATACCATAGCCTATTTGAGGCGACAGCAGGCTTCGTCTCCGCCGCTGCACTCGTGGGGGTGTGTTGTAGGTCCTCCTTGGCAGCTTACTCAGCAGAGACCTATTTCCTTCTTCCTTGCTAGTCTGCATAGATAGCTTCTTCTTCATACACTCATTCATCAGAAGCTTCTCCAAAATTGTGGGATTGGAGGCGTCTTTCTGATGAATGAGTGTATGAAGGAAGAAGCTATCTACGCAAACTAGCAAGGAAGAAGGAAATAGGTCTGTGCTGAGTAAGCCGCCAAGGAGGACCTACAACACTTTCCCCCGTGGTACGCAGCACTCAACCCCGGCTCTGCGATCCTGTTAGCAGGCCAGGCAAGAATCATGTATGGTGAATCTGAATCGGTACGTGCACTTGGGGAGCAAAGAGGGCAAATGCTACTTCCAGACGTATGCGCCTACTTATTCTCAGGCTCAGATCTTCTTCCCCATTTCGGCCACTCCACATCCTAACGCCCTCCAAATCGAGGTAAGCGCTGTCTTTGCTATGATTTACCTTCTGCATATTGCACAGTAATTGCCGCTCACAACGGACTCTCCCCATTACTTGCTGGCCCCTTTGTATCGGTTGATAAGTTGACGCATTACGGGGTAGGTTCCTAGCCACCTGCAAGCTGGCCCGAGCGACGACGCTGACGCAAATCAATCCGATGTCTCGAGCTATGTTGAGAGCGCGTCCATTTTTTCCAATCTATCAGAAACGTCCAAACAGACAGATTCAAGTTCCGCTTCCATCTCTCGCGCAAGCAATTACGAAATGTGGGACCAGAAGGTCGGTCGGAGGATCCTAGATGCGTTGGAAAATGTGTTGAATGCCTTACATCTTCTTCACAGTGATGCTAGCTGCTGTAAGAGCTTCACCATCCTTGTCAAGGCAAGATCAAGGCATCGCACTGTCATGGTGAAGAAGCTTTCCGTATCCCTGCTCTTGAAACTATGTGAAGTATTGGATCAGTCTACTCTTGCCTTGGACACTAATTCCAGCCGTTGGACTCGGCCTCTTGCGACAGCGTGCACTGACTTCTTAGAAGACTTGGAATGCGGCGAGATGGCGCACAAATATCTCAGTCTCGGCAAAGCCGTGAGCCCTCATCGATCCTTGCATCTATGCGCCCTGATCACTCAAATGGCGGCCATTGGAATCGTGACGTACTCGCGAGGCCATTCTCGGGAATTTTATACTCCGACTCTATCCCGCCCCGTCGATTCCTTCGTGCTGTTAGGTTCCGAACCTGCCGGGCCGACGCTTCATGCCGAGCGATTGGAACTGGGGTGCATGGGTAGGATGCTCGGGAGGAGGGTTTGGGTATTTCATCAAGATGAAAGCCTTATTGGAAACAATGCCGAGCCTTTCTACCTGGCCACCAGTGTTGGAGACATGCTGGACACCTAGGGCGGCAGCATCTCATTAGAAGATGTTGTTGACCCTGCTGGGTTATTCTTGAGCGTCGGAGGCGGATCTATTGTCACGGTCGAATCGAATGATGGAGGATTTGACATGGCTCAAGATGGAGAACTTTGTTGCCATTGGACCCCTAAGCTAGGTCTGTCCGTGCACAGTCGAGATTTAGACAGGGCAGACCGCCGGCTCCTGATAGGTGCGACCAGTGTGAACATGGAATGTTTTCTCAAGGCCGAGGTGTGTCAAAGGGCGTTTTCGGGTGGAGCATTGACCTCGATGGGAACGAGAGCCCCTGGTTGGAAATCGACAAGCCGAGCGGCCAATCTGGGCATTGGGTTTCACGGTGCCTCCGTTGGTGTCGCTTCAACGCAGACCAAAGATGACGGGAGGTCGTTGAAAGTGAAGATCTTTCAAGATTGGGATAGAGCGACGGATCTCCGGGTCCTGAATCGTCCTTGTGGACTGGAACTAAGTCTATGCACTGGTATCGCCCGACGGCTTCCACTCCGTGAGTTCTTTTATGGCGAGGTGCTGGAATATCTAAGACTTGGACTGCCCGGGGAATGGACTAAGATACAATCAATCGTGACCGACATTCCAGGACAATCTGAAGAAGAATTTGGGGAATGGCTTTCAAAACTAACGGATTCGCAGACCAAGGTAATGCAGAAGGCAACGGTGCTACTACTGCTAGCAATGGAGTACACCGGGGTAGAGAGGGGTGGCCATACCTTGACGATCTGGTGGCCCGAAAAATACGAAGCGACGCCGCGTGGCCTCCAGATCAAAAAGGAGCAGTACTCTGGAAAGAACCCATGGATCCCTATGTTCCAAGATCCCGAGAAATGCGTTATCTTTGGACTGGCTACACCAAGGTGTCTTGAACATTATGGCGTGAAGCCGTGTCAAAACACCACGACACCCGCAAAATATGAAGCAGTGAAAGAGGTCATGCTCGACACATCTCTTATTCCGGCCATGCCATTGCTCAACGCCGCTCCGCTGTCGTACGAGTTGAATAAGCGATACCTCTTGTGTCATTGCCGACACATTCTGCGCGTTACTCGAGCCTCGGAAGCGACGGACGCTGATGTTCGACTGAAATTTGTGCCGGGGACACCGTATATCGTCATGCAAAGACTCATAGAGAAATGGGCAAAGGTGAAAGAGAAGGAAACGCTTGGAGACAGGGGGCAAGATGTTCTCGTACTCTGATATTGGTTGCGCTTTGGGCTAGGCTTGACGAATATTGCGTTATAGTCTTATTGCATTCTCTCGTTATAAGTATACCCAAAATAATAAGTCGTGGATGATTAGAATCTCTAATTTCGGTTTACTACTTCTATTATAGAATCATGCGCCGGCAACATATATCAGGCGCTACATATATGAGCACACTCGCGAACATTGGTCATTGATAGGTAAAGTCGCAAAACTTCATGACACAAGGGCCTCAAGTTGAGAACAATGTGAAAGGCGCCGGATGGATGTTATTGAGGAACTACGGATCTGTTCCGAGGCGTTATTTCGCCCCAAGGCCGAACGACGGTACGAGAGCGTGAACGGGAGTTGGGTGTAGTGAGGGTAGGAGAAAAGTGTTTATCACCCGCCCTGAGGTGCTACATCACCAGGGTCGGGTGTCGCGTAACCCTTGCTAACCCACCCAGCTCATGGGGCAAGAGAACATGCGGAATGGGCTTTTTACTTGTTGTGGCTAGTGGTGGCTTGAATTCTGCCACAACAGGTTGACTGTCAGACAAATTCGGCTTGAATAGCTTGTAGAATGTCTGTTGAATTGATGGAATTGACTGTCTAAATCTATGTAGAATGGCGCGTTGAATGAGTGTTATATACTCAAGAAAACGCTCGAAATAGCCTTGTTGGACAGGGCGGTTGGACAGGGCGCAGGCTAGCCGAAACCTGTCCAATGGACGCCCTGAGACCTAGGCTGTTTGACATTGACTCATCACTGTCCCCATCCGGAGTCCACTCAACCGTCCCCGACCTAGGAGCCCAGCCCTCTTACCTTTCATCATCTTTCAGCTCCAATTTCTTCAGTCCTCTGGAGCGTAGCTGCCATGTCTTATCTGCAGCCTAATCTCGTTCTTCGTGGCACTTGGCGAAAAGCTACGTACACTGTCCTCCGGCTGATAAGAAGTGACTGTCCAAACGTCTGGCTTGGACAAAGGTATGAAGCTCGGCTAGGGCAATCTAAATGTCTTGATGTCCTTGCTAATGTGCGATAGTAATGATCAACAGCGTGTAATTCTCAAAGAAGCCCATAACAGCCAGTCATTCAACGCCGAAGTCAACGCCCTTGAGGGATACCTTCGTGGCCACTGCTCCTTTCGACAATTAGCCAATTTGCTCCCGGATCAGAAGGTCGTGGTATATGAATACCTTGCCGACAACCTCCACAACGTGTTATACTCGCGGCCTCAGCAGAAGCTCGAGGAAGAGGAGGTCAAAAGGGTAACAAGGGTCGTGCTTAAGGGACTGGCGACAATGCATGAGAAGAACATGGCCCATACGGGTATGTTATGAAACCGAACCTCTCCATGAGTTCTCCGCCCACCATGATTTTACTAAAGCAGGACTACAGACATCAAATCCGACAATATTGTCGTCGATTTTGACCAGCATGGTACATTTAGCAGGATCAAAATAATTGACCTAGGTGATTCTGTCAGAATAGGGCCAACTACACACCATCCCTTTACTCATCCTACCTATCGCGCACCAGAAGGGTTGTTCGGACTGCCCTGGACAACAAAGGTGGATCTATGGTCTCTTGGTACGCTGGTAAGTGGCAACCACGACTATTTATAAACGTATGAAACTAGTCTCCTGATTTTTGTGCGTAGATAATGTGGGGACTTACCGGAGCAAGAATGTTTAGTCCGCCTGGGGTGGATGAGAAGGACGAGATATATTACGTTATGATCCTTACGCTTCAATGTGCTTATTTTGGACCCTTCCCTCGCAAATACGTGGAACTCTCGGACGCTATCACAATGGGAAACCTTGATGGTATCGAGGGGCTTGTTGCTCAAAGGGGAGGTAGGAAAAAATACAGGAATACACTTGCCACTAACTTCAGTACGGAGACCTTGAGTTTCCTCGATAAACTCATGAAGCTTGACCCGAGAGACCGACCATCACCCCAAGAGCTTCTGCAGGATCAATGGCTTTCGGGCGTAGTAGATTAATTTCTCGTATTGTTCTATGTCAGGTTCCCTTTTTAAAGGACGCAGTTGCCCACCTAGCTACAATATATACAATTTACAGAGTATCTACAAGGAATCAAAGAATATGCCCGATCATATAATGATAAAATTGCAGCTAACAAACATATTCAAACCTCCAGCCATTCAATCGTAAGCATCTTCCTTCATCCCAAAGGACTGACGCAACAGCTAATTGTGTATTGATTATTAACGCTGTCTCTATCATACGCTGCTTGACCTTGAACCGGCCACCCGCAACATGGTGCCATACTCCTCCGCCGACGCTGATTTCCCACACTCGTTCCACTATGTCTTCCAAGGCATCTCAAAATGCCTCCTCATTCCGCCTTATTCGAGCTGAGAGGCAGGCTCTCAATCGTACCCTAGTCGCAAAACCAAAAGAAAAATCAACGCAGTCTCAACATCTCCATTGCTCATGCCCGCCTACAACAGTATCCCATCGGCGCTCATTTCTTTGGCACGATATGCTCGGTCTTGATGTATTTGCCGTCCTTGTCAAGGCAGACCACGTCGATATGGTTGTCGGTCCCATGTTCAAACTCGCTTCATCTAAGATCAGCATAGTGTCTGTGTCGAGCACACTTATTAAACACCCACCGCACAACGGCTTTCGCCGTATTCGCGGGCAACGCCTCCTCGCTATTCTGGACAATACCGACTATCCTGGGTTTGGCTGCGTTGACCTGTGCCTCGGATCGTTTAAACGTTTGTGTCTCGGTCGCTGCTTCGAGTACAAACCGCTGGGAGGCCTTTTGAATTGTAGCTAGGACCACTTTGTCGACGATCCGGGTTACTAGCCATGTTTCGTCAAGGAACGATGGCACAGGTGGGTTTGGAAAAGTCGGGTTGCTAAAAGTGGCTCAAGAAGATTGTGGAAGGATGTTTATGAGATCAGAATGCGTTGGGTGGAGCAACGAAGATACAAGGATGAAGCAGGTATTGAAAAGGAAACCACAGCACGCAAAAATGAGGGAGACCAAGACATTCCCGAGGAAGGTAATGACTCATTTCGATGCTGAGTATGCCACCTGACCGTGAAACGCTCTCCTATAAGAAGCAGCTCTGGGCGTAGCAAGCAGAGGCTTCCTCCCGTGTCTGGAATCTAGCTTACTAGTCAGTAGGTGCATTGCTAGGGAAGCAGCTCTTGCATCGGGACAGCGAAGCCGTCATGCAGTATTAAGAAGGTAAAGGGTAAAGGGGTCCTACTTACTGGAATGACGGCCTACGATAGGCAGTGCTAAGCAGCGCTAAAGGTCCTCGTAGCAACCTACAAAGGCAACAAAAGCAAACTATCGACATTGAAAATCTCGATTTTGCTTGTCAGGACCGGGTGCAAAGCGAGTCAGATGCAGCTATGGGATGCGCTCTGACTTGAAGGTACCCTTCAGTAAGGAAGAGTCTTGAGCTCTGGTCTTCGTTTCAATGAAAGGTTCTCTCATTCTTCACGGGATGTCTAAATATACACGTCAGGATTTGGATCATTGGCAAGTACAACGAGCGTTAGGTTGGCCTTCAGATCTCCCTTGTAAGACATTAACACAATTTCCATTATGATCTGCCCAATTTGTGTCCACGCTACGCTCCGCCGTCTGCCTCGAAATCCCGCAACAACCGACGCTACTTTTCTAATTCGCTTCTAGGCAACCATGTTCTCTGCGAACGCACCTTGTATGCATAGCCCCTTCCTCTCCGTCTCTTGCCAGTAATTTTAGTAATCTCCCACTCCTCTTCTATATCCTGGGCTGAGCCTCGACGACCCTGAGGGTGCTGGGGATTGGATGGTGTGATGCTTACAGAGTAGAAGAACCACAATCGCTGCTCCTCTGTGATCGTCTCTCGAGGATGGGCCCTTTCGATGCAGGGGTAGAGCGGCGCTGGGAGAAGTCGGGCGATCAAAGAATATGTTGGTAGGTTCGGTGAGGGGTTGAGTATTCAAGCAAGCGTGGTTCTGTAGCTGTTCCCTAGAAATGGGGCTGTGCAGTTCCAATCTCGGACTTCACGCTTGTGATCTTGATGGGAGCGCAGGTCTCGCCGGTGCGAATATCGTCATCCTCAACCACACTTGGGGTTTTCTGTTCAAAGTTAGAGGGAAACCTTGTTGTAGAGTAGAAACGTACCATCGGGATTCACCTTGGCTATTATCGTGAGACTCGAATCCGAGATGACCGGAGTCTCTGCGCAGGCGAAGAGCTTGGTTGGAATTTGAAGTTGAAATTCCAAAACACACCGAACGAGGCTAAACGAGAATTATATATACCTGCCTCCTCTTCTCCAACACCTTCAATCGCCGATCTCTGGCCGTCACCGCTCATCCATCTTATACCTTACGGGACGCGCTGCTGCAGCTCTCGGCCATTGGAGCCTCTTATGCGATTTATACGCCATGCGGGCTGAGTTTTCGCTGCGCCCCTCGGAGATGTGTATGCATCAAGTCTCGTCAGCTGCTGTTGCCTGGATATTCGAGCTGAGAACGGCGGCAAAAGATCGGTGGCACTGCCTCCCCACGATCAACAGCAAAAGGCCAGATCCACGTCTCGAAGCCACGTCACCCGAACGATGCTATTGCGTCATCCTTGTCGGCGCGGCCAGAAAGCTACGACTGTCGATCGAGGCGAGGCCAACGCTTCTTTGACTCCATTCGCTGGCTTTGGCTCACCGCCGCTGTTTGGATTCACGCTCAGCCCCTTAAAGTCAGGTCCCCGATCACGGGCGAGGTGCGATCCTTGTCGACGCGGCCAGGAAGGCAAGTAAGATGCCCGACCAGCTACTACCAAGGAGGCAGAAGCAGAAAGTGTAGGCAAGATGCCATCTATGCAAACTGGCGAAGAAACAAGAGGATAGGGATATGCTGAGTAAGCCGCCAAGGAGGACCCACACCAAAAAGTCCTCGGCCATTTCTTGGCATGTCGCTTCGGTCTTGGCCTCTCACTTTGACTTGCAAGATAATGGAAAGATGAAATCGCTCAAAACAGAGCATGCTTCAAGTGGAGCCTTTCAGATTCAAACTCTCAAGCAATACTTGAGATAATGATTCGAATTTCCACCCTATTGTTTCACCAGTTGATGAACACCTAGAGGCCTGCGCCCCTCTCCGGGTTTCACATGAGGTATCATATTTCTCAAGTCGCGAACTCGTTCCAATCGGCTTTCTCGATCTTGTCTAATTTGTTCAATACCTTTTCACACAAGAACGGCATAGTATGAGCTGCTTCAGGCTTCAACAACTCACCATCACATAGAGCAGTGGTGTGTGCGAAGGGCAGATATGAAGCACATCCCAGACATTTACTGTCGTGGAACTAACAGCACCAAAATTGACATTCCGTATACACACATATGGACAGGCAATTCAATCCATGTATTCCCAAGTCCTTACTCATGTCCAACATCTTTCTTTCCATGATAGGCAAGTTCTTTATATCTTTAGTGTTTGTTAGAAAACAGTAAACCTTTGCTTGGTCTGGAAGGCTTTGTTGACCTTCTCCTCTCTACTGTTTCTTGTCAATGAATAAGAAGATGCCATGTCTCGGCTGCCGTAGCGGAGATGGAGTATCTTGTAGCTGTATCCCAGGATTTCTGGGGCGACGGAGGCGCGACCAACGGCATAGCGGCTCAAGAACAGCTACCCAACTACCTACACAGGGAGCACCAAGACCACCGGGAGCACCAAGACCACCGGGAGCACCAAGACCACCGGGAGCACCAAGACCACAGGGAGCATCAAGACCACAGGGAGCATTACCAGCACAGGGTCCATCGGTATCACAGGGTACACCGACGACAAATGTCGAATCAACAACACGGGGCGCAGGATTGGCACAGCGTGCAAACCCAACCCAGAGCGCAGTACCAACTCAGGGCGCAAAATCAACCCAGAGCGCAGTACCAACTCAGGGCGCAACATCAACCCAGGGCGTAAGACCAGCACAACACGCAATATCAACCCAGGACGTAAATGCAACCCAAGGCGCAACATCAGCCCAGGGCGCAACATCGACACAGCACCCAACGGTAACCCAGGGCCCAAAGTCAATTCAGCAACCAATATCAAGTTCAGCATCAAGCGCCGAGGTTCCAAGTACATTTGCAAATTCGATGGAGCTACAATTTCCAACTTCAAGGGGTGTGCCATTTCATTCATCAGGTCAAGGCAGTAGAGCAGGACCACTGGGGGTTTGCACAACCACATTCCCTACTGTTCACCATACCCTTGCACCGGGTTGCTACCCAGTACCAAGGCCGAGTTGGTTTCCAGGCCCATCTTTGGCCATGCGTCGAAGTGGATGCCGAGAACTTGACTTCCGCATAGAGGCAACATTTACGATTTCGTCTAAAACAAAAAATTGTGTCGGAACTTCTCTCCACAGCGTTGTGGACGACCTCGCAGAAGAACATAATAGACAGGTGAAGATCCCCCGTGCGCAAATGCTAGCGAGAGGAGCAGACCCCCTGCTGGACATTCATATCTGGGTAGTAAACCTGGCTAATACAAATACTGGCACGAATGCAGCCACCACTGCACGATCAGGTGAGCCACCTTCGTTTCAAGGGATGAAATGGCTATAGCAACAAGTTGACTGATACATCGAGTTAGTGCAAATTCAACTTATATCACCAGTATTCCATGAGAAATCTAATGTTCCTTCAGACTGGCGCAAAGATATTGAAGCAACTTGGAGATATCTTTGTAATCATTACAAGATTGAACTACCTCCCAACACATTGGGTGGTACTACGATATACATTTCAGCTTCTAAGTACACACTACTAGATATTAAGCGGATTGCTCAAGCTACCGTCCACTTCGAATCAACGCTGGATGTATTAGCACCTGCTCGCCAAATTGGACGTCAACGCATCAACCGAAATTGGCGCGACAATGATCGCTTAAAGAATCTATCTCAATCTGAGGCTATGACGGCCATTGAAGATACTACCTCTCTGCCACAGTTTCTACAGTTGATACACCCAAGTTGGAGCCTGTCAACATATCGCTGGGATTTTACCGGAAGCATCCCTGGTCGCTTACATGTCCGGTACCGCCCGTACATAATCTTTCGCAGTGCGCCACTGATCGAAACAGCTTCAGATCCTCTGTGGTGTACGGAGTTTGCGCTGTCTACTGTCCGGGGGGCCATTGCATGTAGAAGCCTAGCACATCTGCAGAAGATTCCGCGGAACCATGAAGGTCTGCGCGAATTCTTGTCGGGAGTCCGCACGAACCCAGGGTCGACTGTTTATTAAGAAGAGGAGCGGACGAAGAAAGGAAATACCTTCCACAAACTCCAGTCGGGGAAGTGGCGGTCATCTGAGCACGCTGTTGCCAATCTGGTTATAGAATATTTGTTCTCGCTGCATCCATCCAGGCCTCAAGCCTGTTTTTGGCTCTAACTAGACCCTGTGGATTCTGGCGTTCAAGCGCTGAAGCTCAACACAAAACAAACTGGCTTCAGAACCAGCCATTTTGTCTGGATCCCTCAGGCTGGACTTGGGCCGAGTTTTCTTCTCATGAACCAAACGGATAGCTTTAAAGGGATTGAGATTCATCTTGAACAAGTAATCAAGAATGGCTCATTTGAAATATAAAGCAGCAACTTGACCGAATCTGCAACATTAAAAAATTCGTACGCATTCCTGCATTAACATACAACATCAGAAACCACGCATATCAATATCGCTCGCTGGGAGCGATATACTTATATTGATGCCTTCCAGAAATGAATACAGAGCCGGCCCAGCCCTTGTTATTGCCTGAACATAGGACAGAGCGACCATGGGACACATATGCTAAGAAAATGCCCATAGCTCCGTCCATATGATCCAACACCAAAACCATTTTTTTTGGACCAGCAGCATGATACAATCTATGCAATGCTCGCTCCGTTCTTTATTAAACGACTTCCAACCCTCTTTTTGTCCCCTGGAAGTCGATGAGCTCTTCCATTCCACACTGTGAATCCGACATGACAGCGATGTAATCTCGGTATTTGTCACTCTTCTTCCCTCAATTATGATGACGACCAGTTTACGGCTCACTTTTACGGGCCCGAGGATCATGGGATGACCTATCTGATCACCTTAACGAGTCAGTCGTTCTTGAGGAAGCTCTTTCTTTCGTCGAAGGATATTCATCACCTTTGAAAGAAGACCCACCTGCTCTCGAAGAACGACGTATTGGAAGGGCTCGTCTGAAAAAATGATCTGTTAAAGCAGCACCTGTCAAAGCGGTATCTTTTGAAGGAGCCTGTCTTGTAGAAAGATCTTTCGTAAGAGGATCTCGCCTTGCATAGGGCTAATAAGGGATTTTGATCGTGATCCAGTAATGCAGCCGTAACTTGGTCGTCGCAAAACACGTGTGTATTGAATAATTCTTGCTATTGTCATTTTGTTCAATGAGTAAGTAATCCAGAAGAATATTGATTGTCGCTAAGAAGCTGGTCTCTGAAGTCGAAATGCTTCTAAGCCAGCTTGGAGTTATTTTTCCAAATTCTGGCTACCAGAATAGCTGAAACCAAAGCTCTTAATTGTTCAGGTAACTCCATTTTGCAGCAATACCATAGCCCCTTCGTCTTTAAGCTTTAGCTCATGAAATGAAATCTGCCAAATTGAGTAATTTTAGGACAGAGACTCATCTTAGAATACTATCGCCACAATGCGGCGAAGCATCTTGGATTCAAAGTTTTCCTCCATGCCAAACGGCTTCCTCAGGCATCGATTTTGAGTTGCCATCTGATTATACTGTGCGGCCAGGGTAAGTGAAGTCTGCATCTTCCCTGTCGAGTCACGGACCGAACGACGGAGCACTGGGACTTTCTGCCACCCAGCAGGCATGGAAGCAGGCGCAGACTTAAGACGATGAGAGATTTTGATGCCGTAGGGGTCCTTGGGTTCGCGGATCCACTCGCTTGCAAAAGCTCTATCCCTAAATGCCAGTCTGCAGATATCTTTAATCAGACAGAAGCTTGGAGCGTCGTGGCTCTCGGTAAATTTGATGTTCGGTCTGGTAGCCAGGTCAGTAGCATCACCGCGAGGCCAGGCCGGTCGACGACACGGTGCGGGCCAATCATTTAGGAAAATCCAGTTCGGGAGACGAAAGCAGTGGCACCGCGCTGGGGAAGCTAGGACTGCTGGCCCGGGAGGCCGCACATGGCCGTGTGGCACTTTCGGCCGTGTGGCACTTTTAGCCGTTGTCGGATTGCTCACCGCTGGCGACGTATGAGACAAACCAACAGAGTCACAAGTTGGCCTCATTTCCCATGCACCATGGCATCGCCCCTAAGCAAGAGGGTGCACGATTCTCTCTCATTGGCCAGGTTACATACCGTGCGACGGCAGTGTATCCTCCCGCAGCTGCTGCCTGGGTTGAGTGATCATCTTTTCATCTTCTGTCTCTATTGAAGGACTCTCTGGAGGTAACATGGACTCGGCTTAGCTTATCATGTACCTTCTCCACCGACTTCTGTGACTCATGCTCTCCGCAGATTTGGATTAGTGAAGGTCATCGATCCGCTTTTCGAGTTCTGCAAGCCTCGCTCTTCGCTTATGCCTTCAATCAACTTCGTCGTCGCCTTGTCGGTAACTGTTGAGCCTATGAAGCGGAGCTTCGATCCAAGTGGCCGATGAAGTAGGACATGATACGCTAGAACATCATTCATGCCAGGAACTGCAGTTTCGCCTGCAGAAGCACCTCTTGAATGTGTCATTTCAATCTCCTCCGTTTTCAGCAAGTCCACATTCATGCCCGACCCCCTCAAAAACTCGTAGTGTCGATACTTCGCCGGAGGCTCCAGCTTGGTGCTCAGAAGCCAGGAGTCAGATTGCGTCATGTTTGACGATCGGGCGTGCTCCATTGACGCGCAGTAGTCCGTCAGAAGCCTTGCGATGGTAGAGACTCTCTCATTCGGTCTGAGCTCCGGATCCATCAATGGGTATACAGGAGATTCCCATGCAACTATGCCTCCAAATGGTGACATACGCTGTGTTCGGAGGAGACCGAGCAATAGTTGAAGAGCAGCAACAGACATAGAATAAAGGTTATCAAACCCTGCGCATGTTCTGATCACTATCTTTTCCATTGGCCAGCCATGCTTAACGATATCTGTCAATTCCCAAATGCTGAAGACATTATCGGGACGGGTGTAGAACACTGTGTTATACCACGCAATTTTATCTCCAGACGATGCGTCGAGAAGTTTGTAGTCTAGCCTTGACCATTGTGGTTTGCCTCCTAGAGTTTGCGCGGGCGCACTGAGCGTTACCAGAAAGTTAGGGCCAAAATCGTCTTTAATGCGTTCAATTAATCGCGTCGCACGGTTGAGTGAGAAGGCGCTGCCAATAGCCAAATCCACGCCATCAAATCTATGCTGAGAAAGCCAGGCTCTGACGCTTGCAAATGTCCGATCAAATTCTTCGTCGTCAGGATTTTGCATCCGTGAAAGTGCCCCACCAGGACCGTCGTCTAGGCTTGCGAGAACCTGGACGCCATGCTCTTGCGAACAGGCAACGCTCTCCCAGAGAGGAAACAGCTGGATCTGGTCATTGCTGTCTTCGCTCGAGCATTTTCCCAATGATATTCCATCACTGAGCCTCATGTCGCCAATCATCATGTGGGTCATTCCACAGTAAGGGTCGATTTGGGGGACCAGCCATGTAGGATCATTGCCCCTCGTGTAGTACTTTGTCAGATAGCAAACGATTCGTGGGCGTTTTGGCGACGCCATCATGGTTGCTCTGTAATGTTGAGAGGCTTCGCCACCGGCATCAGGAGGGTTTGCTTTTGTGGCGCTTTCTCCAGCTGATGCTTTGGATTGGTGTTCGTCACCACTAAGATCCGTTGTTGTGCGCTCATCGGTGTTGTTCATGACGACTCTCCTGGCTGAGCGGTTTCTGCTTTTTAGAGGGCAAAAGTCTCTCGGATGCTCAGCTTTTGTTTGTGAGAAGATTCATTTGGTCATCCAAATTTGGCGGAGAACTGCAGATGAGTGATTTTCCTGAAGGTCGATGAACTTTCGTAGAATTGACTTCTGAGGACGGAAGAGGACGATTTGCATAGGGAGGATCGGGCAGAGACCGCTTTCCAACGCCAAATGACGTACTTCAAAGTAGGTGGTGGCCGTGGGCTATGGCCGTGAGCTATGTTGTGGCCGTGGGCTATGTTGTGGGTTTGAGGGTTCATCGCTGGGATGGGGAAGCGGGCCAAAGTCAACGAGTCTTGTTAACTCACCAGCATCTCATGTTTCTGCTCTGGCCAGCTGCTTTGGTGGTATTGTGTCGTCCATCAATATTCATTCTAATACCAATAGCTTACTATGCCGGATTGAAACGCCATTGCTCTCGCGATGAGCACCCCATACGATCAGTCCCAAGCTTACGCACAAGCGGGAAAAGCTACTCTTCAGCTCTTGGAGAACAGAGATCCTGACGCGGAGGATGCTCCCGTTCCTGGCGAGGTTATACTGACATTAGGTCAACACATTTACAAGCAGACTGAAGGACCGATCGTGCAGAGTGTCAGAAAGGCTCATTCTCCCAGTCTCAACGCGGAAGTATGCGACCAATGTCGACACCTCCTCAACGATACCAGCGACCTAGGTCCCAAACTCTTCGAGCAGGAGCAGGGGCCTTTTTTCATGCATCTGAGTCTGGAGCAGCTTGGAATCTCGGCCAAAACGTGTTCATTTTGCAAGCTTGTCCTGACCAGTGTTCCTTCTGACTATCTTGACCTGGCTCGTGAACGCAGCCTACCAGCCAGATATGAATTGGCAAAGTATATGACCGACGACACGCTATACGCCCTCCGGTTCTCCTACACGACCTTGAGTGCTCGGTCGGATGACGCAATGCCGATGCCCAAAGCTCTTCCCCCAGTTATCATAAACTTGGAACGAGTGTCCGGTAAGTGTAATTTGGTAAAAGCCGTCCGATGACACTGATAGGAGATAGCCCAGGAAGATCCCTCCGCACAGCCGCACGAAGCTGGTAACATGGCAACATCTTCTCGACGAAGCATGTCTCAGGCCAAAACATGGATTGAGCAGTGTGACCACGCTCATTCGTGTTGCTCAGATGGACGTGCGCGGGCGAAACGAGTTCTGCCTACCCGTGTAATCGACGTTGGCCATTTTGAGGACGACATTCGTCTGCGAAACGGAAGCGACATTCATGACTTCGAGGAGTACATCGCGTTGAGTCACTGTTGGGGCCAGGCAGTTACGTTGAAACTTCAGCATTGCACCTTAGTGGAATTTTACGGAGTTATTGCCAGAGAAGCTCTGCCTAAAACTTTTGCGGATGCTGTGACTGTCACAAGAGATCTGGGAATTCGATACCTTTGGATCGACTCTTTATGCATAATCCAGGACTCCGAGGAGGATTGGGAGAACGAAGCTGCGATGATGTGGGAGGTATACGCGAATTCGTATCTCAACCTATCCGCCACGGCGTCTTCCAGCTCACAGCAAGGCCTCTTCCGGACCAAATCATTGCTCACCGAACTTCCATGTATAGTCCATGTTGAGAACGGACATCGACATTTCGAAGAAGGCGCTTATCTGGCTTATGATGCGACTGAATGGGAACGCTCCGTAGATGTGGCGCCTCTGAATACGAGAGCATGGGTTTTGCAGGAGCGACTCCTCGCGCCACGGGTCTTGCATTTTGCCGAAGGTCAGCTCTTCTGGGAGTGTCATGGTCTTGATGCCTCGCAAGGCTTCAGAGCGTCTGAACAGTTTCCTGCTGGCATACCACTTCGCTACTACCAAGACAGCAGGAGGCAGATTTTCCGGCAGATACCACAAGATGATCCAAAGTCCTGGCTCCGAATCTGGGATTCTATCGTCCATTCATACACCGCGCGCAACTTGACTAAGTCCAACGACAAGCTGATAGCACTATCCGGGCTGGCGAAACAGATGTCTCTGTCCCTGCAACTAGAGCATGAGGAAAACTACATTGCGGGCCTATGGGAAGAGAATCTAGTGTTCCAGCTACTGTGGTCGACCTCAGGTGCATCAACAAGGTCTGAAGAATATCGTTCCCCGAGTTGGTCTTGGGCCTCTATTGACGGACCAATCCTTTCAGACACTCCCTTTAATAAGATGAGTCGATGGGGCCACCACCAGGACCTTCGCCCGGTATCTTCCATCTCCAATGTAGTTTCGATGCCATCAGGGCCTTCGTTTGGGTCTGTGACCTTCGCGTCCCTGACGATGGTTGGTCCCCTTCTGAAAACCAAGTTGGTCCTTTCGAAAGCCAACCATCAGTCTCTCGACCGGGAGCTATTACAATGGCAACAACCGAAGTTACGCTTGTCAATTTTCGAAGATCCGGAACAGGTTGGGGTCTTCTACGACGATACCCAGTGGAACTCTCTTTCTAGTGATAGGCGTTCAGGCACCCCGAGAGCGGGATATGATTTCGTCATGCCTTTGGCTGGAGGTACGCATGTGGGGAGCGGCACGTTGGATGATCATTACGATGGCGATAGGATTCCCGATGTGTATTTCTTACCAATACTTGCATTTCACGAACTGGATAGAGCTCAAGGCAGGCCAGTGGACATCTCTTGCATTGCGGGTCTGGTCCTTGCGCCAATCGAAGACTTTCCTGGACACTTCCGTCGCATAGGTGTCTGTGCGTTCGACTCGAATCCAGCTGTCGAGCTTCTCTACCATTTGGGAGCTCAAGATCCGACGCAGCTGGAATACGAAGAGGCGGTTGAGGAGAAGTTGGCAATAGATAAGTTTGTGTTCGGGGATTGGTCAGCTCTTGGTCAGGATTCCTTACCGAAGGGGTACGCGCAGTATCAGGTGACAATTCTGTGACAACCCATATTCTATGCAAGCAAAGGTGCAAGTATCCGTGCAAAAAGCTCATTGGCCACCAGGTGTGAAAGAAGGTCCAGATATAATGCTACCTGAAGATTACTTCCAGCACAAGAGAAAAGAAGCAAGAGCTAGCATGTTAGACTCCATTCCCCGATGAACGGTGGTCATAGCCTGTGATACTCAAATCAGATTTCGTGTGTGAATTGGATCCTCGCACGAAAACGACGAATAGACAAATGGAATCTCGTCCTTGGCTGTCTTTTCAAACATTGTCGAGGTCGTCGAGAGCCGTGACAGTCCACAGACATCCGGCACACGGACAAGTAGTATATCTCACTCTAGGGTAACGTCCTGCCACACCAATGGTTGGTTCCGATCAAGGCATTCTCGAAACATGATCCCACGGACATATGCTATGACAATCAGCATGAAGTGATCGAATCGCTTAACAAGTCTGAGCACAATTAACACCCTTAAATCCATGAGGATCCAGATCTGATCCTGAACTGCATGGTTTCCGAGACCGACCGCAATCAAGTACTTACTTACTGGAATGCGCCAGCAGTTCGTCGAAGATGGCGGAGAAATCCGAGTCTTAAAGCAAAGGATAATTGGAGGACGTCGCTTGAGCAGATTCTGGTGGCGCTTACGGACATCGAAGCGGCTTTGAACGTCTCTGTTTTGGATGGCCCATTCTTCATCGATCTGGAAGCAGAGACTCGAGCGTGTACGAAACAGGTCTGGCAAGTAACGCGACAATTTTAGCTTTGAGGATTCAACGCAGCCGCAGAACCAGGTCGTCGGCCGCGAGCTCGTCAAACAATGTCTCTCCCATTCAATCAAGTTCGTGACCGTGGACGGGCAAAGCGATGCTAACAGACAGGAAGAGGCAAGACGGCTTTTGATATTCGATAATTCCCTTCGGCCAGACCTTTTTGACGACTATTGGCCGGTTGGAGATAGCGGCTTTCTTCTCGTCACAAGTGGAGATCCTTTGGCGAAGACAGCCCTTTCAAGCGTTTCGCCCAGCATCGACCTTGAAGCCTTGGATCCGGAAAAAGCCGCCAGTCTTTTCAGCAGTCTCACCCAAGTTCAGAGCGAGGTAGAAGAATCAAACCAGATTGTGAAAAAGCTAGAAGGATTACCTCTGTCCTGCTTGAAATTCCTCGAGTGATACAGTGCCTACGCAAAAGTCTCCGTTCGTTTTCCCTCATTTTACCCCCCACCCTCAATGGTTCCCCGTCCCATACAAATTACTACTGTTCGACGAACATTTATTGGAAATTGAATGAAAAATAGCTCAAAATGCTCATTGATGTTCAGAGATGTAGCCGTATTAATTTCCCGATTAGAACTCTAGATCTAGTACTTAGTGTGCCCCCCTTTTGCATCCCGTAAGGTCTTCGCCCGCTTCTGCATACCCCTATCAGTTTGTCAATATACTCTTGATCTATGGCCTCCCATGCCTCCACAATAACCCGGGCCAATTCATCTGAATAATGTTTCATTATTCATTCCTTCATCTTTGCCCAAACGTGCTCAATTGGATTCATATCTGGCGAGTAGAGTGTTCAATTAAGCAGGAGAATCATGTAATCTTTGCATTATTTTATGCATTTTTTTGCTATATAAATGCTGTCAAGAGGACTGCTGAGGTCAGACAGGCAGTAGACATTCTTCACGTGTATAAAGGAATAGAAGTTTATGAGCATGCGGGTAGCATGCGAAAGATATGTTAAGAGCGTGTATAGCAAGTGTACAATGACGGCGCTCTTATACTTACAAGATAGATCGCTGATCTGTAGAGTTTGTTCTAGAGCCAGCTTATATCTGCGTGCTAAGACTAGATCTTAGCGTGCTCTGACATATGCTCACATTATTTTATAAATATATTCTATCAGACTCATAATATTCAAACATCTGGTCTTAAAAACTTTGAGATATAAGTTAGCAGTATATCCATTCTTCTTTAACTCTTCATCACGCTTCATTATAATTGAATCAGAGCGTCTATTGTCATGATCCCAGCTAACAAGTCATTCTTGGCTAGTGCACTCACATCTCCAGCTTCATGCTGTCTTCCCTTCGTCCGAAGGTTCCCCTCATCAGCTGCCATGACTAGTGGCTTAGCTATATTCTATCCCGCTTTCTCCTCCTATTCAACTATGATTATGAATAGATATAGACGGAGGTGAGAAGAACTTTGGAGAGGTTCTCCAGAGATTAGTTTCTGTCACATAGAACTAATTGATATCCTCGCCGGCATTGAGCCAGCACAGAACCATTGTTACTCTGTCCTCACTATCTACCTATCACACAATCCTCTGAACACTCTGTTAGATTCAGGCGATCCGCATTTACACAACAAGCAGCTTAATAAGCTCGATCCGCTCACCGGTAACTAACTAGCGTTTATATTATCTTCTTTTTCGTCGTAATCTATCTATCAATCAATCAGATGTATTCTTCCCTTTCTTCTTCACGTGTGAGATTAAATGTGGTGCTGCGGACTTGAACATCGCCAGCAGATCAATAAAATGTCTAACTACAGCATGATCCTTGTTATAAGAGGAGTCGTCATCATCGTACTCTACAAAGCTGTGAAGCCTTTTCGATCTCTCATAATCACAGATCAGTCAGTATAAATATACGGCCGTTACGCTGTTATTGAGAACGATAAGATTAACTACCTTCTATTATTATCATATTCACGAGCATTTCTTATAAAAGCATCTCTTATAAAAGCATTTCTCGTAGAAGTATCTCTTATAGAAGCATCTCTTGTAGAAGCATCTCTTATAGAAGCATCTCTTATAGAAGCATCTCTTATAAAAGCATCTTTTATAGAAGCATCTCTTATAAAAGTATCTCTCGTAGAAGCATCTCTTATAAGAGCATCTCTCGTAAAAGCATCTCTTATAGAAGCATCTCTCGTAGAAGCATCTCTTATAAAAGCATCTCTTATAGAAGCATCTCTTATAGAAGTATCTTTTATAGAAGCATCTCTTATAAAAGTATCTCTCGTAGGAGCATCTCTCATAGAAGCATCTCTCGTAGGAGCATCTCTCGTAGGAGCATCTCTCGTAGGAGCATCTTTGATAGAAGCATCTCTTTCAAAAACATTTCTTTCACAAGCATCTCTTTTTAAAAAAACATCTCTTTTAGAAGCATCTCTTTTAGAAGCATCTCTTTTAGAAGCATCTCTTTTAGAAGCATCTCTTTTAGAAAACATTTATCAAAGCAGCACGTTTAAAAAGATCACTGCTTAGAAACTTGTTTCTGAAAGCTTCATCACCTCTTGAAAGAATACTCGGCATCCCTTAAAGGAGCCCCCCCACTATCAAAGAAGAATCACCGTGTTTCACAGAGGACAGTTTGTTTCTAAAGTGGCATTGACCTTTTCGGCTTAATCACCCATCCGTCTTTAAAGCGGCAGACCCTTTCGAGCGAATACCGTAGGCTCGGGGTTGAGTGCTTCTAGCAAGCAAGATATGTCGACATTCGATTGATAATTGATGTCGTTGTATCGACTAGTGAACTGAACTTAGTTAGGAGAACTGACAGGGTTTTGGATATTTGTTGTTGACGACGGAGGAAGGGAATCGCGGCTCCGGGGGCTGGCTATCCGCGCCTTATCTTCATCTAAATAGTCGTTGCCGACCTCATCAGCAGCATGCTTCGTTGACCTGTTCATGTTGGAACCGTGGAGGGGACGCACAGGACAGGTGGGCGCAATGGTGGCTTACGTTGGTTATATTAGTCCTGGGCACCAGCCGCGCATATATGTACATACCGCCTCCCAGGATTGAGATTCCCAAAGTCTGAAATTGGTGACGGGCTCTTCCCGCTTTAACTTAGGCACATCATCTCTAACCAACAGGTAAGGCAACGGTTGAGGCACTGTTAGTGACCCGCCCCCCTTAAGTGACCGCAGTCTCCCCCGCTGAACCCTTCGCAAAGCTCAGGATGGGGATTCCGAATGCGTCGCTGAGCGAGGAAACAGAAGCCGTCAACGCCATCTACGGCACCGACGTCGTGACTCGGATTGCGGATAGCAACAAGGCCGGCAGTACCGCCGCCGACGACATCCACATCCACATCGTGTTGCGACTGCCCCGTCTGTCACCCTCCTTCATCCTCTCCTTCAACGACGACTACCCCGACCGCCGTCCCCGCGTGGCCGGTACGCAATCCGGCGGCGAGCTAGGGAAAGGCGAGGGCCACCACGCCGTGAGGCTCATGCAGGAGACCCTTCTGCAGGTCTGGACTCCAGGGGCAGTGTGCCTGTTCGATCTGATCGAGGAAGTGGGGCCCCTCCTTCGACGGGATGGGGCGATCGAGTCTGGCATGCAGACTCTTGCTGCGGAGAAGTCTGCAGCCCATCTGTCCGGGGAGGAAGCGGAGTTGACCACCAGAAGAGAAGCAGAAGCAGAAGCAGAAGCAGAAGCAACCCCCAGCCACCATGCCAATCCCAACTGGGTCCTATCCGAGCCGATCACAGAGAAGAAGAGCGTCTTTGTTGGCCGATGTGCCAGAGTCACAGCCAAGGAAGACGCTGCCTCTTTTGCGACGGATCTGCTCGCCACGAATAAGAAGGTCGCTGCTGCGACGCACAATATTACCGCGTGGAGGATCAAGGATGCGGGAACGGGGGTCACGGTCCAGGATTGCGATGATGATGGCGAGACGGCAGCTGGAGGACGTTTGCTACATCTCATGCAGCTGATGGACGTTTGGGATGTGATCGTTGTTGTGACAAGATGGTATGGGGGCGTCAAACTGGGTCCGGATCGGTTTCGACTCGTCAACCAGGCTGCTAGAGAGGCGCTGGTGAAGGGCGGATTTGTCAAGGCGGAGGAGGAGAAGGCCTCGAAGAAGAAGAAGAGGAAGGGCAAGAAGTAGAGATATCTGTGTTCTTCATGACGTCTATTCAAGCTTCTAACTACCGTGCATCATCTCTGGCGCTACATCACAGCTTCGCCCTGGGCTGGTCTACGAGCTCCTCGACCTTTGCAAATCTGTAATAAAAGTCCAGACTTTGCGGGTTGAGCAGCGTGCCGCTCGGCTTGATGATCTTTCCAGACACGATCTGCTTGACGGGCAATTCGACTTTCTTGAGATTGACGGTGGTCTGCGCAAAAAGTGAGCGAGATCCAACAACCTCTGAATGCCGGGCATGCTTACAGGTATTTCCGGTGTTTCGAAGATATATTGGGGAACGTGTCGTGGACTGAGCCCTTTCCGAATCGCGGCCTTGATGTCGTCAACCAGACGCTGCGAGAACTTCTTTCCCGGCTTCATCAGGACGAACAACATCACTCTCTCATCGCTATCAGTTGGCCTCCTCTGCAAAACTGTCAGTCATATCGCAGATGTCAACGAAGCTCGGATGCCTACCTGTCCCACACAAATCGAGTCCGCAACCTCCCTGCCAAAGCTGGCATCAACGACACCATAAATCTCACCCGACCCAAACCTCACCCCACTAGGATTCAAAACGCCATCACTCCGGCCCAAAAAGATGATCTGCTTCGTGACCGGATGGATCTGCACAAAATCCCCATGCACCCAACCATCATCGAACTTGGCAAAATAGCTATCAAAGTATCTCTTCCCACCTTCATCACCCCAAAAGAACCTCGGCATGTTCGGAAACGCTTTGGTCGCCACAAGCTCTCCAGGAACACCATCTTCCACCGACTTACCCTTGACACCACTTCCACCTTCCAACGTCTGATCAAAAACCGCGATAGGCGTACCAAGCGAAGGCCCCTGACACCCACCCACATAAACCGGCAACAGCGGATTCCCTATCGCGAACGCGCCCGCAATATCCGTCCCACCGGATAGATTATCGAGCTGGACATGTGGGGGGAAACCTTTATCGTAAAACCATTCGAAGAGCTGGTCTGAGAGCACCATCCCGGTGGAGGTCACAACTTGGAGCTTACTCAGATCGGCGACGTTCTTGGGGATGATGCCGTTTTTCTGCATCTCCTGGAGGTAGCGGGGGCTGATGCCCAGATGGGTGCATTTCAGGCGCGAGTAGAGGTGGATGAAGGTGGTTAAGTCGGGGAGGAAGGGACTGCCGTCGTATGCGATCATTCTGGCGCCAAAGAGGAGGGCTTGTACTGTCGGCATAGATGTGTTAATCAGACCGACAGATTGTGAAGATTCCTGCAAGGGGAAAGAGTGCTTACCTGAAGCGAGATACATGATCCACCCCGTCGTCGTATACTACACACCCACATACCAACCATGAATTAGCATGCTCCCCAGACCCAAGCTTAGCAAACTAAATCCAGCATACCTGCAACGCCACACTCGCCTCATCCAAACACCGATGCAACCTCCCCTCCTTATGCCCATTCAGCACCACCCCACCCACACTATGAACCAGACACTTGGGCTGTCCCGTCGTCCCACTCGAATAAACAATCAGAAACGGAGCCGAGAACTCCACCCGTTCAAACTTGACTTCCTCATCCCCTTTTCCAGCCTCCAGAAACCCATCCCAAGACATCGCCCGCGGGATATCTGATACATCTCCCGGCGAGGCTGGAAACCGCACCTGAGCCACCAGCCCCTCAAATTCCGCAATGCCATGCATGCCCTGCACGATCTCCTCCATCTTCCCCCGCAGATCCAGGGTTTTGCCGTTGTAAAGTGCCGCATCATCGACAAACACCCACCTCGGCTTGATCTGCAGTAGCCTATCCAAAATGCCCTTGACGCCCATATCCGTACTGCTGCTACTGAACAGCCCGCCGAGACTCGTGATGGCCAGAAACACCGTCAACGTGTCGACGCTGTTACTCGCGACGACGGCGACTCTATCCCCGCTCGTCGCGCCACGCACGCGCATTGCGTTGGCGAGCCTTCCGACCCGAGCCCGGAGCTCCGCCCAGGTCACATCCAAGATCGGTTCGTGGAAGCAGCCCTCTCGGACTTGGGTGCATGCGATCTTGTCGTCTTCTTTGCCGGATTTGCAGGCGTGGCCGTGGGAGTCGCCGTTGTAGAGGACGTTCTCTGCGAAGTTGAGTTTGAGGCCGGGGAACCAGACGGGTATGCTGTCCATGCGGGCGGATGGGTCCACGATGTTCTGGGCGCGGGTGCGGGGGGCGGTGTCGGTGTAGATGAGGGGGAAGAAGCTGAAGAGGTGGTGGTAGAAGCTGGTTGGGTGGGTGGTGGAGTAGGCGTAGAGGGATGAGAAGGTGGGGAGGGGGGTGGAGGTTTGGGAGGATAGGTAGCTTGCAAATCTGGACATTTGAGTGGTTGATGGGGAGGGGTGCTCCCAGAGTTTGCGGGGGGTTGCAGAGTTCGACATCCTGAGGGTTGGTTGGCAGGGTAGGCGGAGAGGAGAGGAGAGGAGAGGAGGAGGAAGAGGTGTGGTGGTAGTGGCGGAGAGTGGTGGAGTTGTACTTCGCGCCTCAGGTTGAACCGATCGAGTGGAAATCCGCGTACGGTGTCGTAAAACGCTGTTCCCTATCGGTGGACGGTCCGAATGCGCTCCAGTCCTTCGCTTGATCTCCCACCCTGATCTGGGGAAACAGTCCTCGTGGATCTTGCTGTTGGAACAACCCACGTATCTCTGACACCAAAGCCACCAGCAACACCGGAAGTTCAGACAGAGCCCCAAGAGCAAATGCAAGCACGACGGCAAGCAGTAAGCCCTGTAGATACCGGCTGAAGTGCCATGTAGTCCAAGCCATCCATGCAATCGTGTTGAGGGGGCGGCGGAGTTGCACGTGCGGGGGAGGAGATCGGGAGGGAGGACCTAAGGAGTGCTGATCGATGCTGTTGACCTCGGCATTGATCTTTGCAAGGAATTGAAGTCATCAATCATCATGCTCACCGCCTTTGTCGAGACAGACCCGCAAAAGCGCTCTCTGCAATGGTTGTGGACCAGCAAGGACGAAGTGCCAGTGGACCTGAACATAATGAATCTCCTATGAGCGAGTCCAGAAGTTGGTCCCTGCAATTCGAACATCCTTCAGTGGTTAGGCACCAGATACTCTCTTCCGTGACTGGGTCAGCGCATCTCGTCAAAGTCATCCACATCGATATCTTGGCCATTCGATGGTACGCCATGATGTCAATCAAGACGGTGTCTTGCTGCCGCTAACTATGGACCGTGTTTGGAACTCGTATGTTGGCGGAGCACGGGAAACTAGTAGGTAAGGGACTTGGAGATAATATATCAGGGTAGTGGCAATGAGCAATTCATGACAGGAAAGGAGGAGGAAATGGATGGGAAATAGATGAGGTTGTCTGAATGAACTTCTATCGTGTCATTCTATGGTTTATAAGTAGTTCGGTCTTCGATCTTGACCGGACGCACTCACTTCCCTCTCCCTACGCTCACAGTAAAACAAAGACTCCCAATGCGAATGCAAGATTGATGCGCACGATGCAAAAATGACATTCCCGCTTTTCAAGAGTGAAGCTACGACCCCAGCTGTTGTTGGGTGTCGAGGTCAGCCGAGAGCCATCCATCTAGAAAGCAGCCTCCTCGATTCCGCCAGCATCATCGCCGAATCGGACAGCTCGCTTGGTGCCAGCCATCTGGAGGGTGGGGTTCTGGCCAGGTACGCACTTGGTGCCAGTGCCCATCTTGATAGGGGCGGACATGACACCGGAGGCGCAGCGGGTGAAGGAGCTTCCGTCAGGGGCGCAGACGAACACGCCTTCAGGGGAGCAGGCGGCACCGGAGGCGGGAGAAGCTCCTGTGGCGCCGGAGGAGGGGGCGGCGCCCTGGGCTGCGACGATGGGAGCGGTGGAGGGGGAGGTAGCTGGGGTAGCTCCAGTCGTGGGGGTGGTGGTGGAATTGTTACCAGCTGGTTGTGCACCTGCCGCACCGCAGGAACCGACTGGTGGTCCTGGGGTGACACCAGCGCCTTTCACAAGGTTCTGACCTGGGTCGGGGAAAGTGACATCCTTGGTTTCAGTAGTCGAGCAACCATTGCCGATGTTCGCCTCGAACATGATTGGGAGGGCAGATTGACGCTTCTTGTTGAATTTGACGACCTCTCGCTTGGCTCCGGCTCCTCCGAGTTGGACAGGTGCACAGTTCATGTACATCTCACGGTTGCCAACCTTATTGAACCAGGTCCAACCCAGGGTGTATTTGCCTGGAGCCATGCCTGCCGGGACCCCGTATTTGATGGTTGGAAGCTTCCCTAGAGGATCTTCCGATGCGTTGCCTGACGCGTCCGAAGGGCAGCCACCTTCGATAGACTTGATGACCTGCCATTTGGAATTCTTGGTGGGGAGGGCATCAGTTGTCAGCGAGATTTGGCATGATCCACCACCATGAGTAGCGCCGCCTTGCAACTCCAGGCTGTTCGCGTCCGGGCCGGCTTGAAGTGGTGCTGCCGCCTGGGCCTTTGGAGTAAAGCCTGCGGGGAATTTGCATGGGAAATCAGCTCCAGTGGCCAGGAGGGGGGCTTGCTTGGAAGATGGGACGGCATATTCGAAGGGTGGAGGTGTGATCATGACGATGTGACCGTGAACGGTGGCAGTGAGGAGAGCGATGATGGCCGCGGCCTGTTTGGCGGAGATTGAGAAAACCATCTTGAGAATGGAAGTCGAGATTCGTGAACTGCTGATGCTGAAAAGATCGGGTGTTTGAGATTGAGCTTCGTGCCTGACGAAGAGAAGAGTGCCAAAAGATTGTTGTAAGTTGGGTAAAGATTGGAGGTTGCGTTGCAATGCCGGATTGCACTGGAACAAGGTATTAGCGAGTGGAAGGTAAGCGATTGTGAGTGATGTCAGGAGAATGTTCTTAGTTGAGACTGGAAGATCGTCCTCTATATAGAGAATTTCCATTGCCAGTCAAGGACCGGCCCAAGACGCGCATTGGCGTGGAAGCGCTTTGGAACAATGGGAATGTTTCGACAACAGGGGAGTCTTATCGTACCTTGACAATGCTCGAATCTTCTGATAACCAATCAAGGAGTGGAATTTGACTTCTGATAGAGCAAAGGATTGTGGAGTCTGCCACAGGCGAGACGATAAGAGCAGGAAGTCAATAAGAAGATAATGCGAGCACGGGACTAGCCGGCGAAGGATTGTTTCGGGCAAGATCCCATGTACAAGAGTGAGAGGACGGAAGAGAAAGAGAAACACTTCCAGAGGGAGAAGAGCAACGTCTTATACGAGCAGTGCCATGACTCCCCCTGAGCCAGTGCGTGTACCGGGCGTCTGCGCAAGGGCGAAAGACCAGTGCATTCGTTGGACAGGAAAACTCTGCAGTCGAGGTGCATCTTGCGTGAAGCGCAACCCCTTGCCAACCTACCAGCCGGGTTTTCCAACGATGCCAGCCCAGCACCCACTGAGGGGGCAGAGTCTCACGATGGATCTGGGCACCTGAAGCAAAGCAGGGGCCGCTGCGGTTGTCGGGCACAAGGGTCGCGTGTGGCACCTGCATTGACGACCAGCATAATTGGCCATGCAATGCCGTGCTACTGTCAGGGGCTGGAGAGTTCAACGGTGTGATGCGGATCTGCGATGAGTCGGAGAGTGAGCACGAACCAGCGTCTCCCTACCAGGACTGTATCGGGGTGTCGAAGGCAGGGAGATCCAGGGGGAAACTGTGGGGCACTGCACGCCAATGACCATCCCTACTCATCTCTGCAACGTGAATGGCTTCACTGAAACGCCATCCGGGCCCTAGATTCGCATCGTAGTCCACTCGCTGGCTTCTTCACCCCGGCTGCTGGGAACCGCGCTCATCCTGAACTAAGCGATTGCCCATGCCCTGGTTGGCCGAGAGCACCGACTCATCTACTCCTATGCAATACTATCCTCTCAGCAAGGCGAGTGGAGGATAAGATGTGCGCAAATCGCCATCTTGCTGCCTTGCCTGACGTGACACCATCTTGCCGTTTCAGAGCGGCGCCGTTTCATCCGCTGTAAGCCCGAGATCTGACGCTGAGGTGGTGCGCAGGGACAGTCTCAAGCATGTCGATCCCCAATCGTGTTCGTGGGTACTCGGTCCAGACGCTTCACCAACAAACAGATCTCCGAGCACATTCTGCCATGGGTCTCTCGCACAAGCTGAGCCTGGCTTGATCTGCGGAACCAGAAGGATGTGTGACCTAAGTGCAGTGCTCGTTGCTCAGTCAGTAACACGTAGTAAGTCCGCGATCTGCATGGTGGGTCTCTTGGAGCATGCCTGGCATTCTGGTGACATCTAGCAAAGAAACCACCACGGATAATCCACATCGGACCTGCAGATGCTTTCCAAGTCAAAGCCAACTGCCAGTCGTCCTCGCTGCGAGCAGGAACTTACTTGACAACCGCGTTAGAATCTGGCCCTACTCCAGGGGCCTGCCTGTGAGCATGCTTGGTGACCGGGCCTCATGGCTTGTGATGAGGTCCAGTGTGATCCATGCGAAATGCAGGAGGCTACTGATCGTCACGCTAGATTGAATTCATTCGATTGGATCCTGTGCATCTATGCGACGCAGCGTTGTTGAGCTCGTGGCCACAGATCGTCTTGTCTTACTAAGCATGCCATTTCCAGACAGATCACATCGTCCCTCTGGCATCAAAAGGGACTTGAGACTACACTCGTCACTGTCACAAACTATGTCATTGTGTGAGCTTCACCCCCCACAAACGCCTGCCGATAGGAGCCTTCTTGCACCACCCTTGGATTCAGGAAGCAGATTCTAGCCCCGTTCCTCTTGTCCGCAATCTTCACTACCTCTTCGCTATACTGTCTACACATCGCTATTGCTATTCGCAGCGAGTGCGTCTTTCGTTCTGCTCGTTTCCTGGGTTCCAACCCGTCTTCTCAGACACGGCAAACCACGGACAGATCGACTTTGATGCATCGTTGAGCGTGCGTTTAATGAGGAGAATACGTATGAATCCGTCGGACAATTGGAGATCTTGCTTGTTCACTGTCCGTTTCCTTCATGAAATTTTGGCCGACGTCTCAAGCCTCGGCTAAGATCCAGAGTTGGCAAGAACGGTTCCCTCTCGATGCCGATATGAACGCCGCCATCAGTTCCCAGAAATTGCCCGAAGCCGAATCTTCTGTCACTATTCTTGATCCCGCGAACGACTTCTCCTGGTCTGCTGCGCGCGTCTGCCTCTCCAGCAAGCTCCTCGGCAAAGTAGCTCGCAGTGAAGAAAGCGATATTGCTAGCTATGCTTGTGGGCATACGAGGGAGGAACGGCTTCGGCATCCTCGAGTAGATGTTCACAATCACCGCAAGGTCGATACACAAAGTCAGAAGAGCAATCTTGTACATCACACGATCGAGGAAAACCTGATTGACAGTGCTTAGCTGTTGAACACTCACCGTGAGCGGCTTCGGTAGCTTCAAGAACGAATCGCTGTTGCCAGCCAGAACCAAGGCAAACAGACGTCGGACCACATTAATCACACGACCCGCAAGTTCGGCGCCGTCTGGTAACGCAATAGCCGGGTCGAGAAGAGAATCAGATTGGGCAATTTTTGCAACGAAAAATGACATCCACTCCCTCGCCCGAGTGTCATTATGCCATGTCAACATATCCGAAGGGTATAGCAAAGGATTGGTAACCACATCAAAGGCTCCAACTGAGACTAATCTAGCCATGGGAAAGGTTGAATTAGGCACTTCCATGGCATCCAGGACTTGGCCACTGGAGTCCACTGGAATATTGTATCTAGCGGCACGTGTGCGCTTCTTGCAAGCTAGAAACAGTTTGTCAAGAGACACTGAGGTTGTGTTTGCCGCAGGCCTCTGATAAGCCCAAGGTTCTCTGTTGAGGCAGGGCTGTTGACCATGGAGAGCTTGTCGCTGAGGGTTATGTTCGCTCGGACCCATCCTCCGAGAAGGATGTCCGTACAAGCCGGGGCGTGTTCTGGCTGGGTGGCGCTTGGTCCGATCATGGGCACCCTGAACATCTCAGCTGTAGTCTGCCCTGAGGGATTTCCGGATATGAAGATTTGTGTGGTTGGGTGGTTCCCATTGGCGAGGGTAACAGTGTCATCGGTCTGGGACATGGGGGCGAAGCAATCGACTTTCGTACCGTTTGGAAACGTCTCTGTCGTCAGAAATCTAATTTGCGTTGCGTCAGAGTTTAGTGAGAAGTCATAAGTGAAATTACTCGGCGTTTCTGTGAGGGACAGTGCAGTCCGAGGACCCTTCAAATCCCAGAGTGGTCAAGCTATAATTTGACGAGTCGTTTGGTGCAAGGGGCAGATTGACTGAAAGGTAGTAGCGATCCTTTGTGGTCCACGCAAGCAATGGAGTACCAGCAATGAGGTTCGATAGCAACGATTGAAAAGGCTCGCCGTCAGTCCCTGTGGCTTGCGTGCCAACTGACTTGAAGCTCTTGGAGAACTCAACAACTGACAGATCAATGGTTGGAAAGTAGACTTGCGTCGCGTCAGGGTTGCCAGGCATCGTGATTTGACGAATGGCAAAGACCACACTCAAGCCTATGGTCAGTATGTTGGCCAGGGTGGCTGCAAAGCTCAGACTCGCAAGTCGGAAGTGTCGGTTTCGGACTCCTGAGATGAGGGCCAGCTGCGGCGGCAAAGAAGTATATTTCTGGAGTATGCTGGTTGACGCTTTTGCAGATCCTTTCCTCACGTCCTCAAATGGCTGCAGAAAGCTAAGGTAGCGGCACACCACCACGAGAAAAGGCTCAACGAAGGTGCCAAAAACCTGATGAAGCACAAGCCACTACGATGGAATTATATCAAGCCAGATAAAGAGTGGCTTACCGTTGGTATATAATTTAAGATGATCTGCTGTGCAATTGTGTTTTTGGAAGGAACTGGCAACCCCTGGTGGGCACGCGTCCACGCGTCCAGGTGTCCAGGAAAACCAGTGCTGCTATTGCAAGGGAGAGTGCAAGCCTAAAGGCAAAGCCTGCTGGAAGCTTCAGTTTCATGGGCCATACATTATGGATCCTAGGCTGCTTCTCTCCTTGGGCTCCGCGTCCGATCAGTCCACTTGCTTCAGTCGCATCTTCAGCGGAGCCTTGATGGTCTGCTGAAGCCAATGACAGCGAGAGCGCCCCATCATAATCGAGTAAAGTAGCTTGTCGATATCTGAGGCGCGGCAAGAAGTCCCGCTCCCTATCCAGCGGATTGAAATACTCCAGAAAATTGTTGCGCGATGCCAAGGCTGCCAGAAACGCGATTGAATTAGGATCGGATCCAAACGGCAGGTATTCGTTGTGATACAAGGTGGCGATGGTGGCAATAAGTATTATGAGCAACCCCAGAAATGCTTGAACAGCATGTGTGATGGCCGGGACGAGCTGGATGCTTTGGATTGGGAACCTATGGATGGCAGGATGAGAAGCTTCAGACGAATTAATAGGCTCGCTCAGAGTGCTCATCGAGAGAACGAAGAATAATTGCTGCGCGCTGCGATAGGCAGCATCAATGAATTCAGAACTTTGAATGAAATCATCGTATTTGAGATTCTGTCCACCCACTGCAATACCGGCCAGAATTGAATTCAATGGTGGAAAGCCTCGTTGCGATATTCGAAAGTCTTGAGACAGTACAGTATCTTCGGAAATGTCGAAAGGTCGTAAATCTTTCTGCTGGAAATTTTCCTTGGCGTTGCCGTGTGGAAGACCAACGTTGACGATAACCTCAAAAGGCGTGGAGTTGAAATCGTGCTCCGTTAGAGTAATCTGTGGTCCAAGCTGCCATGTTTGCAAGACTCTGCCGTCTGGGACTGAAATATTTGCTCGCACAGGCTGTGAGTAATATGCCGTCTTGCAAAACCTGGCTGTCAATCTAGAAACGTTGCGAGGTGGCGCCTGCGTTTCTTTTGGCCACACGATAAAGTATTTGCTGCATATCACGCTGTGGTAACTATTGGTGCCGGGGATTGAAAGTGTCTGAGTGATGTCAGTCCTCTGCTTACACCCTTGGCCATCCTCAACCTCGAATGTTCTAGTTGGCGCGTCCTGTGGAGAAGAAATGGAAGTAG
>JAABUK010002363.1_pt1 | contig 33963 bp, 32 predicted proteins | sample 5559141 | NCBI WGS metagenome assembly JAABUK01 (sample SAMN10711869, study PRJNA513367) | rock metagenome | isolation source: Antarctica rocks | place: Antarctica: Victoria Land, Pudding Butte nord | collected 2016-01-03 | reverse complement strand
GACTTCGAAATAAATAATTAAATAATTAAAGTAAATAATTTACAGAAATAATATATATTATAATTATATAACTATATTATATATTCTTTACTAAGCCTTACCGCCCCCGTAATCTCCTTGCGGAGATGGCGACCCTCTAGTGTGAGAGTATTCTAGCCCGCTTCGAGAAGAGGCCAGCGCCGAGGTGCCTGAGGTAAACAACCTCAAGCTGATGCAGAAACGACACAACATCTTATACACCTTCACTGAATGCTATGCTCGATGATCACAATTGACAGAGTGTTATTCCACTGCTACTGTAGTATGGGCTAAACATGATCCCTTTGCCTTGACATCGAAATTCTTGTCATGAGGCTCGCAGCGCGCCGTCGGAGTACGCCGACAGGTGTATACGAGTATCTCCCTTCTGAACACAAAGGACATCCTTAGCATCTGAACTGTTTGGGCGATATGGATACGTCTTGGCTCCTTCTGGGAGGGACATAGCTCGCTTGGCTGTAGTAGCGCATCGAGCTAGGCTACAAGATCTATGATAGAAGGCTACGTTTGGCATCATCTTGAGTCAGTGATAGCTCATCGTTCAAGTCCATCATACTGGGGGCTCCGCGGCTTCCATCTGATACTCCACAACTCCATACCAGTTGAAGAGCCGAGTTCATACGAAACAGGCTCACGGCTAGGACGTAGCGGTCCCTAGCTCACCCACTGCAGAAGGGCTAAATATGGATCATCTCCCAAATCTGTCAAGCTGCCGTCCACAAGCTATGACCGTTACGTACCTTGGTTGGCCACCAAAATATGACCGCAAGGGTTTTGACCATTTTCCAGAACGACATGGCATTGAAGCCAAAACGCTATTGAACTACGACCAAACCTCCGAGGCACTCCCGTCTGATGGTACGGTCCCTTTTCGGGCCTATGCTGAGAGCTTGCTACAGGAGTGGCTTTGGTTTGGACTAATACATGACATTGAGATGGCTTTTGAAATAGCGACCAATCCAGATGATTTCATCAAGCCTGGTCTCACAAATTCTCACCATAGCAGCATCATCACCACTGAGGCACTTTTGGATTATGTCGGAGCTGCTACGATCCATAGACTTGAGAAACGAGGGGTCCCGTTGAACCTCAAGTTTGGTGATCTAGTCCATGTCAAGAAACCTAAAGAACGACATGGTCCCCGTGACTTACGCGTAGGACCCTTTTCAATCGCAGAAGACTTAGGGAGACTGACCTAAAGGATCGGAGATTCTGAGCAATGGAGGGAACCGGCCACACACCTCGAATGATACTCAGGTCATGGGACTACAATAGGCACTGTCGTTGCTAGGAACAGGCATGAAATAATGCCACTTAGATGACTATGCGAAATGATTGGGTATGATCTCGGAGCTAGAGCCCTAGCAGAGTACCTACACCGCGGACAAAGAAGTCAGAGCAGGATGGTCAGATGTTTGAGAGAAGTCCGAAACATCACTCGACGTATTTGTCTCACAATTATCCAATACTTCGACCAAAGGAAGCTATGTTTATCGATATTCTTTTTCCCAGTCTCGGCTCAGTGGTCGAAGAGATCTTTTGGGAACACATAGACCTTGCGATGAAATCAGGCCGCCACTCAGGCATCCTTAGTGATCGTATGAAGGCTCGAAACCGGTGTCCAGCACGAACAGATTTCTTCTAGGCTGTGATATAATCATGTTGTATATAACAAGCCTATTGCCACTATACGAGTCGGTTACACCTCAGTCTTGTGGTGTTCCGGCCTGTACTCATCGACCACAGGCCGTGCAGCAGCTGCAGGCATGTCATATGGTGGACTGTGGCAGAAACTGTGCGGTGATGGTGTTTGACGAGGCACACTTGATAAGCACTTTAAACGCGGATGGCATTCCTGGAATATCAGAGGTTCGAAGCAAAGAAGGCCGAACAACATAGAAGATTGTTGATGTGACGAAAAGGCCCTACGTTGCTATAGGTCACGTCTGATCTTAAAGCCTCTGGAATCCATCAGAAAACGGGCTACCGACATGTCAAATCGAACATCTCTTTCAACTCACCAAAGCTATCGTTCCTTTTGAATGGGCCTAGCTCTAGAAGACTTCCAACCTTTCCCGACAATGGCTGATATCTATCGCTCACTCCCCAACCTGCGACAGGACCTCTTGTTCACAGGAAGTACGAGACTATTAACCCCAGGCTTCCGGTGGGCGCCTTTTACGTTCCTGGGAGCAGCGCTTCTCATCTGTCGTGATGCAGAAAGGCGACAGCGCATGGAGTGAGGAAGGGTTTCGGATGCAAAGGCACTGCATGGTGTTCGATCAACGCTTCGAATTCCGCCGCGATCTATCCTCGCTGCCTGAGTTACACTGTGTCGATTGTGCCCTAGATGGCAAGTTTGTTTTCGGGTGCCTAGAACCTTCTGTATATCAACCACGAAAATTGAATAGTGGGGCCACTACATTGAAAAAAGGTGGGAGGGATACAGGAGTTCTTCTCACGGGGTCCTTGTAAGTGAAAATATAGAGAGGAATGGTGTGTATCATTGCCACTAAGAGATGATGCTCCTTATATGGTGCGAGAATGAAACCAACAGCCCGGATTTTTCCGATGGTGGAGGACCCTCGGAGAAAGGCGAGCTACCATATCAAAGGCGAATATCGTGCGCATCAACGCTTCTGTGTTGACTGACCTTCTCGGCAAAAATTGCTCATGCTAGGAAGATCCAATGAGCTTATGCAATTATCAAACTGGTCAATATTGAAACTTTGATTCTCCATACTATCATGAATGCTCCAAAATAAGACAATGTACAAGAAATCAGTATCAGCCCCAACCTCATGCACTCCAAATTCTCTTGACCGCCTCCGTTACACCAACATCATTCGTCTCAAACTCGTAAAGACCCACAGCCACCGTCAGCGTTGCGGCATTTAAGCCCCACATGAACAGCTTTCTCGTCTTAGGCAATCGCTTATTGGGGATGTAGTCTATGATGATGGATCTAGAGACTTGTGAGCTTCTTCTCTATGATCGAAGGGAGCCATCTAACGTACTGGAATCCGATGTGGGAATGTAAGAGGATGGTAGCGCAAAAGATCGCATCCATAGTGGGGTTCAGGGTTCCAGCTGCAAAGGGCGCTACAGTCAAAGGTACTAGAGCGGCTGCTATCAACCTGTAAACCTCCCATCAATAGCTGTCCCTGTACGTTGATCGGATGTTCATGCCTCTCAAACGCCCAATGATAGCTGCCATGAGTGGGTGAAGGTGTGGGAACGGGCGCAGGGTCGTTTGCTGCAACAATCTTAGTATACAAGAGAAAATATCTAGGCTATAGGCTCTCTCACCGGTTCCATCAATGACCTCTGTTGGGGAGCATTAGCTTCAATGGTCGCGCAAGGGTTTGGACAGATACTCACGAGGTCCTGCGGGCAGAATGGGTCTGTGACCACTTGCGTGGAAGCCAGCAACTCTGAGTGTGTTCAATGGTATGCTCTTCGTGACCGAGGGTCTGAATGGAGAAGACTGGATCACAATTGACTGGCCTCGAGTGGCATTCAAACTGGGGATAGCTGGCTGTTGTGAAGCCTGCTTCGTGAAGGTGCGCCGTGCTACCAGTTGAAAGCACGACTGCCGTAGCAGACTGGGGCGCACGATTGATGCCATTGGGCCCTATACAGTCTCAAAAGCTAAGAATTGTTCACCTTACCCGCGTACACTGAGGAGCAAGTTGGAGGTGACGTCCAGCAGCCGAGGCTCATGTAATCGAGAACCGTGAACTGTGATTGGTCGGGAAGGGCCGCAGCAACCTCGACAAATTCGACAACCAGCAGACTTGAGAGCTCATGAACCTCCTTTGTCACTAGTTGTTCTATACTCACAAGCCATGGCCTCTCGGCGGCTTGCTCTCAATATCAGGCAGGCATTGCGAAGCAAAGCAGCATTGAACTCAATTCAGCCAAGGATAAGAGGCTTCGCGACTCCGATTCACCAGGGCATCAATACAGAGAGTACTACTCTTGCAAATGGACTGACGGTATAGATCTTCTGGCTCAATGGCTCGACTCGGCTGATGAGAAACTAGATTGCGACTGAGCACTCGCCATGGGCACAAACGTCGACTGTTGGCGTCTGGATCGATGCGGGTTCAAGAGCAGAAACCGACAAGACCAATGGCACAGCTCACTTCCTCGAGCACTTAGCCTTCAAGGTACATCATACGAGACGATACGATAGAGAGCGCCGATGCTGATGGGCATGCATAGGGTACGAGTAATCGAACCCAGCAGCAATTGGAGCTTGAGATTGAGAACATGGGGGGTCACTTGAATGCGTACACATCGGTATGGGGCTTCTACACATGCCGGCCTGATTGGTACTGACTCAATGTTTCAGCGCGAGAACACCGTCTACTACGCCAAATCCTTCAACTCCGATGTCCCCGCTACGGTCAACATTCTATCTGATATCCTACAAAACTCGAAACTAGCGCCCCTAGCCATTGAGCGGGAACGCGATGTTATCCTTCGGGAACAGGAGGAGGTTGACAAGCAACTCGAGGAAGTTGTCTTCGACCATCTGCACGCAACCGCTTTCCAGGGCCAACCATTAGGCCGGACTATTTTAGGTCCCAAGGAGAACATTGCCAGCATTCAACGAGATGACTTGGTCGGCTACATCAAGAAGAACTACACAGCAGATCGAATGGTACTTGTCGGTGCTGGCGGCGTGCCCCACAAGCAGCTGGTAGAGCTTGCGGAGAAGTACTTCTCGGACATACCCATGGAGCCACCGACTACGGCAGCTATGCACAGCGCTGCCGCTCAGAAGCAGACGCCTGATTTCATTGGTTCTGAAGTGCGGCTTAGGGACGACACCATCCCAACAGCGAACATTGCCATTGCGGTAGAGGGCGTCAGCTGGAAGGACGACGACTACTTCACAGCCCTCGTTACGCAAGCAATTGTTGGCAATTGGGATAGGGCGATGGGCAACTCGCCGTACCTAGGCAGCAAGCTCAGCACCTTTATCCACGAAAATAAGCTTGCCAATAGCTTCATGAGCTTCTCCACTAGCTACAGCGACACAGGGTAAGTTCTAGCCCCTTCAATGAAACTCAAACGAAGCTTTACTGACTCTGCAATCTAGTCTATGGGGCATCTACCTCGTCACAGAAAACAAAACCCAAATCGACGACCTCGTCCACTTCACCCTCCGCGAATGGTCCCGCCTCTCCTACAATGTCACCGAAGCCGAAACCGAGCGCGCCAAAGCCCAGCTCAAGGCCTCCATCCTCCTCTCCCTCGACGGCACCACCGCCGTCGCCGAAGATATAGGCCGCCAGATCGTCACCACCGGCCGCCGCATGAACCCAGAGGAGGTAGAGCGCGTCGTCGGAAGCATCAGCGAGAAGGACGTTATGTCTTGGGCGAGGAGGAAGCTGTGGGATCAGGATGTGGCGATCAGTGCGGTGGGAAGCATTGAGGGAGTTTTGGACTACAACAGAATAAGGAACGATATGAGCCGAAATGCTTAGTGGAGCGTTGGTGGAGCCTTGTGCGATAGACGTTCCGTGGTGTGTGTACAATTAACTATCATAGTAAGATAAAAGGGTTCCTCTTACTCGGCTGCAAATCGTGCTCTCATATTCAACCCGAGGCTTTTCTAAACCTTCGTCTAAGAAGTATTCCTTTTTGCGGCTGTCAAGGCTGGCGTTTTCTGGCCGAGTTGTACTATCTCAATTACACCGACTAATTTTCTTGTCGTCCAGGAAATGCTTCACTAGAATACCAAGACGTCCCAGAGGTGATTTTCTCCCCCAATTCCTTAGTACCAAAACTAGCATATCCAAGCACCCCACATTCTATATTGAGGCTTTCAGAGGTGACAGCTTATGCAATAGGCCGAATACATCATACTTCACAACTGTAGTGTAAGACTGTGATCCTAGATAAGCCCAGCGCCCGCATTCATAATCCAGTCTTGAGAGTGATCTTGAACTTCGTCGATAGACTTGGTGTGAGAATGCAGTCCTAAATAGGCATAGCACCGACACTCATTATTAACAATGCGACACTTTCTGGTGTTGAAGGTGTACTTGACCTTCGTCCATAGACTTATAGCACGATAAAGCAATCCCAGATAGGCATACCTCGTAGTGCCCATACTCTGTTTAGTTACTCGTGAGAAATCTGGCATTAAGAGTGATTCTACTCTACAGCGAGGTAAATACATGCAGAGCTACGAACAAGTGCAGATGTGCAGATACTCTGACAGCCCTCAGCGAGCATTACGCAAACACACTGTTGCTTGTAAATCATACTCTCCATCACTGCTTCGTTTCATTTATGAAATCTAGTCGTATACTGACCGCCCTTCGATGAGCCTCCAACTCTTCCACTTTAGCCAACTGCATAACCGCTCCACTAACATTTCTCAAGCCTTCTTTCGTGAGATTCGAGCTGGTGATATGCTTCGTGAATGACGAGAGGTTTACTCCAGAGTATTGCTTCGCGTAGCCGTAGGTGGCTAGTACCAATGTCAGCAAGATCAAAAAAAGATATGGTATACTAGGAGCACATACGCAAAGAATGATTGACTCCAGCAGAGTAATCACCGACACTTTCCGGAGTCCAAGGTCCTACAAACACACTCCCAGCATTCTCGACCGTGCTGACCACCGACTCTGCGTTCTCGACCTGTAGAATTAAATGCTCTGGTGCATACTCGTTGCTATACACCATCGCTTCTTTAATATCCTTGACAATTAAAGTGACCGAGTGCTCTATAGCACCTCGCACGATATCCTTCCTAGGCAAAGCGTTTGCTTGAGCATGCAGCTCATCTTCAACAGCTGCCAACTGCTCTTCCGTGAGATCGACAGCAATCAGGACGACTTGTGAATCAGTGCCGTGTTCAGCTTGACTGAGGAGGTCCGAAGCCACGAAGGCTGGGTTTGCTGTCTTGTCTGCGATGACAAGCACCTCGCTCGGTCCGGCTGGCATGTCAATACTGACACCAGCTGTTGTGTCATTGGAAACAATCATTTTTCCTGCTGTGACAAATTGATTGCCGGGACCTAGGATCTTGTCGACCTTTGAGATGCTTTCGGTTCCGTAAGCCATGGCTGCAACAGCTTGCGCACCTCCTGCAAGGACAATGCTCTCAGCACCAACTTTATGGGCTATATAGACAATCTCGGGCGTGATCGTACCGTCACTTCGAGGGGGCGAAGCTAGGACGATCTTCTTGCAGCCTGCTACCATGGCGGGAACACCCAGCATGAGGGCAGTCGAAGGGAGTACAGCAGTTCCGCCGGGTACGTAAAGACCAACTCTCTCTATGGGTCGAGAGAAGCGTGAGCAGACGACTCCAGGCATAGTCTCCACCTGTAAAGGTTTTTCTTCTTTCTGTGCAGCGTGGAAGCGACGAATATTCTCGTAGCTGATGTTGATGGCTTCGATCGTCTCTAGAGACATTTGCATCAGGTTCTTTGGAAAGGGAGCGTGGAGGACGGGTGAAGTCAGCGAAGTGGCTTTTTCGAATTTATGAGTGTACTTCAAAACAGCAGCGTCACCGCCTTCCCGGATCTCTTTGATGATAGGGTTGACGATTTCCATGATCTGATCAGTGGATCTTTGTGATGGGCGCTGTAAAGCATCTTTGATAGTGGCGGTGTCCGTGTCAGCAGTCTTATATCTTCTCATCCGAATTCTTCCATCAACAACACCGGCTGGGTCACCCTTGGCTTTCGGTATTGACGCGGCTTCCTTGACGGTCTCTTGCTTCGACGTTCGAACTGTTACTGGTGCAGAGCTATTGACATCCCCTTGGAGACCCATCTTCTCTGCCCAATTCGGCTTCGCATCGCCTGGTCTTCTCGTGATTTGAGAGCTCTTAAGATCTAGATTATGCTCGATGTCTTCCAAGCTGACGCCTGAAGAGACACATTTACACAAGGCAAAGTAGAGCAAATCTGCAGCTTCCGCTGCGATCTCCCGTTCAGTGGTTGCGTCACAAAGCTCTTGAGCTTCCTCCATGATCTTAGCTGCGAGAAGCTTGGGCTTGTTATATAGCTTCGCAGTGTACGACCCTTGTGGTGCTGACTGCTTGCGTTCCTTCAAGGTCCTTTCAAGACGGGAAACACCAGAGTACGGGCCGAAGCATGTCGATGTTTTCAAGTGACAGAAGCCTGCCTTTCTTTAGCATGGGAGGGACATGTTATCTAAGATAGCACTTACCCGTCCCTTTTTGCCTGACAATAAATTGCAGGGCATCTGCATCGCAGTCCAGTGTAATAGAGATCAGCTCTTGAATATCACCGCTTGTCTCCCCCTTGATCCATGGCTCAACCCGTCGGCGGCTTTGGTATACGCCGCGTCCTATCTCCAAGGCTTTTGCTATACTCGCCTCGCTACTGTAAACCAAACCCAAGCAGGTTTCATGCTCATCACACACGACAGTAGGAAAGAGTCCATCATGACGATCACTTGTAAGTCCAGTGGTAATCAAGAGATGAGCTGGAAGGAGAAGTGGATACTTCTTGGGATCGGTTGTAAGCTCACTTGCGGGCACAATGGCTACATGGCCGTCCTTGACAGCTTTGATATAATGATCGCGAGTGTTGTATGCCAGAGTGACATAGCGACTGGGATAATCCTCAGTCTTAGACATCCTGTGCATTGCATCTAGTAGTTTCCAGTCATGTACATCATGAACCTGAATACCGATGGAGGAGACATCTGGTACAAAAGCCTTGAGTTCGCCGAGAATGCTTCTTGCTCGAATCTCTGGATCCCCCTCGCATACTGAGTGGTCAAATGAGACAATGAGACGCTTTAGGTCCCCGCCAGTGAGAAGACGCTCTTCTACTATTGCCTTCAGCTGCCAGTAGGTGACGAAGACTTTTGTGGCGCCAGAGTTTAGGAGAAAAACAATGCCTTCAAGATCATCTTCCAATGCAGTACAATCACAAAAGGCAATGAATTGGTCAAAGTGCTTGCGAAGAAAATCTGCAGCATACTGGCGAGTCTCGGGATTAACTGTAACATGGACTCGGTCTAGGTATGAAATGGTCTTCAAGTCAAAGCCATTCTCGGCCTGCAGATTTTTAAGGTCAACAGACACCAGGAAACGTTCCGCCATGATTTATGCTCTGTTAGCTGGCCTCTCCAAGAACGAAACTAAGTTAGAAAATCCAACAAGCCTGCTGAATAGCTTCAAGATAATGTGGATGGTAATTGATAGTTGTTTTTATTTTGGAAGTAAATTGGAAGAAATCAAAAAGATATAGATTTTTTAGACTAAAAGGGTTCACTGCCCAGTGGGCCAAACCGCCCCGTGGGCAACCCTGCTCTAATTCCACCAGCGTACGTTTTGATACCAAAGTTTCGCAGGCAAATTTATAGAAATTACTGATTACTACAGCTTTTATACCAAAATCCCATTCATACTAGTATGTTTCGCAAGTTATGGTGACTTGACTGTTTATACCTAAGCGGCCCCTAGAGCTAGACCCCGGAGTAGGAAAATCAAGATCTCCGGGTACTCCGCACTAACAGGCTGGCCCACTGGGCGGTGAACCCTTCTAGCGCTAGAACCACGCTAAATATTGATATCCCGATGACGGCAGGAGCTCCCTATATACAGCCTGGACTAAGAAACGACAACCACTCAAAAGCGTATGGCAATGTACTTTCATGGGCAAACTCGAGAACGTTTCGAGGCGTGGCAGTTCCGATGTGCAGTCTAGGAGATTTTCCTTCTTACCCTAGGATTAGCTACAATGATGGCTAACCCAAAAGCGGAAGCACCACGTCTTCCTCGAAATCCGCTCCCTCTTAGCGCGTCACAGGAGGGTCAGGTTCGGGAATTATACTACACCAGAGTGAAGAGGAAATGCGCCGATGAGATACGGGGTAGGTTGAAAACCCCTGTGGTCAAAACGTTGAAGCTAATGGAACGTTGCCTAGACTTCGCGGCCTGCGCAACCAACCGTACAGTAACAGCAACTTGGGCTTGTCGGCAGCAGCGTTTGGCAATGAACTCATGCATGATAGCACATGCATCGCAACAGGAGCAGGATGCGGCAAGGGAGGAATGGTTTGCTACAATGGATCTACGGAAAAAGGAGAGGGAAGAGAAAGAGAAGAAGAAAAGAGAGTCTGAGAAGTTCTTTCGCGAATGGTGGGATCTGGATAAGAAAGAAGGGGAGAAGAAGAAGGGGGATGGGGAGAGATGAACGAGGGCCTACTTTGTTGGTGTCAACGGACTTTACCTCGATGTTCGGAGAAACACCACTAGACGAAGTCGAAACTAAGGGAGAGGGAGACTCACAAGGGCCTGAAAGTGAAGGACGTCTGTGTTGGGGCTTATGTACATCATCACGAAGGCTGCGAGCACCTGGAGCATTCGAGCGAAAGAGTTGGAGAGTTTGAGAGCAGAGGTTAATGAAACGTTTTGGCATGCAAAAATCTATAGAAATTTGTTGTAATGCCTTTGGTTGCGCGAACGCCAAAGCTTCAAGTTCTGCAACGAGAGGCATTGAGCTATATCCAGCTTCTAAAACAGATCCTAGTACGCCCAGAACAGAGGTGTGCTTCACTTTGCTTCAGCTTAGCGCCTTTATCAATAGCTACCTTCGGCTGGCTATCAACAGGCCCACCACTAGTCTCTCTCCATGTGCCAGATGCCTCAAGAAATTAGTCGTCTCTACCGTTATAGCTGGAACTTCGCTTTCGGCATGAGCAGCGAGCGATTTGTGTAGACCCTGTATATCTAAAAGATTTCGGAGCAAGCCTTTCTGTGCGAATGAAAACGCTTCTGGCATAGCCAATGTATACGTATGGATTTTGGGAAGATTAAAGACTTAGGATATTTCCCTGAAATTGAAGTCACTCAACAAAGGTGGAGTGATGATGGAAGAGATGGTGTAACAAGGAATTGTAATAACGACGGGAAGAAAGAATGGAAGACGAATGGAAGATAAGATCCCTGCCAGTCAAGGCACATCATCGTGTGACAAAGTCCTCCTGACGAGGCATAGAACGTAAGCACCGCCAACATGCATCCCTGCGCTCGACAAACCAGCCATATCGAGAGCTTCCAGCCGGATCAACGCCATTTTGATGCCGCTAAATCGCTCACACAGGACAATTGTTAGCTTTTTCAACCATAGATCCCGGGTATTACTCTCTTCCACATCACTCATCCTCCATCTCCCGATCCCCACTCTCCCCTGTCCCAAAAATATCCTCCATCCTCCCTCCCTCCTCTTCATCCCCCTCCCCCTCCCCTTCATCCTCCATCCCCTCCGCCTTCATTTCCCCATCCCCTTCACCTTCGTCTTTCCCATCAACCATAACCTCATCAAACTCCTCCTTCATCGCCCACCCCTGCCCCGTCAACACATGCGCCTCAGGCGGCAATCGAGCCCCCCACTCCCTACTAATACCCGGCAACATAACCCTATTCTTCTCCGCCGCCAACTCCATATAAAACTCCTTTGGCAGACTCGGATTAAACTGATAATGCGTTCGACTCGCAATGCTCAACCTCAAAGCCGCCAACGTAACCCCACTCATATCATTATGACTTGCTGCTCCCCTCCCGGTCCCTCCTCCTCCTCCAGCACCAGCAGTACCGTAAGATTCCGATGTGAAGTGGAGAGCGTCTTGGAGGGTGGAGGAGGTGTAGCGGTAGGCGAAATCCATTAGTTGGAGAGGCACGCGCTCGGCGTAGGCGGAGATACCGTAGTTGGCGAGGATCATGTGGAGGAGGCGGGCGTCGCGGGGGCGTTTCGAGAGGCCGGAGTCTGAGGAGGGGGAAGAGAGGTTGGGGTTGCGAGGATCGGGTTGGGATTGGGATGAGGATGGGTCGGAGGCTTCTTGGGTGGGTTGGAGGTCGACGTCTGAGATTATACCGTTTGGTTCGGCCATTGTGTGGTTTGGGTGGCAGTATGGATTGCGATAGAGGGTAGATTATTTTCGTGGATAAGGTGAGCTGTAGTTGTTCAGGTACGAAAGAACTTCAAGGCAACTTTGCCGAATTGTGGGGTTTCGAAAGAAAATACGAGCGAGATGAATCTCTGCATATGTGAATAATAAGAGTTGGATTTCCAAATTTTGGCAGTGACATGTGTGAATAGAAATACAGGGTACTTTTCATCACAAGCTGATTGAAACGTTTTCATCTATTTAGACAGATATCAATAGAACCTCTAACCATCATCGAACCTCGAACGCGCCATCCAATGCCGCTTAAATGCTATCAACGTGTCCCACACTCGATATGCAGTTGCCTTTCGCTTTCCTGCAAAGCATGCAAAAACGCCGCAATCCTTATCACCTGACATGCAATCATGAACCCTTTCCTATGCCTCTTACTCCATCGCCAATGCTTCACTGGGATTTGGCATCCTTGACAGCAGCTCGTATAGCCTCAGCTGCTTTCTCTCGGTCAAGATGAGCCTTCGAGGCCAGTCCATCGCGGGCATTCCGAATCTCGGCTTCGTTGGAGGGTTTGAGTCCAACTTCGACTACCGCATCAGGTGTCTTGTCGTCTCCATCTTCTTCGAGAGAACTTCTAGCAACGAGATCGCCGTCTTCAATACTTTCCAGTATCGAGTCCACCAGATCACCTCCTTCGTCAATCGAGTCTCGCGATAGATAACTTTCTGCCAGCTCATCATCTTGATCGTCATCATCATCATCGTCATCGTCCAGACCATCGTCTTCACTTCTTATACTTCGCTTGTCCTTAGCTTGCTTGCTGTTGTCTTCACTGTCGCTGTCAGAGAAATCTTCGATCTCTAGCGGAGCTTCTCGCCAGTAGTTGTAGTCTGTAAAATCTTCGCCTCCACCGGTCACCAATAAGCCAACAGGCGGGAAGAAATGATCTACAACGTCTCGCATTGTAACGTAGCTATTCTTGTACTTGTTGAGAGTGAGTAGATCTAGAGATACTTCAGCATTAGAATTGATAGTGAAGATCCGTGTGGAAGGAATGTTGACGGATCGATAGCTCAAGGCATCGGTTAGCCTGTTGCCGAATCCGGCGTAAAAAGGATCTCTTTTGTGACTGAACAGGTTTGAAATGTCGCGTAGGCAGGCCATTTTGAATACCTCCGGTTTCCGAAGGTAAATCTCTCGGCGCAGGGCTGCTATCGTTCGATCTGGACTCATGATAACGGGCCCTTTAGGTAATTTGAACCCTTCTTGAGAGACTCCATTCAAGTACGTTCTCGTGGTATCTGCTTGACCCACAGATCGACTCGTAAGATACAGGATGTTGTATCCGTTCGCGACAATGTCGCGGTAGAGCTTTGCAACGCCTGTATGTGTCCAGTCACGGCCAATCATGTTCAGCACGTGACCAAGAGCATCCGATCTAAAAACAGCAGAAGTCAGCCAACCGCAATGATGGCCCAGAATGATCGCTTACTTTGTTATAGTACCATCAATATCAGATATCACGATTGGTACGTCGTATGTCCAGTAGTACATGTAGGCTTGGCATGTGGCCCGATTGACGCTAAAGCTCATTGAATTCTCTCCCGGCTTCAACTTCAAGGCTTTCAATTGGTCGCTGGTCAAACGGAGAGTCTTCGCATAATTCCTATTTGGATCACCACTGCTTGGTGGATCCGCTGGAGGTGTCTGAGGTGGAGTCACTAGCCCTGTCGGCGACGAATCGGACTGTGTTCTTTGATGCTCGACTTTAGGTCGAGGGCTTGGTGAAAGCCCCTCCTCGTCGCTTCCGTAGCCCGGGTCAGATGCGGCATCGCTGAGTACCGTATTTGGGGCAAGGCCTCGCAGCCCAATCCTACGTCCAGCAGCCTCTTTCGCCTCCTCACTACTATAGATCCATAGATTGCCCTGCTCACCGGCCCCGATCAAAGCCCCTATGTCGTAGTTACCTTCAAGCTCTTCGGCAAGTATTTTCCTGGCAACGACTTCTGCTCGAATAGCCTCGTCTTCACTGCTTTTGTATCCAGTCATGTCGAGCATCAAGTCTCCGTTATCCGTGACACGGGTAGGTATATTAGACACAGAGAGCTTCTTGGACAAGGACTTGGCCCGATTGAAGGCATCATTCGCAGAGAGGGGAGGTGGGCTAGCAGAACGTTCTGTGGGCGAAGGTGGGGCCAGTCCATGTAGCGAAGAGAGCTCTGATTGGGCCTCGTTCGCAGGCCGCTCTAGGGTATTGCCGAAGGTGGTGGTTGCGGGATGCGCAGAATTTGGTAGCAGCTCTTCCGACGCAGAGTGCCTGATCTGTGGAGGTGAACTAGGAGCTGACCAGGCAATATTTCCCAGTGCTCCCGGTTCTGAGCCAGGACTTGTAGACATGGGGGTAAGAGCACCTATAACCATCAGTATTCCGTTATTATCACCAGTTTGCATTGTGCGTACCAAAGTCGCTCTTGGCTCTTGAAGCGTCGGACATTATGGGCCTCGCTCGGCTAGGCATCCCTCTTTTGCGATCATGGCGTGCATCCGTATTGAGGTCCAAATAATCCGGTTCTTGTAGCGTAGGTTGCGAAGCGGCATCGTGTTTAAGAAGGCTTTGGGGACTTGCCGCTGGCGAGATTACGGGCGAAGTCTGGAGGCTTTCTGGGATATCATCCGATGTCTCAAACACGAAGAAGGCTTCACCACCTTCTCCAAGTTTCATTGCATGGTGTTGTTTGACGTTATTGACCATGAACTCCACCTAAAACATCGTTGTGAGCGGAGTCCGAACTTCCGAGCGGAGTATCATACCTTTTTCTCGTAAGGCCGCAGCAGGGAGAATTTCCCGAATCGAACGTGAAATGGCGAGCAGGCAAGTGAGCCTGAAGACGGTTAGCAACCAAATTAGAGTCTTGGGTAGGAGGTATACCATCTTCTTGCTCCACTACTATCACATCAATAGCGCCGCTGAGGGTTGCAGGGTTGATCGAGTTCCAGGTCTTGGACACAGATCCACCTAAGCTTCGTACGTACTGCATCCTTTTATTTGCCTATCAGGCTTCGATTTGAGCGAACTTTGTAACCATTTCTTGTTGCAGAGGCATTCGCAGCCGCTCTTGCGTATGCGGAGAGCGCTAGAACATCTTCGGCCCGCTTATGTAATCATAGAACAGATCACGCACAACAACGCACAACAAATTACCAAAATGTCAGTATCAAATTCTTTTCTAGACGTTGAGGAGAGGAACTTCAGGTTACAACTGACAATCACATGTCAGGACTAGTGATCGTTATAGAGCGTTAGACTTGCCGGGTAGCGTCCAGCCATGATCGCCTTACCCGTGCGGAATCAATGCCGCACGCCCTTGGCAAAAGAGCCCCACGACCATCGCGACCAGTGCTAGAAGATGTTCCTGAGGCTACTATCGACGAGTATGGGCAGGCAGAGGGCCAACATTATACACAGGACAGGGGCAAAGGATGGGTGATAGTGGATGTGGCCCTAAGGATCTTGTGACTGAGGTGCGTACCTTGGTGCGGCGATCTCACTCTGTTGTGAACTGCCGAATTAGTTGTATGTCGTATAGAAATGTCTTCCAGACATATTTCCACGACTGCTCCTTAAGATGTCCACACCTATTCATCATCCACAGAAGCTGACTCTAGAATGCTTGTAGCGCCATAGCCTCCGGGTGGCTCAGTTGGCCTTTTCTCTCAGGTTTCGCCGATTGGTTCCTCTTTACGACAAGCAGCTTGTACCTGTCACACAATATGATTCCCATACAATGGAACGAAGCCGTGGGGCAAGTGTGCAGGGCGATACCTGGATTCACCCCGGAAAACCTCTACCTGGCGATGCATATACTCTATTCAATTGCATGGGCGTGCTCTGTGTCCTGGTAAGTCTTCTAATCCTCTTCGTTTTTATTCTGTTACAAAAGCGCTTAAAAATGGTACAGGCTCCTATTTAGATGCTACCAAATTTACCTAATGCCTAGAGAAAAATTGGAGGAAATCTTGGGCCTCGACATACCACCAGTGCCCGAACTATCCTTAGCTGGCATCACGCGTGAAGAGGTTTTGCTCTATTGGAAGCAGCCAGAAGATGACCAATTTGCGTCTCTCAAGTTCGATATTGTTGTCAATGGTATCACGGGTAGGTCTCCAAATATCATGAGTGAGGCAGGCAGAGCTGATGCCATACTCTTATAGTTGGCGACTTTAAGTTGGGTGAAACTCACATCACGATCTCGGGACTCCTGCCTCGGACCTTCTATAGCATCAGAGTACGGGTAACGAACCCTGCAGGCACCACCTCAATGGGTCCTCCATTTCAGGTACAGACACACCATCCCCTGGAATCCGCCCTCCAAGGAGTGGCTTCTGACCGCGAGCAACCGCCTGCCTCTGTTCATGGAACCTCAACACCCTCTGAGATCACTTCACCGTCTCCTATCAACCGCGAAATCAAAGGGGCCCACAGCCAAAGGAAGCGAACGGCATCGGGTCGACGTAACTCTCCAGCGGCTTCAGGTGGAGAGCAAAGCAATGCCCAACTTGTGGATGATAATTCTAGCGACGATGACGAATCTCCGGAAGCAATACGGCGACTGACTGAGCGCCTTGAATTCTTGAGAGCAGAGAAGGATCGCGTAGACAGTGAGACCAACGAAGAAGAGCTGGAAAGCAGACGTCATTTAGCAGAGCTCACAAAGGAGCGTGATCGTATGAAGCAGGAGCTCAAGGAAAAAGAGGATGTAAATTCGGAGCTTCGGAAGCATGGAAACCATCTGGATAGAGTCTACAGAGCAGCACAGAGTCGGAAGACGGCGAAGGAGAAGCAGTTGCAGCAGAAGAAGGCAGAGAGGCAGAAACTAAAGGACGATACCGAGAGATGGGCCAGAGAGACCGCAGATATGAAGAGAGATACGGAGGAGATGGTCGAAGAGACAGCCCGCGTCGTTGCCTCGAGTGAGAAAGAAGTGGCAGAAATACGAAAAGGTAGTGCCGAAGATCATGCTACTATCAAAACTTTGGAGGAAGAGATTCGTATCAAAGGCAGTCAGATTAAAGAGTTGGAAAAGGAGCAGGAGAAGATTAAGAATGGTGGAAACCATGACTTGGCTCGAGGCAGGCTTGGGCAAGAGAATGATCAGATTTGGGAAACAAAGATGCAGGAGCTCCAAGCCCAATTAGGAGCTTTGTGGCAGACTGTTCAACAAATGGAGTTGGAGAAACAACGAGCAGATGCTGACTTGGCCTGGTGGGTGGAGAAGCGTGCAATGTACCCAAATCAGTTCGCCCCTATTCCCTCTCTCGAAAACGCATCATCCATCCAACGCACCAGATCACGAAGAAACCGACAGACCAATTCACGTACCAGCACAATATCGTCCCCATCGACGAGTTACCAAGGCGGGCCCATGGCATTCAACAACGCCTCTATTATATCTCCACCATTTCCGACAGCGTCACCATTCTTTAACATGGGTAATGGGACAACCGTTCCTCCTACTGTAGAGCATACAGGCCTAACTCAGCCCGAAGCTGAATTACTGGCTGGTGGTGGATCCATGAGCCCAGCGGCCGACAATCTACTACCCTCGAACCTTTTCCGGGATGAAGATGCTAGCATGCAGCGATTCCCTAGTGCAGCTGGACAGGAACATTCTGGTAGTGTTAACTCCGATCTTTTTGTTGGCCACGCAATGTCGAACTCGGACGCCTCGGCTCATGGACCTCGCACTCCAGGGTCTGCAAGCAGTCGAGCGAACAGTATCTTCTCCAGCCCTCATGATAGTCAACCTAATCTGCACGGATATCAGCCACGGCAAGATCAATTCGTCGATAGCGACCAACGCTCCATCAACTCATCAAACGCGCCGTTCAATCCATCGGTAGCCGCAGATTCTAATACACTAGCCCATAGCAAGCTCGCAAACCTATTTTCGACGACGTTCAGGCCACGCGGTAAACCTGGTCCACAGGAGCCTCCTCTTCTGGGTACCCTGAAACAAGGCCAGAGCCAGTCATTTCCGCGAAATGCGGAGGATGGTCTTGACCCGAGTGCGAGCCGACGACGACGAGGGAGCCATGGGAATTGGGCAAATCCAGTGGCTGGTCTACTGAATCGAAATACGGGCGACACTGGAGATTCTGGGCTAATTATAGCTCGCACTGGATCAGGTGGTAGGAGTCGTCTCAATATGTTCGGTAGCAAATTCGATGACCAAGAATCTGCCACGTTTGCAGATCAGCCTTCGTCTTCCAGACCTTCTTCAACTTACTCTTACGACCCGGTTCTTGGGAGACCTTCGAGCGATAGCCAACGCTTTGGCTGGGCAGTTGGAGACAGTATACCGAATCGGAGTAGTCCTTTAGGTGCGAACTGGAGCAGTGGCCCGTGGTCACGCAATCCTTCTCGACGTCCGTCTGTACAACATGGATCTACGAGCAACCTTTCCATTGGAAGTACCCCGCTAGAACCGGACGGATATCTTGGGTCCTACTCGAAGCAAAGCTCCGAGTTGGCTCCCATAGGCACACGCCCTCAATGCTCACAGCGCCCTATCACTCCCAGATTGAACCCAGCCGCGCCGAGCTTTAAGACATTGTTTGGAACTAAGAAAGCCTCGAAGGGTGATAGATTGGGTAGTAAGATTACGGAAAAGTCAAAGGACAAAGAGAACGATAAGGGAGGATTCGACGACACCGAATCCGTTGAAGAGTCTTCTCCTCCAAACCCGCGCTTGTCTCGAGATGCGCGATCCATTACCACTGCGGCTTCGACAGCGGACTCTTACGAATCTTTGGATCGTTCTACCTCAGGGACTCCTTCTGAAGCTGTGACTCCGTCTGGCCCCAAGGAGACCTTGATGCAGAAAATCAGCCGTAAGAGCAGCTCCAGCAAATTCAACGTTCCCTGGGCGAAGGAGCGGGGCTTGTTTACCAAACGAGCCGGTGAGCCTTCCACTCCCGGAGAGATTGACGAAGATGCCTCAAGCGAAGGGCAGCTCGGCAAGAGCGTCGAGAGCACCAGCAGCACACCTCAGCAGGAGAAGGCTGGTCGAACCAGTATTTCGTATTTCCGGAGGAAGTCCAAGAGAGGCGATCAGGCGCTCAACGAGGCTACCGAGAGAGATACCGACGGGGACACTGATGACTTCTGAGGAACTCACAGCACTCCCCACTACGATTTACTCACTATCCAAAAGCAATGAATCGCTGATTTACATCCAAAGATTCCATGCCTGACGCTCTCGGCCTTCTACGTTAGCCCGACATAAAAAGGTAGCTAGCCTCGCGTTCCAGAGGCTAGCTTTCCTCCATTTCAGGCCCGGCTCTTTAGGCCAGTGTACAACATCAGCTGTGAGAAGGAAGTCGGCTTCGTCGTTCATGAGATATTCGAAACGCTGCGGAAGTTTCGACGATGCCTGAATGAGAACAGTCCACACTACAAAATTAACATGAATTATCATAGCATCAATAGAAATGCATATTATAGAAAACATTGTGAAAACACACATGCATGTCATGCCCACATATCAAATAAGGTAGTCCACAGCTGCCCAGCAAGCATGAGGGCTGAACCTTATCCATCAATAACGCTAGCCGATAACCTCTCTACCACCTAAAATTTCCACAACCTTAAACCCCAAAAACCACCATGCCCCCACCACCTCTCTAAACTACCCCATGGACACCTCCGCCTACCTCCACTCCCAAGGCTGGCATGGCCCAGGCCACGCCCTCCACCACTCCGGCCGCGGCATCACCAAACCTATCATCATCCCCCAAAAGACGAACGTCCTAGGAGTGGGCAAGAAAAAGCATGATGCTCATGCTGATCAGTGGTGGGCAAGAGCTTTTGACGATACGTTGAAGGGGATTAATGCGACGAAAGATGGGGTGACGGGGAGGGTCGAGAGTGTGGATTTGGGGAAGGGGAGGGGGGTGGAGGCGCTGAGGATGGTGGGGAAGAAGGCCCATGAGAGGTGGGTTGGGGGAGGGGGTTTGTATGGGTGTTTTGTTAGGGGGGAGAGGTTAGGGGGGACTCTAACACCTGGAGAAGAGAGTGGTAGTGGTGATGGTAGTGGTGGGGAGGTGAAGGTGGAAGAGAGTGGTGCGAGGAAGAGGAAGCGGATTTTAGGAGGCGAGGAGGAGGGACAGGCATCAGGGAAGAAGATGAAAAAGGATAAGAAGAACAGACGGCGAGACGATGCGGCTACTTCTGGTCATGAAGTTGCGAATGGTGGATTCGCCCGGGATGGAGAGGGGCTAGATGGGTTTGGAGAAGAGGAGACGAGAGAGGAACGGCGGCAACGGAGGAGAGAGAAGAAAGCGAAGAAGGCTCTGGAAGTTGGTGGTAGAGATCTGGCTTTGCGTGACCGGACAGAGACAGGTGCAGTCGAGGATATGTCAAGGTCTGAAAAGCCGAAGACAAAAAAGAGCACGTGGCAAACAGTTGATGATATAGGTGCTGTAAAACCAGCGGACGAAGAGGCCACCCTGAGGGAGAACACGAAAGCTCCGAAGAAGAACAAGAAGCGGAAAGCGGTAGTCGGTGAGGAAGGATGATTAGGACTGAATGCTTGGGCCACCGCAGAAAGACCATATAGACACAGAGCCTTGCAAGTCTAGCATCGATAGGCGTCTTGCCAAACCGGAGCCGAGGGTTTGCAAATGCACCACCGCCAGATTCGTGGCTGATTCCAGGATCTTGAGGCTTTAGAAGAAAGACGGAGCAACAGGACTGCGTCCACTGGTGGACTCGCATTTTAAGACGACGTTGACAGAATTGGTGGCAGCGGAAACTGCTCTGGCACATCGTATGTAGGTTGGGAGGCTTTGCAGCATAGTGACCTTGACGAGGCACCTCGAGATTGGATTTGAGAGTACCTGCCGTAATTTTTGTCCATATGAAGATAGATTCCAGCAATCTATTGATAGGAACCGATTCTATCGATCTGAGATGTGCGAGAGTAGCCAAGGCCGTTGCTCCCAAAAGTCGTCCTTGATGATGTCGCAGTACTCAACCGTGATGCTAGCTTTCATACGCTTTTTCCGCTCCTTCTCCTTTTGTGTCTTCGACGTCTCAGTACCATCACCTTTCGGTACATCAGGGACTCTTTGAGGATCAGAGTCAGCGGTAGCATACTATTAAGCATTAGCTGCCTGTCACCTCAATAGTTGGACTGGTGTTTGGAGTTGATACATCACGAAATATGGTGCTCCCTTTCCTGTACATTTCTGGCTCATTGTTATAGTTGATCTGAAATTGGGAGAATAGGATCTCGTTTTTGTCTGATGCGAAGGTCCCCTGCAATAGCATAAGAGATAGGTAGACATTCAATTGACGGTTTGCGCATCAGACCTTGAGTTTCTCTTCAGCCTGAGTGGTATCCATGCCTCCCTTCAGCACCAGAGTCCAGAACGTCGTATTATAGAGATTGTTGATATGGCCTTATTAACACATAAGCCTTTGCCAACACCACTACTTGGACGATAAATCGTACAATCAACCTGCCTCCAACTCATATAATCCCGTATATTCTGTGACGAAGGGTACAGCACCACTCTCCCATCAAAAGATGGCATAGGCGGCGTCAAAGGCTTCTCCGAAAAGAAAGTAGGCCATAGATGAACATAGTAAGAAGTAAATGTCGAGACGACGGTTGTCAGGATTTTGCTAGAAAGAAAAACTCAAAATCGACCACTCGCCTTCAAATTCGAGCAACGCACCTCTCTCGCCTGTCAAACAGCCTACTTGACCGATCGAATATAAAGCTGGGATACTCAACTTCTCGAGATCTATTTAAGTTGTTTGGAAGCCCCACCTGAACTCATCACTAATCCCGTACCCGAACTTGATGTCAGGAATCTCCTTCAAAACTGCCGTTGCCGCAGCATTCATCAAATCAAGCGCACGGTGGTCATTGGGCTTCTCGAACTCGTATTTCGCGGAGAGTCTGGAGGTGTCAATGGAAGACGAGCAGGGAGATCCGAGTTGGCTATTACTTGTGGAATCCCTGGCCGTCGATGCGCACCACTATGTACGTGTTGGGTAGTAGAGTGGCTGTGTGTTCGAAGGCTTTGACGTGTTCATATTTGGAGTTTGCCATATCTATTGGGAAGGGTGAGGTGAAGGAAGTATGATTCTTGTAAGGATTGCTCAAGAAAGTTCTACGTCGAATGGCTCGGGGTCTACGATAGAAATCCGTGAGTCATAGGTGCCAGGAGGAGAATCGTTGGCAGAGTTTGGGTATTTCTAAATCATCTACTATCTGCTTTGCCATATCCGTTCCATGGGCATTCCTCCACGACATCTGCCGTCCCCTCCCCATGATAATGATGCATGCACGCGTCTCTAATCTCATCTCGACTAAACCTCCTCCTTCAAGCTCGCAAGCACGTTCTAATTCGAGCTTCGCAAGTTGACTTTTGCTCATTGCATGCCTTGGAAATGCAGCACGCCAAAGCCATTTGTGAGTACATTACGAAATTCCCTTTGACAAGTCGAAACCATGCCACAAACCGCATGGTCGTCTCGACGACGAAAGGAATAGAACGGTAGTAGTACAAGAGTGTCTCTGGCAACTTTTTTTTGTCAAGACCTCTGTGAAGACCGCAGTCTACTTCGCTTGTTTCAAGGCGATTGCTGATCAGGACTATAGGTCGAGTCCGGCGAAAACTTCGGGCTCGTAGGTGTCCAGATTGGAGATTGCCTGTACGCGTTGAGAATCAGTAATGCTCTTCCGAGGCGGCGGCTAGGTGGTAGACTGCGCCTATTGAAAGGAGGGAAGCGCTCTCAATACAGGTATTGCGATGCAGAAAAGGGAAAGGTGCGGTCCCAGCATGTCTGGATTATCACTTACGGGGTGTTCGACCTCGCATCTGACCCTGGTGGAGATATCTGGGGGCTAGACTAGAGTCAGCTTCCCATTAAATTACGATTGATACTTCTGTGTGAGTCTCTTACCTCGTTGGAGAGTACATATTTGCGGGGCTGGTCGGGGCTAGCAAAAATGAAGTCAGCATTTCCCTTCAAGGCTGAGAAACAAGTCCAAAAGGATCATGAGAGGAGCTTTGGCCTCAAAGAGATCTTATATAGCTTGATAGCCATATATGATCAAAATGGAATCATTCGGGGACGTGTGCTTACAGTATAAAGGTGACTAGAAACAGAAGAGTCAGCAAGATATTCAAAGTTTCAAGAATAGCGGAGTTGGTTTCTTACGGTTGGAGATTGCCGGTTCGCGCTTTGGGGTGTAAATTGAGGCGAAGAGGGTGAGTACTGAGGAGACGTAGGTGAATATTGAGGGCTCGTTGGCGAGATGCCGGTACCGCCGCCATGGACTGGAGAAGAAGGCGAATAGTTTGGTGAGGTGGGGGAATAATTGGGGCTGGCAGGACTGAATGAGGGTGAAGTGGGACTGTAGGCCGGACTTGTCGAGCCAAACGCGGGCGAAGAAGGTGAATAGGATGGGCTGGTTGGTGTGAAGGCTGGCGAAGCGATGCCCGGGGAAGTCGGTGAGAATCTAGGAGACGAAGAGTAGGCTGCTGCGGGACTCGTCGGGCTGTACGTGTGAGGAGACGAAGGCGATGCTCCATACGGCGAGGTTGGCGACGTGTTGAAAGGGCTGCTAGGCGAGTACCCTCCTCCGCCTGGGCTCCGGCTTGCATAAGGACTTAAACCACCACCAAAGCCTTGAGGCTGATACTCAGTAAAGCCGCCTGGAGTTGCTGAACCAGATTGAGCCATAGGACTGAAGGACGCTCCATAATCAGGCGTGTAAATGCCAGAATCTTGCATGGGCGAGCCGCTGTCGTATGGCGTAGCCGCTCCGTCAGCCATGTCCTTACCCCTAACGCCCATATTAGGCATAATACCCAGTCTCGCGTTGTCGCTGATGACGCTGTCGAGCAGTTTTTGATCGAGGAAGATATCCATCTCTCCTGTTCCAAGAGGTGCTAGCTGCCCAAGCATGACATTCTCAGACACGCCTCGACAGTCGTCGAGTTCTCCAGCGGCGGCGGCCTCAAGCAAGATTTCAACCGTCTCCTCGAAAGAACATCTCATCAAAGCACCAGTATCTGCTCGGTTAATTCCATGACGAGTGATAGCCATGAGATGACCTCGGGAGGTCATAACATCCACGAGGAGCGCCAGATGACGATGGTTGACATATGAACCATCGAAAGCCAACACTGCTGTCAATTCTTTCATGAGAGCAGACCGAGTAGCCTCGATACCGAAGACTTCGAAGACCTCGATGAAGGAATTCGAATAAGTGCGTTTGGTATCAACTCCAGGAATTGCCAGAACTGCGCCAAGAGTCGAGCCGCTGGTGTCCAAGAACCACTCTTTGCAGGCAGGATCATCTTTAGCCATAACGAGTGCTCCATCTTGACCCGCACGAATTCTGGTACGCGTGTTGAGGAAAGCTCGCTCGATGCCAGGAACGCCCCTCAGAGTAAGGGTGTCGAGAATATGATGCTCAAGTCGCTTCAGCATCACGTCTTCTTCAAGATCTTCGTCTTCATCTCCTTTGCCATGGTCTTGAATCATACGGATTCGAACAATTTGCTCATCAGCGTTGTCATCACTGAAAATGACCGCAAGGTCTTTGCTATAGTTCTCCTTAATCTTGGCAGCGACATCTTGAACGGTCAGCCCCTTATCAAGCAAGGCGCGGCGGCCAAGTACTATTCTCAGAAGCCAGCGCGATTGCCGAGATTGGTCGTCGACATCGCCGCCAGGCAGGATGAAGTAAGACTCGACCATATCACTATCTGCCTCAATGACGGTTGACTGGATTTCAGGATCGTAGTATATCTCCGTAGTTTCGGTGACGGAGCGTAGAGTAGTATGTTCCACGGCGCTTCGGAGCAACTTAGCAGATTCCTGGTTTGCGAAACTTCCCTCCTCTTGGTAGACGGTCATAGATGGTGTTTTGATGTTCTTGGCCACGTTCAAGATTTCTTTAAGACGGGGTACACCCAAAGTGACGTTCTTGGACGATACACCAGCAAAATGGAAAGTGTTCAGCGTCATTTGAGTAGCTGGCTCTCCAATTGACTGCGCGGCCAGGACTCCTACCATCTCGCCAGGGTTGACAGCAGCACGGCAGAAACGATTCTCAATTTCTCCAATAGCATGCTGGAAGGCTAGCTTGTTGAGAGAGTTCTCCATTACCAGGCGCTTGAAGGCTAGACGCGAACGCAATTGAGCCTTGAATAGCAGAGTGGCATTCACCTGTGCTTCCCTGGTGAGCTCTGCTTCGAGAGAACCCGGTTTATCGTTGTTTCTAACAACCTGGAGCCGTTCGAGCAATTCATTTACGTGCGGAATAACCTCATTTGGGTCCAGGTTGCTTCGTGCGCCATTCTTGATCTTGAAAGTACTCTTCGCTGTGTCTAGTATGCGAATAACGTTGATAGGGAGCTGAAGCTGCTCGTTATCGTCGGTCTTATTTTCTCGCAGATAGTCGCGTGCTCCTTTCAGCAGGTCCCACTCCTTGTCGAGCCATTTCTGGGTTTCAATGTCCCCCATCATCTCGTTTGCTTGTTCCAAGAACTCGGGGGAGATGCTCGTTTCTGGTTTGGGGTCCATAAGGTCGATCTTGAACTTCCTCTCAAATTGCTTGTCGGAGCAGGTTATAATATCTACCCGTTGATTTTCAATGTGTACCCCATCAAGACCGTCTTCGCCATAGACAAATTGGACAATATCGCCTAGCGAATTGCGTACGGTTCCATCGTATTTGGCCATAACATCTTCCAGAGCCTTGACCAAACGGCGCTGTATGTAGCCTGTCTCAGCAGTCTTGACAGCCGTATCGATGAGACCCTCGCGACCAGCCATAGCGTGGAAGAAGAATTCAGTCGGTGTCAAGCCTCGAAGATACGAATTTTCGACGAAACCTCGTGATTCTGGTGAATAATCGTCCTTTGTGAAGTGTGGCAGAGTCCTATACTTGAAGCCGAAAGGTATGCGCTTGCCCTCGACGGACTGTTGACCTACGACAGCTGTCATCTGCGAAATGTTGATAGTTGAGCCTTTGGATCCAGAGAGCGCCATTTGTCTAGCGTTGTTGTGATCTTTGAGACTCTCCTCGGTCACCCTTCCGGCGTCATCACGAGCATTATTCAATGCTTTCGAGACCTTGCTCTCGAAGGTTTCTCGGACGTTCATGCCCGGTAAAGACTCCAGCTCATTCTCGGTTGCATCGCGCGTGATCTTCCCTACTTCTTCTTTCTGCTTATTAACGGCGTTCTCAATCCGGGCGATTGTCTCGCGATCAGGTATGGTGTCACCAATCCCAATGCTGAACCCATTGTGCAACAGCCAGTAGTTGACGACTGTTTGAGCTCCATTGAAGAAGCCCATGGCAGCTTCCCAACCCCTCTCATTGAAGATAATGTGGATGACGCCACCACTAGCAGCACCGACAGACTTCTTGTTCATGAGACCGTACATGAGCTCGCCACCAGATATCATTAAACCATCATCGTTCAGTGGGGAAAATCCCTCATCGCTCCCCCGGAAGAGATTGAGCCCGGCAGGAAGCACCAGACTCAAGATCTGTTTACCAGTCCACATTGGGCGCGGCTTGAAGATGGCGGGTAGAGGAATGACCCCGTCCCATTCTGGCACCCAGAGGAGAATATTCATGACTTGATCTTTGGTCAGGAAGATATCCCGACGACACATCTTGTAGATACCACACAGCGTGTCTTGCACAATACCCATGAGCGGTCCATTACGTTGTGGCGAGACGATATTTAGAGGTACCATGCATAGCTGATTGACCTCAGCACGAGTTTCCTCGCTTTGAGGAACGTGCAAATTCATTTCGTCTCCATCGAAATCAGCGTTGTAGGGCGATGTGACTGAAAGATTCAGGCGGAAAGTCGAGTACGGCAGGACTTTGACACGATGCCCCATCATTGATTCTTTGTGCAACGATGGCTGCCGGTTGAATATGATGAAGTCGCCATCAACGATGTGCCGTTCCACTTTCCAGCCATACTGCAAGGATATCTCTCCAGCGCGTTTGTGATGACGCAAGTCAATCCGCTCCCCTGAATCGCGAATCACATATTTGGCGCCCGGGTGTTCATTGGGACCATTCTTAACTAGCTGATGAAGCTTCTGAATATTGTAAGGTGTCACAGTCTCAGGATACGTCAGAGTTCTGGCGATGCTTCTCGGCACACCGACTTCATCAAGGGACAGGTTGGGATCTCCCGTAATGACTGTACGTGCCGAAAAGTCGACACGTTTGCCCATCAAGTTCCCGCGAAGACGGCCTTCCTTGCCCTTCAACCGGGCTCTAATCGACTTGACAGGACGGCCGGACTTTTGCAAGGCTTGAGGCTGGCCAGCGATGTCATTGTCCATGTAGGTAGCGCAGTGGAACTGGAGAAGCTGCTCGAATTCGTTCACGACATGCGCTGGAGAGCCTTCCTGCTCGCAGCGCTGAACGTTCTGGTTGGCACGAATGATATCGCCAAGCTTGTATGTCAGATCGTCCTCGCCACGCACTCCGCTAGCACCGTCCATGGCAACACTAGGTCGAACTGGTGGAGGAGGCACTGGAAGGACTGTAATGATCATCCATTCTGGCCGCGCGTAATCATTGCTGAGTCCCATTCTCTTGGCTTCGTCTGTAGAGACATGGCGAAAGATATTGAGAGCCATTTGTGGGGTTATGGGTTTTTTCTCTGCTTGTTGTCCCTCGTTTTCCTCGTCTCCTTTTTGAGGCTTCCATGTGCCAGTCAATCTAAGCCCTTCTCGGCGAACCTCTGGTTGAACATTTCCGCAGCCCCCATGGTTACTTCTTTCTTTCTTTTTGTCTCCTGGAGCATCGCCTTCTTCCGCCGGTGTAGAGGTCTCACAGACCAGTATCGGCTTTGAAAGCCGCCAGACAGCATCGAAGCGTCGCTTGGGGTCTCGGTAGCGCATAGCGTCCGCAAATCCAGCCTTGCTCTACATCACACGAACGTCAGCAAAAATCCCGAAACCGATTGGCCATCCGTTGAAGGACGACTAACCTCATCTGCCAAGATCTTGCCGCAGTTATGGCACACAGTTTCCAGCAGTTTCTTGATTTTCGTCATGAAGCCTAGAAGTGGGTAAACACAGATCACACCACTGAGTAGACTCAACAGTGCATACCAACATGGAAGACAGGCACCACAAGTTCTATATGACCAAAATGCCCGGGACACTCTGACATGTTCTCATCGCAGGTAGCGCACTTGAAGGCTCTGTCGATAGACCCAAGTCGCGGATCTGCCAGGCCCTTCTGCCGCGGTCGCTTGGTACTGTCATCCCACGTCTCCGGGTACTCTATGTGTGCCACGCTCATGTTCTTGATCTCCTCTGGGGAGAGAAGCCCGAACTGTATCTCTTGGATCGAGCGCAGCGGTGCGCTAGAAAATTGGAAGTTGAGGTTCGCCATTTTCGATAGTCTAAACACAAGGCCAAAAGTGGCGAAGGAGAAGAAGAAGAAGAAGGCGCCGGATCACCACTGAGGTGGACCTGCTTTCAAGATCGCAAGAGCCTGCTTGAACCCATCCAATCCTTCCACTATTGACTCAGAAGTCAAACTCAGTCAAAGGTGATAGAGGTGTTGTTGCCGTTCCAGGACGGCTGGCCACAAAGGGCGCCTCTCACCGTGACTCAACCCCCTCCTCTTTGAGTTCCCAAATTTCCAGCCAGAATGTCAGATATATCTTCGGAGCCTCTGGCTATGAAATCGCGATGGTCTAAGCTGATCTCTTCGCGAGAGCTCGATGAGGGTGCCGAAAGGTGATAGATGTTGAAAGCGATTCGAACAAGGCGACGATGTAAATTTGGTAACTTTAGCGTGGAACTTAGCGCGTAACAGCCGCGCTAGTCAGAGCCGCATCAAGTATCCTGATGATCTTCCACTACATCTCTCAAGAACAGGGCGTTGATCAAATTACGACTCTCTACATACAGATCATGGTTTTCGTACCCTGCAATGGTTCTCTAATTCAGTCTCCGTCGAGCGACTGACCTCCAGCCTCTTTTGGAGTCATGAATCTCGCTTTGACCGATCCCTTCATTCTCGCTCAAGACTACCCGGAAGCTCTTACAGGCAAGCTTAGTATGACTACCTAACCGGGTCTTGATCCTTCGGCTTACTTCCTTTTAAGGGTCTGGCCATGCGACTTGTCTCAGATTCAATCGCAGGGGCGACTTCCTCGCCTCTGGCAGAGTGCGGCCTCATCCCAATACTATCTACGTGACTGGTACTGATTGCCCCCGAAGCTCGACGGAACAATAGTAATCTTTGATGTCGAGACCAGCGGAGTCGCTCGCAAGCTCCGTGGTCATACAAGACAGATTCAATCGCTGAGGTACAGGGCACACTGATGATCGGCTACTCTTGTCTAATTGACTATCAACAGCTGGTCCTGCGATGGACAATTCCTTCTTAGCTCGTCACAGGATTGGAAATGCATACTCTGGGATCTCAAGACGGGTACAAGACTCCGAGTCGTCCGTTTCGAAGCTCCAGTGTACATCGCGGAACTACATCCCTACGATCAGTATGTACCGATTGACGCTACTCTCAGAGTGTGCTCACATAGCGTAGCTTCAAGTTTGTCGCCTCTGTGTTCGAAGACCAGCCCATGTTGGTTGATGTTTCCGACACCGTCCCCATCAAGCGCAAATTACCATCCACCCCAAAGAGACAACTTGCGGAGGGAGAAGAGATTAGTGAGAAGCAAGCCGCGCAAGATGCTAAACAGGCAACGTGTGTCACAATCTTCACATCCACGGGTGGGCATATTGTCGCTGGTACCAATAAAGGCTGGTTGAATATCATAGAGACCGAGACCTGTTCGATCATACATTCGCATCATTTATGTTCGGGGGTTATAATCTTGCTCCGTCTCACTACTTCTGGGCGTGATATGGTCTCCAATTCTAGTGATCGAATTATCCGAACAATCCCACTACCAGAATTTTCGCAACCCGACCTTGATCCAAACAGAATCAATATCGAGGTGGAGCACAAATTTCAGGACGTCGTCAATAGACTGTCTTGGAACCACGTGGCATTCAGCTCCACCGGAGAATACGTTTGTGCAACTACCTATATGAATCATGATATTTATGTTTGGGAAAGAGGTCACGGCAGCATCGTCAAGATTTTAGAAGGTCCCAGGGAGGAGCTCGGGATGGTAGAGGTAGGAAATTGGCAGTCTACAATTCCGTGTGGTGCTAAAACTCCATAGTGGCATCCTCATCGGCCATTCGTTGCAGCCTCTGGCCTAGAAAGCGGGCGCGTCTATCTATGGTCGATTATCACACCACAACGCTGGTCTGCTCTTGCGCCTGACTTCGCCGAGGTTGAAGAGAATGTGGAGTACATTGAACGCGAAGACGAATTCGATATACACCCGATTGAAGAGATCCACAAGCGTCGGTTGGATCAAGAGGACGAAAATGTTGACGTTTTGAGAGTTGATCCTGCTAAAAATGAATTTGAACAAGAATCTTTCAATATGCCCGTTTTGTTAGATATTGGTGATAGTGAGAGCGAAGAAGAGATTGTTGCCGTGGGACCAGGTACAATGAGGCGCAAGAGCCCTGGTGAAGGTAGAGAATGGATGAATGGCGTAGGGAGCGGTGAAAGCGGCGATGAACATAAAAGCTCAGGTGCGAATGGCACCTCGAAAGCCCAGCCAAAGACACGCAAGCGTTGAGATGGAATGGGATCACACAAGAGCCAAGTCTGACCATCTTCCTACTCAGCAACTCGAACGCATTCAGGGCTTCAAATTTAAGGCCCTTGAAAATGCCGAGGCAGACCGTCTCTCACATCCTATGCACAGGTAGCGGACGTCCACAAGGTTGCAGGAGTCACTCCTTTCTCCAGTCTATGAAAAGCGCACACTCCCAGCAATCACCAAATCATTTACCAGAAGAAGAGCAGAAACAGAGTTACAGGATGGGAAATCGAGGACAAAAGTCGAATAGCTGCCTATCGAGAATTCTCACCAGCCTTATATGGGAATCCGAGGTCTGAAATAGAGAAGAGAGAATATCTGGGTATTGTTGATGTATGGAACGACGAGGCTACGCAAGCGAACGGAGACGGGATTGCCCGGACGTTCAGCATGCTCCCAAGTAGGATGTGAGAGCAGGCTATTGCTCTTATAAGGTAGTTACCTTGCTCTCTGGGCTACTGAGTATACTAGTACACTAGCACACTCTTTTCACAAGACTTTGTTGCCAATGAGAGTAGGTCTCTTTAGTAATCTTGTAGGGTGCCCTAAAGACGCGCTAGAATAGACTCCATGCGGGGATGCTGGATAAGGGTGCGTGGGTGCCTAATAAGGGGTTCCTAAGCAGCACGCCTCTTATCTGTGTTCCAGGGCAAGGTTCTGTGGGCGATCCCGTAGGACCCGTCATGGTGGGGGCAAACGTGTTTGGCAGGCCGTTCCAACTCGGGATGTAGTAGGCAAGGGGTCTAGACCTTGCCGAGCCAGGGTCAGCCAAGCGTATATGTTCAGTATATGGGGCTCTCACCCCGGCTGAACTTACCGTATATACGCGTTAACCCTAGCTTAACTTTGGCTTTTAAGGGGAGCCCCCGGAGTAACGGTATATATTTAATATAAGTTTATACGTATATATTTTATTTCTACCGAGTATTAACTCTTATCTTTAATATATTTATTATTATTATTCTTCGTATTCTTTTTTTTCCTCCTTCTTTTTTATTATATATATTTAATATATACCCTATATATTTTTCTTCTTTTTATATTATCTTTAAATTAATATCGCTATATATATTAATTATCTACCGAGTATATATTTATTATAAATATTAATTATAATACCCCCGATATTACGAATACCATTAACCCCTCTATTAACGGGTACTACTATAATAAATATATTTTTAATATATATTAAATTCTTTTTAATATATTTAATAGGGTTTATTTTTAATTCTAACGCTATTTAAGTCCCTCTTTATAACTCTTATATTAAATAAATATTAAATATATACTTTTATTTAATATATTATATATATTAATTATATTCTTAGTTTATACCGGCCTTATTACGGGCGTTAATTATAAATTCGATTTAAATTACGCCCGAGTATATATTAAATATATATAATATTATAAATAACCGCCTTAGAGAATACCCGTAAATATAATAATTACTTCTTATATAATATATATTAAATATATATAAAGGCCTTTAATATCGGCGCCGTCCTCTTTATTTTTAATACTAGCGTATATACGTACTTTAACTTTAATATATTCTAAATATATATTAATACGATATAACTACGACGTTATTTTATAAAAATAGATAATATATAGTATTATTTTTTAAAGATACTAGATCTAGCCTAGCGTAAATTAAAAATATATTTAATATATATTTAATATATACTTATAAAGATTTAGTTTTATTATTATATTTATAATAAATATCTTAATACCCGTAAATTACTATTTTTAATATCCTCTAAATATATATTAATTATATATAGTTATTAATCTTAACCGCGGTAATTTTTTTACTCCCGTTATTTTTATAAGTTAGAAATAAATTATATATATACCTAGTATATATTTAGTTAATACTCGCTAGTATTATTAAATTATAAATACGTTCTAGGGGCTAGCGCGATATCTAGTATTTCTTTAAACTAAAGTATATTAAATATCTATTAAATATATATAAAATTAATACGTTATAGAACTAGACCCGTTAGTAAATACTTTAACCGGTATATTACGGATATAAAGATAATCGCGTAAATTAGATATTTATTATATATATACCGAGTTAATATTAAATAGCCGCTTCGATTAAGCCTTCGCGGGGTTATATAATACCTATTTTTATTATCCCGTAAATTTTATATATATATATACGTTAAATATAAATTTATTATATACTATTATTTATCTTTAAATATATACTTATATTTAATTTAAAAATAAATCTTTAGTATATATTAAATACTAACTAGTTATATACCGGGATTATATATTTACGGAAATATTTACCTCGGACGCGAACTCGCGTTTATATAAAGTGTATACTCCGTATATATTAATTATTAATATAATATAGTAAATTATAATACCTACTCTTAAGTCCGCGCGAAAGTGTAAAGTTAATATCTTCTTTAATATATCGTATATATATATTAATTTTATACGTAGTATAATTTTACTCCGTAGCCCCGTCGCTCCCGCTCGCCCTCGCCCTCTACTCGCGGTAAATATATTAATTTTATAATAAATATATATTTAATATATACTAGTTATTATTAAAAAGCCGAAGTAAATTTTAGTTAAATTAATAAAGCGCCTAATTAAAAATAAATTCGGTTTATACCTAGTATATATATTATTAATATTAATAAAATTAGCCGTTTAACGAGAAGTTTTAAACTTATTACGCCCGCGGTACCTTTAATATTATAAAGGTAAATTTAGTATATATTTAATATATATACTATTAACGCTCTAATAAATAACTTTAATATTAGGTATAATCTTTCTATTTAGCGTTACTTATATATAGTATATATTATAATATATTTTTAGTTTATATTAAAATATATCGTATATTAAAGTATTTTATTTATTATTTATTATTACTAGGCGTAAGCCTAGTATATATTAAATAATATTTTTCTTAACGTAAATTAGGTAATACTACCCTAAATTTAATATTATATATATATTTAACCTATATTATAACTATAATACGTATATATTTAACTTATACTATGATTTTAATTAATTATTATCGTTTATTATTAATTAGGGAATTTATAAACCTAATATTTTAATTTATCTAAATAATAATTAAAAAGTCTTTATTACTTTATTATTTATATAAAGAATAATTCTAATAATATTCTAAGATAATTATTTAATTATATAATATATTATAATATTTAGATTAAATATATATTATAAATA